>Ga0116229_10014771_pt1 | contig 10790 bp, 12 predicted proteins | sample S1TSphgellanicum_3_FD_87313 | JGI IMG/M metagenome (GOLD analysis project Ga0116229, IMG submission 87313) | Host-associated microbial communities from peat moss isolated from Minnesota, USA - S1T2_Fc - Sphagnum magellanicum MG | ecosystem: Host-associated > Plants > Peat moss > Unclassified...
AGCGTCGCCGCATGGACTTGCGCGATCGAGGCCGCGGCGAGCGGCGTGCGATCGAAACTCGCGAAGATCTCGCCGAGCGGCTTCTGAAAGGCGGCCTCGACGGTCGCGACCGCGAGCGCGCTGTCGAACGGCGGCACCCGGTCCTGAAGCAGCGCGAGTTCGTCGGCGATGTCGACCGGAAGCAGGTCGCGGCGCGTCGAGAGCGCCTGGCCGAACTTGACGAACACCGGACCGAGTTCTTCGAGCGCGAGGCGCAGGCGCTCGCCGCGCGTCACCCCCGCGCTGCGCTGAAACCAGGTCCACGGCGACAGGAATATCAAGAAACGCAGCGGCCGATAAAAATGCGTCGCGCGCACCAGATCGTCGAGACCATGGCGCACCAGGGCGCGCTGGATCTCGAGCAGGCGCCCGACCGTGCGCAGCCGCATCAAACTGCTTCGTTGAGGGATCTTTCGAGGCGCCGCAGGCGCGCCTCGATGCGATCGCTCGCTTCGCGGAGGTCATCGACAGCGCGCAGGAATTCCTCGAGCTCGGTCTTGTTGACGAGGTCGCGGCTCTCCTCCTGCAGGTACTCGGCGATGTTTTCACCGAAGCGACGTCCCGCGCGGCTCAAAGTCGCGAACGTGCCGCGGGCGAGTTCGCCGACCCGGCGCGCGGGCACATCGCCGACCAGACGCGCGAGTTCCTCCTCGAAGTCAGGGCGCGCCGCACGCAGCAGGTCGCGATAGGCCGCCGCGGCCTCGGCGTCGCCACGAACCTGCGCGGACGCGGTGTTCGCCGCGGGTGCGACCCCGCCCATGAGCGCGAGCAGCGCGGTCGGCGAGCCGGCGATCACGGCATCCGCGGCCGGATCCGCGGGCTGCCCCAGCGCCAGCGTGAGCCGGCCGCCGTAACAGGCCGCGCGCAGGCGGAGGACGCCCGTGACGTCGATCTCGAGCGTCTTGCCTGCCAGCCGTCGCGTCAGCGCAATCGCCTGCGAGCGCGCCTGAATGCTGCGATTGAGCACCGCCTCGGCGGCGGCGAGCCAGACGGGTGTCGCGGGCATCTTAAGTTTTGTAGCCGCGGTGCAGGGCGACGATGCCGCCCGTCAAATTGTGATAGCGCGTCGCCCCGAAACCGGCGTCGGTCAGCATCGAGAGCAGCGTCTCTTGGTCCGGATGCATACGGATCGATTCGGCCAGATAGCGGTAGCTGTCGGCGTCGCGCGCGACGACCTTGCCGAGCCACGGCAGCACCTTGAACGAGTAGGCATCGTAGGCGGCATTGAGGCCCGGCACCGTCGGCTTCGAGAACTCGAGAATCAGGAGCTGGCCGCCGGGCTTCAGCACACGATGCATCGAGCGCAGGGCCGCCGCCTTGTCGGTCACGTTACGCAGGCCGAAGCCGATCGTCACGCAATCGAACGAGGCATCGGCGAACGGCAGCCGCTCCGCGTCGGCGACCACGCAGTCCAAATTGGCGACCAGGCCGCGGTCGAGCAGTCGATCGCGGCCCCGTTCCAGCATCGCGGAATTGATGTCCGACAAAATCACGCGGCCGCCACGGCCGACCTGACGCAGCAAGCCGACCGACAGATCCCCCGTTCCGCCGGCGACGTCGAGCGCGGTGTCACCGTCCTTGAGGCCCGTCAGCGCGAGCGTGAATTGTTTCCAGAGTCGGTGCACGCCGAACGACATCAAATCGTTCATGAGGTCGTATTTGCCGGCCACCGATGCGAACACGCCGCGCACGCGCGCGGCTTTCTCGCTCCAATCGACCGTTTCGAAGCCGAAATCGACCTTGGGGGTGTCGCTCATCGTTGCGCATTGTAGCCGACTCGCACCGGCGTGAGGTCGGCCTCCCTCAAGTACGCGTGCGCGGTGCGGCTGCGGCCGCGGCCTCCGCTTCGGCACAACGCTCCAGATAACGCGCCCAGTTGGCTTCGATGTTGCGGCCCAGCGTGTAGAGCACGTCCCAGGAGTACAAGCCCGTGCTGTGGCCGTCGTCGAACAACAGGCGGATGGCATACAGACCGATCGGCTCGATGCCGCCGATGCCGACGCCTCGTTTGCCGGTCACGAGCAGTCCCTCCCCGCCGCCGTGGCCTTTGACTTCCGCGGACGGTGAGAACACGCGCAGGTACTCGAACGGCAGCTCGAAGCTGGCGCCATCGTCGAAGCGTACCTCGAGCACCCGCGATTCGGTGCGTAGTTTGATGTCGGTCGGCCGGGGCATCGGCGGCGCTACGAGCGGCCGCTACAAAATGTAGCGTGACAGATCCACGTCGCGCGCGAGTTCGCCGAGATTCGCCTCGACGTACTCGCGATCGACGTGCACCCGCGTGCCGCTGCGATCGGCGGCGTCGAACGACACGGCCTCGAGCAGGCGTTCCATGACCGTGTGCAGGCGCCGCGCGCCGATGTTCTCCGTGCGCTCGTTGACCTCGAAAGCGACCTCGGCGAGCCGCTGGACGCCGGATTCCGAGAATTCCAGCGTGAGGCCCTCCGTGCCGAGCAAAGCCGCATATTGCCGACACAGCGAGGCGTCGGGCTCGGTCAGAATCCGCACGAAATCGCGAACCGCGAGCGGCTCGAGTTCGACGCGGATCGGCAGTCGACCCTGAAGTTCGGGGATCAAATCGGACGGCTTCGACATGTGGAACGCGCCCGACGCGATGAACAGCATGTGATCGGTCTTGACCGTGCCGTATTTGGTGTTCACGGTGCAGCCTTCGACCAAGGGCAGCAGGTCGCGCTGCACGCCTTCGCGCGAGACATCGGCGCCGACGGTCTCCTGGCGCCGCGCGATCTTGTCGATTTCGTCGATGAACACGATCCCGTTTTGTTCGGCGTTCTCGACCGCGAGCACTTTGAGCTCCTCTTCGTTGATCATCTTGCCCGCCTCTTCGTCGAGAGTGAGTTTCAAGGCTTCCTTGACCTTGAGTTTGCGCGTGCGCGTGCGGCCTTGCCCCAGGTTCGCGAACAGCCCCTGGAGTTGCTGCGTCATTTCCTCCATGCCGGGCGGCGCCATGATTTCGACGCCGTTCGGCAGCGCGCGCACTTCGATCTCGACCTCGCGCTCGTCGAGCTCATGTTCGCGCAGCATCTTGCGGAAACGCTGGCGGGTATCCGCGGTGCCGGCGCCGGCCGCGTCACGTGAGGTCCCGTCGCGCGCGCCCGTGTCGCTCGAGGCCCGTGGCAGCAGCGCGTCCAGGATGCGCTCCTCGGCGGCATCGGCGGCGCGATGCCGGACTCGCGAAACGGCCTCTTCTCGCGTCATTTTGACGGAGATGTCGACAAGATCGCGAACGATCGAATCTACTTCGCGGCCAACATAGCCGACTTCGGTGAATTTCGTCGCTTCCACCTTGATGAACGGGGCCTTCGCGAGGCGCGCGAGGCGCCGTGCGATTTCGGTCTTGCCGACGCCGGTCGGGCCGATCATGAGAATGTTCTTGGGCGTGATTTCCTGGCGCAAGGACGCGGCGACCTGCTGGCGGCGCCAGCGGTTGCGCAGCGCGATCGCGACCGCGCGTTTGGCGGCCGACTGACCCACGATGTGCTTGTCCAACTCCTCGACGATCTCGCGGGGTGTCATTTGCGACATGGGGTCCTACAGTTCCTCGATGCTCAAATGCCGGTTCGTATAAATGCAGATGTCCGCCGCAATCTGCAGCGAGCGTTCCACGATCTCGCGGGCGGGCAGCTCCGTCGCGCGCAGGAAAGCGAGCGCCGCGGCTTGCGCGTACGGACCGCCCGAGCCGATCGCGATCAAATCGTGCTCGGGCTCGATGACATCGCCGGTGCCGGAGATCACGTAAGAGCTCTCCGATTCGGCCACGCAGAGCAAGGCTTCGAGGCGTCGCAGGCTCCGATCACTGCGCCAGTCCTTCGCGAGTTCGATCGCCGCGCGCGTGAGGTTCCCGAATTTCTCGAGTTTGGCCTCGAAGCGCTCGAACAAGGTGAAGGCGTCGGCCGTGCCGCCCGCGAAGCCCGCGAGCACCTTGCCGCCGTACAGCCGGCGCACCTTGCGAGCGTTGCCTTTCATGACGGTCGACCCCAGCGTGACTTGTCCGTCGCCACCGACCGCTACCCGGCCGTTGCGACGCACCGCGAGAATCGTCGTGCCGTAGATGCGTTGGGGATCGTGCATGAAGACCAGCCGATCTGGGGCCGCCCGGCGCGGTTTCAAGCCGGCGAGCTTCGGCGGCGGCCTCAAGTCCGGCGGCGTGCGCGCGGGTGCGCGCTCTCGTAGACCTTGGCGAGATGCTGGAAATCGAGATGCGTATAGATCTGCGTCGTGCCGATGTCCGCATGCCCCAGGAGTTCCTGGACGCCGCGCAGGTTGCCGCTCGACTCGAGCAGATGCGTCGCGAACGAGTGGCGAAACATGTGGGGATGCACGTGCATGCCGAGACCCTGCCGGCGGGCCCAGGCCGCCACGCGCAGCTGGATCGCGCGCATCGTGAGCCGGGCGCCGCCGCGCCCCAGAAACAGCGCCGGCTCCGCGTCGCCGCGGCCGCACTTCACGAGCGTCGCGGCGCGTTCGATGAGCCAACGCGAGAGCGCGTCGCGCGCGAAGCGGCCGACCGGCACGATGCGCGTCTTGCCGCCCTTGCCCGACACGCGCACCGTGTGGTCGGCGAGATCCAGCGACGTAAGATCGAGACCCGCGAGTTCGGCGAGTCGCAGGCCCGAGGAATAAAACAACTCCATGATGGCCTTGTCGCGCGTCGAGAGCGCGTTCTCGACGCGAAACGAGAGCAGGCGGGCCATTTGGTCGGCGTCGAGCGTTTCGGGCAGGCGTTTCTTGGGCTTCGGCGCGCTGACGCCATGCCCGGGGTTGCGTGTACCGTGGCCTTCCCTCTGCAGATAATCGAAAAAGGTGCGGGCCGCGCTCAGGCGCCGTTGCACGCTGCGTCCCGCGAGGCCGCCCGCATGTTCGGACGCCGCGAAAGCCCGCAGTTCGGCGGCCTTGAGCGCGCTCCAGTCGTGCAAGCCGCGGCGTTCGCAGAACACGCGCAGCGATCCCAAGTCGTGCCGGTAGGCGGCGACCGTATGCGCGCTCAGGCGCCGTTCGTGGACGAGGTGCGACAAGAACCGCTCGATCCACGCGGCGTCCATCAGATACCGTCCGTCAACGCGTCAAAGCGTATGCCACGAGCTCGCCGATGCGCGACAGGAATTCCGTGCTCATCGTCGGATGGAAGCGGTTTGCGTCACTCGCGCCGATCGCGAGCAGGCCGATGCCGCCCTTCGGCCCGATCGGCGTCAGCGCGACCGATCCGATCTCGTTCGTGTCGGCACCGAACAGGTAATCGCGCTGACTGTCGCGGATCTGGCCGCAACGCGGCTTGCCCGACTGCAACAACGTTTCGAAGGTCTTCATGTCGGCGCTGCCGGGGTCTTCGCTGCGCAGGAAGCGCCCCATCTCGGGCGCGAGCAGATGCGCCTCTTCGAGGAACAGGACCAGGACCGAGTTGATCGCGTCGAAATCCTCGCGCAGCGAAGTCTCGATCGCCGCGATCGTCGCGCGAAAATCGCGCGCGCGAATCAAGCGCTGGCTCAGGCGATGGATGCGATCGGCGAGCGCATCGTTGGCGCGCGCGACGTCGACGAGCTCCTTGAGCTTGCGTTCGAGGCTCTGGCCGCGCTCGCGCAGCACCTCGACCTGGCGTTCCACGAGACTCACGGTCGAGCCGCCGTCGCGCAGGTGCGGCAGCCGCAGTTTGCTCAGCAAGGGTCCGTTGCGCTCGAAAAAGTCCGGGTAGGTTTGTAGGTACTCGGCGACATCGACATCGTTGATCGTCGACGGTTTGATCTCGCGCGCATGGCTGCTGGTCATTGGTACGTTTCTCCCGAATGTGTCGTTTAGATATCGATCGTTCCCGTGAATACGAGCGTCGCGGGCCCCGTCAACCAGAGATGCTGGCCGGGGCCGGGCCAGGAAACCGCGGCCTTGCCGCCCTGCAATTCGACCGTGACCTTTTCATCGAGCAGGTCCTGACGCCGTCCGGCCGCGACGGCCGCACAAGCGCCGGTGCCGCAGGCGAGCGTCTCGCCGACGCCGCGCTCGAACACGCGCAGCCGGATGTGGTCGCGCGACGCCACTTCCATGAAGCCGACGTTGGTTCTCTGCGGAAAGCTCGCATGGTGCTCGATCAGGGGTCCCACGGTCGCCACGGGGGCGCTCGCGGCATCGTCGACGCGCAACACCGCATGCGGATTGCCCATCGACACCGCGGCGATCTCGAGTGTCGTGCCGTCGATCTCCAGCGGGTAGAGCAGCGCCTCGCCCGGGGCGCGCATGGGCAGGGACTCCGGCGCGAAATTCGGTATGCCCATGTCGACCGATACGAGACCGTCCTCGCGCACGCGCGCATGCACGGAACCGCCCGGACTATCCATGAGCAGCTCGCGGCCGAGGCTCGGCGCGCGCGCATAGAGCAAGGCTGCGATACAACGCGCGCCGTTGCCGCATTGTTCGACTTCGCTGCCGTCGGCATTGAAGACGCGGTAGAACACCCGCGCGTTCGGGGCGCGCGGTGCTTCGAGCATGAGCGCCTGATCGAAACCTATGCCCGTGTGCCGGTCGGCGAGTGCGCGCAGCTTGTTCGAGTCGAGTCCACCGGTCGATGCGGGCGGGGCATCGAAAACCACAAAGTCGTTGCCCAACCCTTCCATCTTGGAAAACTCGATCCGCATGCCGCAGAGCATACCCCCAAGCACCCCTTCGCCGCGAGTATGGCTCTTGCCTAAACGCGTGCGCTCTCATACCTTACGCGCAAATCACAACGGGCGAGCTTATGCGCCATGTCATGGTCTTGAATTCGAAGGGCGGCTGCGGCAAGAGCACGCTCGCCACCAATCTCGCCGTGTGGTTCGCGCGCGAGGGCAAAGCCGTTTGCATCGCCGATTACGACCCGCAGCGCACGAGCCTCGACTGGCTCGCACAAAGGCCGGCCGATCTGCCGGCGATCGGCGGCGTGGCCGCGTTCGACGAGGGTGTCCGCGGCGTCCCACGCAGCACCGAGGTGCTCGTCATCGATGCGCCGGCGCGCGTGCATGGCGCCGAATTGAACGAACTCGTGCGCCGTGCCGACACGATCCTCGTGCCGGTGCTGCCCTCGTCGATCGACATGCGGGCCTGCAGTCATTTCATGACCGACCTGCTCGAGATCGGCAAGGTGTCGCGCAAGCAGGCGCGCCTCGCGATCGTCGCGAATCGGGTGCGCGAACAGACGCTGATCTACGAGGAACTGGATCTGTATCTCACGCAGCTCAAGGTCCCGTACCTCGGGTCTTTGCGCGAGGCGCAGAACTACGTGCGCGCCTACGCGCGCGGAATGGGCATCCACGAGCTGCCGGAGTACCTGGCCTGGCCCGACTGGAAGCAGTGGCAGCCCATCACCGAGTGGCTCGAGAGCAAGCGCAGCCTGCCGCTATAGGCTCGCGCGTATGCCGTCGTCGAGGTCCGCGAACTCGAGCTCGACCTCGAGCTCCTCGCGCAGACGCCGATTGCCGACGCGCCGCGATTCGCCGAGAAACGACCACGTGGACGCCGAGAAAAGGCGTTCGGCTTCGCCGCGGCTGATCAAGGGCGGCTCGGGCAGTTGCGCGAGCCGCGCGACGCGCTGCAGATAGGCCGTGAGACTAGCATCGCTGCCGTCCGTGACATTGTAGATGCGCCGGTCGGCGCGCGAGCTTTCGCCGGCCGCGACACAGGCAGTCACGAGATCCTCGACATGAATGCGGTTCGACGGCGTCGCCTCCGCGGGCGCGATCGCCGGCTCGCGATTGCGCAGCCGTTCGAGCGGCAGCCGGCCGGGACCATAGATGCCCGGCACGCGCAGGATGCACCACGAGACCGCGCGAGGCTCCGCCCACTCGCGCAAGCGGGTTTCGGCGGCGAGGCGGCGCTGCGCGCGCGGCGTCGCGGGCGCGGGCGGTGTGTCCTCATCGACGGGGCCGCCCGCGTGGTCGCCATAGACCCCGGTCGTGCTCAGATAGATGAGCCGCGCGGGGTTCGTGGCGAGTCCCGCGAGGAAGCGCTCGAGCCGCGGATCGGAGTCGCCGGCGGGCGGCGGCGGAACGGTGTAGTAGACGAGATGATCGGCGAAGTCCAGCTGGGCCAAGTTCCCTCGCGCCGGCTCGTCATCGAGGTTCAATTCCTGCGCCGACACGCCGCTCGCCGCGATAGCGGCAAGACTCGTGGCGCGCGTCGCGAGCCCTCGCACCGGCGCACCGCGCGCGAGCCAGCGTTTGGCCAAACGCAGACCCGTATAGCCGCAGCCGACGATCGAAACCTTGTGCATGCTAAATTGCCGACCGAGCCTGTATGCGCGTCAGTCTAACCAAGTCCCACCGCAGTTTCAGCGTGCGTCCCGGCGAGTCGCTGCTCGATGGCGCGCTCGCCGCGGGCCTGAACCTGCCGCACAGCTGCAAGAGCGGCAACTGCGGTGCCTGCCGCGCCCGCCTGCATAGCGGCCGCATCGAGTATCCTCGCGGTGCGCCGCTCGGGCTCACGGCGACCGAGGTCGCCGAGGGCTACGTCCTCATGTGTCAGGCGCGCGCGACCGGCGATCTCGAGCTCGAGCCCATCGAGATCCATGCGGCCACCGAGCATGCGACCAAACGCCTGCCTTGCCGCATCGACAGCGTGACCGCGCTGTCGCACGATGTGCTGCGGGTCATGCTGCGCCTGCCTGCCGTCGAGTCGCTGGACCACGAAGCCGGACAATACATCGACGTGCTGCTCACGGGCGGGAGGCGGCGTAGTTTCTCGATCGCTTCGCCGCCGCACGACGCGAAGCTGCTCGAGCTGCATGTGCGCCGCGTGGCCGGCGGCGAGTTCACCGAGCCTTTGTTCGGTCGCGATGCGACGGGCCGGCTGCTCGAGATCGAGGGCCCGCTCGGCCGTTTCACGTACCGCGACGGTCTTGGGCCCCTGCTGCTCCTCGGCGGGGGCACCGGACTCGCGCCGCTCTGGAGCATCCTGCGGCACGTCGTCGAGAACCACATCGATCGTGAGCTGCGGCTCTATTGGGGCGTGCGCGCGGAGCAGGATCTGTATGCCGACGCGCCGCTGCGCGCGCTCGCGGCGCGCGCGCCGCGCCTACACTACGTGCCCGTGCTCTCCGCGCCATCCGCGGACTGGGCCGGACGGCGCGGCTGGGTGCACGAGGCCGCGCTCGAGGACGTCGATCCGCGCGCTTACGAAATTTATGCGAGCGGTCCGCCGGAAATGATCGCCGCGGTCCGCCGCGATTTTGCGGCGCACGGCGTCGATGCCGGGCGACTGTTTTCCGATTCTTTCGACTATGCGCCGGACGCGCTCGCGCGCCATGCCAGCAGCGCGGCAACGAGGTCGTGATCTTCGGCCGTCGCCGCGGTCAGCATCGGGGCCGCGACGCCGTGCTCTTGGAGCATGGCGGCGATGCGCGCGCTCGCGACGAGCCAGTGCGCCCGCGCGAGCGCCGCGCGCCACGGCGCGCCCGCCATCGCGAGCAGGTTGAGGCCCACTTCCGCGCTCGTTGCCGTGATCACCTGGATCTGCCCTGACACCAAGGCTTCTTCCGTGGCCGCGAGCAGGGCGGCGTCGGGCCGCGCGGCGTGGCGCTCATAGACCTCGGCGGTCACGACACCGGCACCGCGCGCCTCGAGTTCGCTCGCGAGATGCTCGCGTCCACCGATTCCCTTGACGAGCAATACGCGCTTGCCCGCCAGGTGCTGCAACCGCGGGTGTGCCAGCAGACCCTCCGAGTCGGCTCGGCCTTCCGGCACGATCGCGACCCGGTAGCCGGCCTGATTGAGCGCGCGCGCGGTCGCGAGTCCGACCGCCGCGAGCTCGAGATCCCGCCGCTGGGCGAGCAGATGCGCACCGAAGCGCACCGCATTCGCACTCACGAACACGATGAGGTCGAAGCCGTCCAAGGGCCCGAGACGCGCACTCAAGACTCGCTGTTCACTCGAGGGTTTGATGTCGATCGCCGGCAACCGGAAGCACACGGCACCTTCGGCCGCGAGCAAACGGCACAGCGGCATCGCTTGCTGGTCGGGGCGTGTCACGAGGACACCGAGACCCTGCAGCTTGAGCAAGCTCGTCAGTCCGCGCGCAATCGCTCGAGCAATGCGCCGGCGCCGGCACCGAGGACGCGCTCAGCGAGTTCCTCGCCGATCGCGACCCCGTCCTGCGTGCGGCCGGTCAGTGAATCGCGCAGCAGCCGCGAGCCGTCGGGCTCCGCGACGAGGCCCGCGAGCGTGAGGCGGCCTTCGCTGAGCTCGGCGTGTGCCGCGACCGGTGACTGGCAGCTGCCTCCGAGCCGTCCCGAGAACGCGCGCTCGGCGTTCATCGCGAGGCGCGTCGCGGCATGTTCGAGCGGCGCGAGCCGCGAGCGGGTGTCGGCGTCGTCGTCGCGGCATTCGATGCCGATCACGCCCTGGCTCACGGCGGGCAGCGATTCCGAGATCTCCAACCGCGCCGTGATGCGCGACTCCCAACCCAAGCGCACGAGTCCCGCGCAGGCGAGAACGATGGCATCCAACTCACCTTCGTCGAGGCGGCGCAAGCGCGTGTTGACGTTGCCGCGCAGTGCATGGATCTGCAGGTCCGGTCGCGCCGCGAGCAGCTGCGCCTGGCGCCGCAGACTCGAGGTGCCGACCCGCGCGGCCGGCTTGAGATCCTGGATGCGCGTCGCCGCGAGCCCCGTGACGAGCGCGTCGCGCGGGTCAGCCCGCTCCAGCACGGCGCCGATCACGAAACCCGGCGGCAGTTCCGCGGGCACGTCCTTCATCGAATGCACGGCTATGTCG
>Ga0116229_10014772_pt1 | contig 10790 bp, 5 predicted proteins | sample S1TSphgellanicum_3_FD_87313 | JGI IMG/M metagenome (GOLD analysis project Ga0116229, IMG submission 87313) | Host-associated microbial communities from peat moss isolated from Minnesota, USA - S1T2_Fc - Sphagnum magellanicum MG | ecosystem: Host-associated > Plants > Peat moss > Unclassified...
GCGGCGCACGGTGGTCGGGGCTACATCGATACGCACCCGGTCGAGTGTCTCAATAATATGGCGCTCGACCACACCGTCTTTGCCGCCGCGGTCGAGGCCGGTGCTTCAACCATCGTTCACGCAAGTTCCGCCTGCGTCTATCCGACCGTGCTGCAATCGAGCAGCGAGTTTCGATTCCAGTTAGCCGAGGAGTCCGCGGGTTTCGACGAACCCGGAAAGGCGTACGCCGACGGCGCTTACGGCTGGGCGAAGCTTATGGGCGAGTTTCAACTCGCTTCCTTCGTCAAGCAGTACGGCGTGAAGGGCGTCTCGTGCCGCATATTCACTGCCTACGGCGAACGAGAGAACGAGAGTCACGCGGTTATCGCACTCATCGCGAAGGCGGTTGCCCGATTGGACCCGTATCCAATTTGGGGTAACGGAAAACAAACGCGGAATTTCACGTACGTTGCCGACACCGTCACCGGACTCCTTCTTTCAGCAACGGTCGCGCAAGACTTTGACGTCATCAACGTCGGAACGTCGAGTCATCATTCCATTGAGGACCTGATGGAAGTTATCTTCAAACAACTCGAATGGGAACCTCGCACGATTGATCGACAACTCGACATGCCGGTGGGCGTTCTCAGTCGGGCGGCCGACTGCACCAAAAGTGGCGAAATGCTCGATTGGGTCCCTTCCACTTCAATCGAGGACGGGATGAGACGCACCATTGAGTGGTATTGCTCCGTCGCCGATAGGGCACGTCTCGATTCACTGAACTCCCTACTTATGAGCCGGTGACGAAAATGAAAGACGTCCGGGCAATCGACGTCGTGCTACCCGCACACAACGAAGCGGAAGCCATCGGCACTGTGATGCGTGAGTTCTATCGGGTAGCGCACGACGAGGATGGAATCGACTTGCGACTAGTCGTCGCGGAGGACGGGTCATCCGACAACACGCGCGAGATCGTCGAATTGGTCGCCAAGGAAATTCCGGTCTTCCTACTTCCACAAGCACCCCGGAAGGGTTACTCGAGAGGCGTGCTCGACGGTCTGCGGGCCACGACCGCGCCACTTGTCTCGTTTTCCGATAGCGACGGCCAGTGCGACCCCGCGGATCTCGTGCGACTTATGGGTCACTTAGAGGGATTCGACATGGTTGTCGGGTATCGAAGAACACGAGACGACAGTCTCTTTCGTCGTGGCATCTCTCGAGCATTTCGTGTCGTCTACGAAATGCTGTTTCCGGTGCGACTTCGTGATCCTTCGTGTCCTTTCCTCGTGATTCGCCGAGAAGCGATTCCGCGTGTGCTCGAAGGATCACCGGGAATACTGCGACAGGGATTTTGGTGGGAATTCAATGCGCGCGCCAACGCCGCGGGACTTCGTGTCGCAGAAATCCCGATTAACCATCGCGGAAGAACGGCGGGCAGGACGAAGGTCTACCATCTACGCAAAGTGCCAGGCATTGCCACCGAACATTTGCGAGGACTCTTCACCCTACGAAGGGAACTGCGAGACAGTCGCACCACCAACGTCGCCCCCCATCCTGCCCAGGGCATAAAAGCCTGAAGATCGGCACGCACGAGGTGCCGAATCCGACATTATCTCCGTCCGACAACTCCTTGGTATCCAATGACGACGCCCTCGCGAAGAGCGAAACGGCGAATGCCAGAGGTTTCAATTCCCCCTTCACCGTAGTGCTCTGGCTCGTGTTCATTGGTGGGGTCCTGCATTTTGTCATCAGTGAGATCCCGTGGCTCGGCCCATTTGTTCCCGACTTCGCTCGATGGGTGCTCCATCCCCGTGTTTCAGGCGGACCGGTCCTACCAACCCATTGGATTGGTGGACTCGCAATTTATGTGGCGGCCGGAGTGATTGGTATTCAGCTCGCTGCTGTCGCACTCCTGAGGACGCCGCTCAGTGACAGTCGCCGTGCGGTGATCGGACTCGGTCTCATCATTGGTCCCTGCGTGCTCGGATTTCTCGCGGTGTTGGCCGAGATAACGGGTCTGCTGTATGGGGTGGTGTTAGGCGCTCTCCTCCTCGTGGCCCTAACCCTGAGCACTCTCCTCTCTATCAAGACGCGGCGAGCCAGAACGACACTACGAACTCAAAGGGCGGTGCGTCCACTGGCTGAACGGCACTGGGCCGACATGACGGTTTGGTCGGTCGTCTTTCTGGTAGTCGGCATCACCTTCGTCCATGTCGCGATGTCGCCGATCACTGAGTGGGACGCGATCGTCTACCACGCGGGCGTCGCGAAGTTGTGGTTCCTCGAACGACCACATCCTGCGTTACTCTACGGTCCCTCGGTCGGCATCGAGATCAGCGGCAACTATCCTCCGCTGTTTCCTGCGACGGGGGCGTTTTTCTATGTCCTACTCAATCGCTTTGACGATTTCTACTTACGAGTTCTTCCCCCAATCGTCCTACTCGGTACATTTCTCTTCAGTTACGCCTACGCACTCGATCGTTTCGGACGTGTGGTCGCCAGGTGGACGATGCTCCTCATGCTCGGTTGTCCTCTCCTGGTGATGTACGGAGCATGGCCGACTGGATACATCTACCTAACCGCACTGACGACGGCTGGCATCATTTTGATTGACTACGCAATACACAGCGGGGGGTACGTGCAGTGGATATGGGCTGGTCTCGTCACGGGCCTCGCGTGTCTGACCCACTTCTTCGGTCTGATTCTCGTAGTTATCGGTATCGCCGCATTCGTCGTCTTTGGTCGTTGGCGCTCAAAATACGATCTTCGCTGTTGCATCCTCTATCTGTCGACCAGTCTTCTTGTCGTCGCCCCGTGGTATCTACGCAACACCTTTCTCCTAGGTGATCCGCTCTACCCCCTCTTTTCACCGCCACTTCACGCAAAGGGCCTGACACAACCGATTTGGAACGCTTCGCAGGCCGAAATCCGCAACAACGCATTAGGGGAATGGACCTCGACGTCTTCGTCGCACATTGGAGTCGGTTTACGTTTTCACGAGCTGATCACTGCTCTCTTCGGCAGCAATCTCATTCCTACCAGTGTGCTCTTCGCCATTCTGATCGGTGTTCTCGTCGCACGCCGAACGGATCGACGCCTTCTCTTCTTGACGTTCAGCATGGGACTGCTGATTGTCGTCCAGCTCGCCCCAGGTTGGTACTTTCAGCGCGCGCTCGTGCCCGCAATGCCAGTAGCGGGCATCCTCGCGAGTCGTGGGGTTGAATATCTGCGGGCCTCAGGCACACACTTGCATTCTCTGGGGTCTCCGCGAACAAGATTCTCACGGCGACTGCGACTCGGTTCGTTGGCGGTAATCGCCTTGGCCGTGGTTGCGGCGAGCACCGGATTGGCGATCGCCGTGATCGGTCCTGACAATCCTTCGTGGGCGACCTCCCTGCGCGCTTCTTCAAATCTGATGCAGGGGGTCGACGATCTGGGATCGACCTCGAAAACCTTGAACTACGTCTTCGGTGGTGATTATCAAAGTTGGCAATGGCTTAACGCACATCTCGGTTCGCGGGGCCGAGTGGCCACGCTCGATAATCGGCTTTACTACTTCTCTAATCCACGGGCCCTCTTCTATCTCGACGGACGCGAGGCGACGCCCCTCGTTGCCCTCCATGGGACGTCCGAGATCATCTCCTTCTTGCAACAGCGCAACGTGCACTACGTTTTCTCGCCCGCGTGGGCCACAGCACCAGGTGACGCCCAACAACCCATCGTGCGACGACTCCCGCTTTCCAATCTCCTGGGCGGTCCAGATTTCCCCTTGGTCGCAATGTTCGCGGTCGCTGGCTACAACCAACCCGACGAGATCTTCGCCGTTGGTCCGTTGCGACACGCTAAACGCCGCGAGGCGCTGTCGCCCGCGCTGTACGCGGGACCACGCGAAGGGAGTCCTTCGTTGCCCCTTAGGCACCAGACGATACCGATCGCGCAGGATGATTCAACGCCACGACTCTTCGTCACAACGTCGGCCTCAGACCAAGTACTGACGTTTGACTACAAACAGTCGTCCGGCGGGACCTTTGCGTTCAACAAGTACGACTCCCGGAACAACGCGTGGCTCGACGGAATTTTTCATTCCTCCCCACACGGGGATGGCGTCTGGTCGACCGGCGTTGTACCCCTCTTTGATCTGCAACCTTTCCACGTACTTGATGTAGGTATCTACAGCACAAAGTCGCCGTTATTCCTTCGCTCAATCCACGTCGAAACACTCCACGAACCCCTTTTCGAAAATGATGGTGAGTACTCCTTGGCGAGGAGTCAAACAACTATCGCGGCAAAGAGCACGACGGCCCGTCTCTTTCTTCCACGCACCACACACCCCGAGGCCTTGACCGTCCTCTATCGAACGTCCGGGAACGAGGTCGTCACGTTTAACCGCTTCGACCCCACCACTGGTCATTGGACGTACGGCGTCTTCTCATTTACTGCACGACGTTCGTCGTCGTGGCAGAAAGCCACCATCCCCATCGGGGATCTACCCGACGCGCTAACTCAATTCGGCATCTACGCGCCCACGTACGGAATCGCACTGAAGGATGCGAAGGTTTCGACTTTAAATGCACCCGTCGTAGAAGGAGGAACGCCAGTGGGGGTTCAACAAAGCAACGCTGCGAGTGGTACGTCGCTTCAAGTCGCCGTACCCTCGACGAGTACGACGCCCGCAAAGTCGGTGACGCTCGCGATTACGTCCAGGGAACCTGGCACCATCAATCTCGCAGGCGACATCGACACCTCCGGCGCACCGGGCATCGAGATCCCCCTGAATTTCTCCGTTCCGGGAACACGGGAGATCTCGGTGCCCTTGACTCCAATCCCTGGCGGCATTGAGACATTTAGTCTCACCTCCACACAAGCGTTCTCCGTGTCGGCCAATTCCGACGTCGGCCCATCTTCCACATTGACGGACGATTCCAATGGCTTGAACCCCCGTAGTGCTGATGGCCCGGCCGTCTTTCAACCAGGTCGAGTTGACTCGAGAATCTTTGTGATCTCGACGTTGAACCAGCGCATCGTCCTCTCGTTTGAGTATCGAACTGGCGCAAAGAGCACACTCGCATTCAACCAAGAAACGGGGACTCGTTGGTCCGACGTGTCAACACTCCCATCGACCTTAGGAATATGGAAACAAGCCTCCATTGAACTCACCGCCACCCAGTCGTACACGGAACTTGGCGTTTTCACTCCGGACGCGGTGGCGCAGGTGCGCAACCTACGCGTCTCTTTGACTCGGTGAGAAGGATCACGACGAGGAGCATCGAACGACGTCGTCGGTCATGAGCCCTGCGCGCTCACTTCCGCAGACTTAACCACGAAGTTCGCCCCACCCACGCCGACGCTCAGAGCGACAACTCCGTTGGACGAGAACGGAACAGGAAATGATGCGAACGACCATCGCTTCGACGGCCGAATATGAATCGACGCGAAATCGATGTCCCACGCTCCCCCCGTGACGTAGGCACTGAAGGAAACTCTTCCCCTTGACGATCCAAAGTATTGGATACGAAGGACCTGATGCACCCCACGACGCACCGGAACGAATATCCATCCACCGGTGCTACGGGGAACGAAGTCGTATGGCCCACCCGCGGCTGGTGACGGCGAACCTGCGCTCGGAAAGAGTGCGGCGGCAACGTGCGTAACAGTTCCTCCAATTTGGTAGACGTTCGAGAGAGGAAAATTCGCGCTTGGAGCAAAACTGGCCACCAATGGAAATTGACTCGTCCCCAGGAACTTATGAAGCGGCAACAGGTTCACCGAGGGATCACGCGTCGCGGTGTCGCCGACCGCCCACGCCGGGACAAATATATACTTCACACCTCTCGCCACGAAGAACCGCTCAATCGATGTGGGCGAGGTCATTCGAAGCAACGGCTTGGCCTCCTCGCCGTCGAGGTAGAAGATGCTCTCCGGGTCATTGAGATAGTACGTACGTATGTCGAAGGTGGCCAGACGTCGATGACCCAGGTGTCGATTGAGCCACACCCACGCCTCATAATCGCCACCGAACACCGTCCAAAGCGTGGAGGACGTCGATCCCAAGCTTTGGTCGAGCTCGGCAAAATTTGTGCCGTTGGGTAATTGCGTCGTCCACGTCGATTGCCCTGGTCCCGAAACGGCGATGGCAATGGCAATTGTCGTAGAGACCACACTCAGTGACGTAAGTAGCACTACCAGAACGCTCCGAAAAGCAGTCCGATCTTTGCGCGACCGCCATACTGCATCCACGTCATCGAACGTTCGACCGCGCGAGGTTTCAACGAGCCGCGCGAGAACTGTGCCACCGGCCACCGCCAGGAATGGCACCGCCAGAAGCAATGACCGAAGCCAAAACCATCCCGGTATGAGCTCGACACCGAGAATGAACAGTGCCGTCAAGCCCACGAGAAGCGGACCCCTGCCCCGCCTTCGGTTCATCCAACAGAACACCACCGCCGGAAGAGAACCGACAGCAATCAGGTGACGGTCAAAGAGTAGTGTCCCCAACTGGCGGAGTCGAAGAAACGAGTGCGAGCCGATCCAGTACGAATTCGCATTCGTGCGAAGTTCGCTCTGGGCCGCGCGCCAGAGCGGACCGGTAAGGCCCCGCGCATGAAAAAACGGAAGGTGCAAAGGGTAGAGCGGGTCTCCCAACTCGATCCAGTTCCGCAGAAGCCAGATGGAGGATATGGCGAGAGCCGCACCGCCGTAGGCGATGACCGACCGCCATCGATTTGACCAGCCCGATTGACCAAGTACTACCGCGAGCACACCGGCGACGACGAACAGCCAACCGTAGAAACTCGAGAGGATTGCCAGTCCCAAGAAGACGCCCGACACGATCCACGGTCGCCACCGAAACGACTCACTCTCGCACGCCTCCACGCACGCGACGACTCCGGCGAAACCGAGTGCGGTCGTCAAGAGATACGACGTTGACCACGAACTGTAGAGGACGATGAGTGGCGTGGTACCTAGTAGGAGGAGAGTCCACCAAGCACTGCGCCTACCAAATCGGGTTTGTGTAAACGCAAAGACGAAGAGTAGCAACCCCGCGAAGATAAAGGGCGAAGCTAGTCGAAGCCCAACGTCGGTAACGCGACCCGCGGAGAGATTGGCGACGAGTCCACTCGCGGGAAAGAGCGGAGGGTAGTTCGCACTGATCTCAACACCGAGTGATGGACCAAATAGAAGAGGTGGACTCGGTCGCTCCAGAAACCAAAGTCGGGCCAATTCGGCGTGGTACACCGTGGCGTCCCATTCGACGACGGGTGAAATCAAGTCGCGAACACCTACGAGCAGCACGACGGCGCCAACGACGAGACGCGTTCCCCATTCACCAATGGAGCGCCGAACGGCACCTGGTCCGCGAACGGGTGTCCTTTCCGTCGCGACTCTTCGATAGGACTGCAGGAGTTCTCGCGGGCCGTCACTCCAGTACGTGAGGACGCACAAGAGCATCGCCATCGCGCCGGTGATGTACAGAAGCCCCGAGACCCGAATCCATCCGAACGTAACCAGAAACGTCCCCACGAGGCCCGCCGACGCCACGCTGAGGATCGCCGAAAGACCCGCGAGTGCGAGACGGTTACCTTCTAGGCGTGTCGCGCGCAATGTCAGAAGACTCGACCACGCCCCAAGGAGCAAGAAGGTGCACCCCGCCACAACCTCGCCAAAGGGCGGCGCGAGGGGGCGCCACGACGAAAGGCTGGTGTGAGGACTCTTGAGCCATGCGTTGAAACTCTCAACGAACCCTCGCACCCAGCCTTCCTGTGACCACGCGTCGTGCACGACCGCCGCCAGGACGATGAACACGAGTAGCCACGACGCGAATGCCCGGGTCCTCCGGAGGGATTCGGGCGACCCAGGCATCTTCAACTCCGGTCCCTTACTATCGGAAACAGAATTCCTCGTGCGTCGTCTGGCATCAAGCAAACGTCACCAGAGATCGTTCGCTGTCACCCTTAAAGAACCTCATCTGGTGACGCCGCTCGTGCGCCACCGCGACGCGGCGCGAACGACACCTACGGCGTTGCGCTATTTCCGGTGCACCGTGATGTGAATGCGGTCGACCAGCTTTGCCCCGTTCGCGCCGACGCCGACAAAGAGGAGGAAGTAATTACCCGGCGCCGTGCCCTTGGGAATGGTGACGTCGGAACTGAATTTGCCGTTCGATGTGGTCTTGACGCTTCCGAGGACCTTGCCACCGACGCCGAGGACGATCGCGAGCGTTACCGAGCCCTTATAGCCCCCTCCAGCGATCTCGAGGGTTTGGCCCGATTGAACTGATCCGGGAACCACGCCATTGCCAATGGTGGCGCCCCCGTAGGACGCGCCGGCGGCTGAAGCGAGGAAAGTTGAGGCGACGACGACACTTCCTACCACGCCAAAGAACTTACGAAATCGCACGCGCGGCTTGCTACCAAAGGCTCCAACGTTCATGCCTACGACCCCCTTCGTGGGCTCAGGGTGAGACCCACCGCATGGTAACCCTTATGTGACCAGGTATCAAGCAATTGCTCGACTTTTGTCACGCCCCGTGCACCCGCTCATCGCACGTCCGTCGCGTGACGTACTGCGACGTACGTGTTCATCACGACGCTCAAAATTTTTCCACACACGCGCGAAAAACCCGCAAATGCCGCGTGACCGCTCGACAGTCATCGCATTCGCCTTCACGGGTCGAGAGCATCGCACTGGGTATCGCGCATTTGATTTACGCACCAGACACACTCGGCTGAGGCGTCGCACCGTCGTGATACGACGCGAACGCATGATGCTGCTTGCAGCAAACCAGAGTGCGTCGACGTCGAACCGCGACGTCTGGCGGGCAATATTGTGAGACGATGTCACGTTCGTCACGCTCGGAGTAAAACTTCATGGTCTCGTCAAAGTGTGACGACGTCTTTCGATCACTTGGTCGCACTGACAACGAGAGATTCACCATTCGCGAGGGGCTTCAACTCGGTCGAGTGAGTATCGTGCACGGTGCGAACGCAGAAGTCATCTCGTGCACGGGTGACGGCGTCGAATCCACGTCGCTATGTTCTTTCGCGTCCTCCTTGAACGAACGGCTCGTGGCGGGTGATTGGGTCGAGATACGTGACACCCACATCGAGCGAGTACTGACGCGACGAAGTGCGCTTCGCCGGCCCGACCCGAACGGACGCGACGTCCAGGTTCTCGCGTCGAACCTCGATCTGGTGCTACTCGTCGTCGCGATCGATCGTGGTCTCAATGTCCGGCTGCTCGAACGTTTCGCCGTGATGGCCTACGACAGTGGTGCGCAACCGTACGTCGTGCTCACCAAGTCCGACCGATCCAGTAACGCGCGAGCGATCGAACTCGAAACGACACTCGTGGTCCCTGGTGTGGAAATCCTGACCACGAGTTCGCGCAGTGGCGAAGGCATCGAGCGACTGCGCGAGGCCCTCCACGAAGGAGTGACCGCCGTGATGTTGGGGCCCTCGGGAGCGGGCAAGACCTCGCTACTCAACGCGCTGGAGGGAAGTGACGAATTGACGCGAACCGTATCGCGCAGTGGCGAGGGTCGTCACGCGACGAGCACGCGACGCCTCTACCGCTTGTCGAGCGGAGGTGTTCTACTCGACATCCCGGGGATCCGACTGGCGGATCTGCTCGTGGGACAGGACGGACTGGACGAGACCTTCGCCGACGTGACGTCGCTCGCGGCGAAGTGTCGATTCAGTGACTGTCGTCACGACGGCGACTTGGGATGTGCGGTCGAGGCCGGTGTCCGATCCGGTGAAATCACCCGGGAACGTCTCGAGAATTGGCGACGCGTGAGTCTCGAACTCGAACACCAGGAGCGGCGTCGAAAGATCCCCCGAGGGGTGACGCGCGTTGCGAAGCGTCGTCGCGACCCAACACCACCTCGCGACCCACTTGACTAGACACGACGAAGCCAGAACCTCCCGAGGAACACACCGCTCCTTCATTCAACCGGATGGGTCGAGGGTCGCGACTCCTGCTAGCGGCGTTCGATCAGGTCCATGTACTCGTCGCGCCAGAGATCGAAGTACTCCTCGGGTAGCAAGACCGCGTGGGTGGGCTTCAACTGCTCGACGAACTCTCGTTCGTGACTCACCGCGACCAGTGTTCCCTTCCACTGGTGCATCATGACGCCGAGCGCTTCGACGCTCGCGGGATCGAGGTTGTTCGTTGGCTCGTCCAACAACAAAAGATTGGCGTCAGACGCCGCCAGGATCGCTAAGGCTAGTTTTGCCCGCTCGCCACCCGACAACGTCCCTGGCATTTGATGCGCCGCCGAGCCCTTTAATCCGAACGCACCAAGGAGCGAGCGGCGCTGTACTTCGGTTTGGACCGTGGCGTTCTCCAAGTGGTCGAGGACCGTGCGCGAGAAATCCAACTGCTCGTGCTCCTGTGCGAAGTAGCCGACCTTGACGTTGGCACCAAACTTGACGTCACCCGTCTGGGCCGCTTGCGTGCCGGCGAGACAACGCAGCAGCGACGATTTTCCGGCGCCGTTCTTTCCCACGATCAAAATTCGGTCACCTCGGCGACTGATGAAATTCACGTCGTTCAACACGTGTTGCGCACCGTAACGAACGGCGACGTGCTCGACCGTCATTGGTACGTCGCCACTTCTCGGCGGCGCGGGCAACTTGAAGGTGACCTTTTTCTCCTTCTTGGTCACCACCACTCGACTGTCGACCAGCTTCTCCACCTTACGGTCGAGCACCTTGGCGAGGCGGGCTCGCGATTCAGTTTGTCCGCGCATCGAGTCCGCCAGGGACTTCATGCGATTAATCTGCTCGTCTTGGTGTGACGCCAGCTTCTCC
>Ga0116229_10014774_pt1 | contig 10788 bp, 7 predicted proteins | sample S1TSphgellanicum_3_FD_87313 | JGI IMG/M metagenome (GOLD analysis project Ga0116229, IMG submission 87313) | Host-associated microbial communities from peat moss isolated from Minnesota, USA - S1T2_Fc - Sphagnum magellanicum MG | ecosystem: Host-associated > Plants > Peat moss > Unclassified...
CTGGCAATGCAGACCAGCTTACCTATCATTTGAAGTGCATTTTCTGGTTCCTTGCCTTCTGCTGCAAACTCCAGAGCTTCAGACATAGCCAAACCTTGGCAAGCTCTGTAGACATGTTGCCAAGTTCAATTGCCCTCTTGTGTTTTGCATCAGTTTTGTGTGGTGGATCGTGCAAACGCTTTTGCCAATCCTTCTATTAGGAATACACCAACACTGGTCATATTCCTGCTATTGCCCCAATCTTCACACCCGTTTGTTCCTTGGCTACAATCACTTCTGCTTCTTGAGCCATCACAAACAACCACCCAGTGCAGAAGCAAGACAAGGGATGCAGGATGCAGTCAAAAGTCATAACCTACATTAAATTTGCCACAAAAGATGAAACAAAAAAACCATTACATCATGAACAGAACATCATGGATCCTTCACAGTTTTAGAGTCATGTTGGCATTGTTCACCAGAAGATTCAAGGAAACATTGTCATTCAAGGGGTATGGAGGTGGAATGAAGTACCTGTAGCAGTAATCTGTGATGGGTTCGACAGCACAAAGGACTGCCGAGTCCAAGCCCACCCCAATTATGCAGCAGGCCATATCTACTCTCCGAAGACTACTCAGACTCTCAAAGCTCCAATCTCTCTTCCACAACATAATATACAGGAGTTCCTTTGATACTTACCCATGAACCTGCATGACCTCTAGCTCTACTCTCACCCAACCCTCAATCTCTGCACAGCAAAGTATTCCCTAACACTCTGGCTGGCTTCCCAAGCTGTCAAGTCAAACCTACATTGCTTCCCAAACTGTATACTAGTTGACAGTTAAATGACTTTAAAATCAATATCTCCCACATTCTGAATCCAAATCTTACCAAATAAATTTGATTAAATCCTGCTCATCAAGAATCTTTCCAACAACAACATCAAAGGCACAATCCAATACCTCCGAAATTTTCAGCTCCGATTCAATTTAATTTTCAGTGAAGAAATTTTTTCAATATTCAAGAACTGTTGCACCGCAAGTCCAAACATCATGGAACCAAAAAGCCCATGCAACCCTCCTTGTCAAGAGCTTCCCAAACACATCAAGAACACATTCTGAAGCATCCCAGTTTGGTGGATCTCATAACTACAAAACAAACTACCTTCCTTCATAGAAAGATGTTACAATAATCTCCCCTCTCTCCAGGGGAAATAATGTAAAATATCCAAGAGCCAGAAATTGTGGTTGGGGAGCTTCCCCTTTGATACATAATTCAAAGGTATGTTAAGGTGGTAAAAGCTTTGATGACTATCCACATGTCCAGTGACTATGATTCATTTGAGCTAGTTTTATGTAGGACAACTTTAGGTTTTATAAGTTGTCCTTTGGACAATTCCCAATTGAATTTTATTTAACCATTCTTAAATAAAAAAGCAATGAATAAAAAGTGTCTTTACAAGATTTATTTTTTTCAACATCATAGTTACAAGCAAACTTTCAATATTTTTTTGCATCCATTTTGCATCTCATTTAATCAAATTTGAATTTGAATTGCATGCAATGTTATTAAACATTTTCATTTGAATGAAATTTAATTTTCTCAAAATCAATTCATTTTTGTGGACAATTGATTGTCTTTAGTAGTGCACGACAACGCAGAGCCCAAGTATTATAAAATATCTCATATATTTTCAATCAAAACAAAAATTAACAAGGGGTGTGTCACATTGTGGCCATGCCATTTACAATAAAAAGTATCTTAAGGCAAAAGAAGAATTATGAAAACTCAACTATTTCACTATGCAAAAATATAATCTTCAAAAAATCCTCTAAAACAAATCAAAATCCTTCAAGATATTACATTTCTATAATGAATCTCAAGTTTCAATACAAGCCAAAATATCATATTTTACAAATCCTCATATCAAAATAGACCTATTACATAGGGGCCAAAATCCCTTAAGCTACTATTCTCTGTAATGAATCTAAACACCATATCCTTGCCTTAGTAGGCAAGGCCATATAAAAAAATACAATAACTTTTATGTTGAAACAAATTCCAGTGGCATATGATTTCTATTTCCAAACCAATTGCAAATTTGGGTACAAAAAATGACCAATTTTGCCAAATTTTTAAGATCCAAAAAGGAAAGAAAAGAAAAACATTGATCAAGAGATCAAGATTCAAAGGACATAAAAGAATAGAAGAATTGAGACACCAAGCTTCACATTTAAGGTATGGAAATGCTTATATAATACAATAAAACACTTGGAGAAATTTCCTATGTGTATTTGGAGGGCCTCCATCATCATTTTTTTGGGTGTGAAAATTTGTCAAAATTCGAAATGTTTTTTAAAAAAAAGCATATTCAGTCACAACATTCTCTCTTTGATTGGGAACAATCATCAAACTTCAAATATATATATTTTGTAAAATTTTGACCAATTTTGGACTCTGATTTTAGTTTGGTAGCATTATGAAAAATAATTTTCTTATTATTTGGATAGGTTCTAAAAACCTGTTGCCAATTAATGCTAAATCCCTCTTGGGATGCTATAGCCAATGATGCAACATCAGAAAATTGAAAATTATATCATTGACCTCAAATAGTCATTTGGCAACACTGATTCACTTTTTTGGCGAATTGTTTTTTTATTTTTTAAATTGCAAAATTTTCTTTTGGGTGGTGGTTGCTATAGGTCTCTCCACTAGCTTCCTTGTTTAATGGGTAGGGTGTTCTTTGCAAGGGGTATTAGCCCAGGCCGAAAATGGTGACAAACTCTTTTGGGAAGAGAAATTTCATGCAGCCAATGAGAAGGCTCGAGCATCCCCTCAAGGTGCCTTGCTTTTTTTCCTTTTAAGTTTTTTTTTGGGGGGGGGAGAAGGGGGTGAGGATTTTTTTTCATTTTTCCTGGGTTCTCAATGTGTTCCCACTAGGTTGCCTTCAAGTTCTCAATGGGTTCCCAATATGTTCCTCAAGTTCCCAATGTGTTCCTCAACATGTTCTTCATAGCACCTCACTTTTATCCCATATCTTTTGGCAAATGTTGTCCTACATTCCCCTATATAGCTGCGCCAAAAGGGATGAACTTTATACTTCAAAACAGAACCTTCTATTTCCGAGAGCTTCCATGGTTTCATTTTTTTAGTGATGGGTGAATCAAATTGGCTTGTTGCAAGAAAAAAAAAATTGAACACAGGAATCACATCAACTAATTAAGTCAAAATCTGTCTGGGGATGCTGGCCTCTGTTGCTACCTTACAAAATTGGATTTTTTTAAATTTATAAATATAATAATATATAAAACACACTGGCCCCAAGTGTACCCCCTGAAATGCACCTCCTAGAAAAGAGGAGGTTTAAGGTAGGCATAAATTGGACCCTCCCGTTCCACAAATATTAGGCATAAGGGTCTCTCACACCCCTACGCCCGGGGAGTCTGGATTTGTTTTGGCTTACTCTAAAGTTTTGCCACATGCTTTGAGTTAGCATTTCTTTTACTGGCAGCAAGTTTTTGCCAAATTTCGACCTATGCAAAGGAATTTTCATGGAAAAAAATGATCAGAATTCACCAAATTTCGAAGAAGCTAAAAAATTCAAATCATCAGAATTTTATGATAATTTCTAGTAGGTAGCCAGAAGACAACATAAAAACGGTTCTTTTTTTTTTCTACTTTCATATCTAACATGTAGCCAAATTTGGCAAAATTTGGCTAAATTATTTTCTGGATGATCGCCACTTTGACTAAATGACAAAATCCTTAAACAAACCCTGCTTCAAGTTGAGTGAGGCTGCTAGCATGTGGGGGATATTCCCAAGATGTGCTGAGCTGGGCAGGGCTTTGAGATTGCCCCCACCCTAGGGCTCAAGCCTCAAGCCTCTACAAATTTACATATTATTTATAGGAGTCTTGACAGGATGCTTGCGGCTTTTTTCATACCATATATTATGTTGTAACGGGTTGAAGAGGGAATAAAGTGAAATTTTATCTTCCTGGAAGTAAGCACGTTGGAGCAGGAAATGACGCAGAAGCAATGCTTGCTTGCATCATTCAAATCCGAGAAGACCTATTTTTAGACCCTAGACCCTTGGGTTTGTGCTGACGGATTTGAAGGATGCAAGCAAGCATTGCTTCTGCGTCATTTCCTGCTCCAACTCCCTGTGCTTATATATCACTCCTTTGAAGTTCTTGGCTCACTAGCTTCTTCTCCTGCACATGATTTCATTGCTACTATCTCTCCTGAACAACTTCATCTTCAAGGCTTCTTTTGTGGCTACAACGACATCTCAACCAGTGAGCTTTGTTTGCTGTTGCAGGACAAGCTGCAGGAGGAGGGGAGGGGCTGCAGCACTACTGTCGTCATCTGCTGCTGTTCACAAGTTGATTATGAAGTCTCCACCGAGCTCGGGATCACGTCCTCCTCGACTCATGGCACCGGTGACCAGCTCCAGCCATGAGCTCCAGCTGCTAAATCCAAGCCCGCAGTTCGCTTATGATCCACATTCGGAAGTTCTGATCCTGGCTTTCCTCAGTCTCGTGCTCTTAGTGCGACTGGCAAAAGAGTTGGTAAAACTCCTACGGTATCTTCTGCTGCTTAGTGGAGATTTTATTGCACGACGTGGGCGGGAGCCAATTATCATCCCTCCCCGTGATGCTCAATTACAGGCAGTCGCAGAATCAACGACTGTAGAATTCGTGGGTGAGTACTGAATAGTTAGTATGATCGATTTCATAGCTGGAGAAGATAACGAAGAAGATTGTTATATAGTCCAGAGCTAGCTGATTCGGATTATACTAGAATGTCGCATGATGCAGGCCACGTAATGGATGTCCACATGTGAGTGTGTAGAATCACTACCCCCCGATCTGAGACTTACCAATCAAAGATTCTTGTGGGTCTCCCTGAATTCGTTTCTAATGGTGTCTCTGGGTAATTATCTTTGCAGGAATCGGAGAAAGGGATGCAAACATCGAGGAGACAAACGTGGAATAGACCATGAACTCTGGCATTTTAAAAAATGTTGCCCTTGAACAGATCCCAGTAAGGCGAAGGCTTATAACTCTAGCACATGTAATCTATCGTTCATATATGAAGACTGTCTATAAATACAGATGAGACAAAAATTCATGAAACAATTTTTTGCATATGAGTTGAAAATTGAGTTGAACTTGGTATGCAAAAATTTATAAATGTTTTCTCAACAAGAAAACCCCTGCTAAACATACATAAACGTTTGCTGTGATTCTAGAGATTTCTGGAGTTTGAACACTGAAATTAATTTTTTTTCAAAAGAAGAAAATCAGATTACATCAGTAATTTTCCAATACACAAATTTCTATGTCATTCATGTCAAGTTATATGTCGATTTTTTTTGTTTGGGTTCCAATTTTGTGGTTTTGCGGTGAATTCTTTTTCTTTTTATTAGAAATATTTTCGACTCCACACTAGAAAAAACGAATTTTTCCAAAAACATTTAATCACCACAGTGCAAAAATTCGGGAAAAAAAAACCCTGAAATTTGGAAGATGCAGAAAAAGTGGAATCATCAAAAGGAATATTTAGCCAAATCTGGCTATAAAGTACAAATCTTTAATCATCCTTTTTTTTTTGGCTAAACAATGAGAACCAAATATAAGAATCTGGTGATTTTTCTTTTTCTTTTCTTTTCCCCACTTCTGGCGACTGAAACCTCCAGAATTACTTTTAGATAAAATTTTAATCTTTAATTTCTTTTTTTGGCAAAAACTCACCAGTCAAAACAAAGCCGATTCAGACTAAGCTTTTGGGGCTGAATTAGTGTTTTGTTTTTCAATTTTGTGATGTTGCTCAAGTGGCAATGGTCCATAAGCATATTTAGCCAAATTTGACGATATTCAAAATATGAAAGTAAGAAAATCTTTAGCATGCTTTCATATTGTAGGCAATTGTGGCAATTTTTGGAAATTTTAATATTTAAAAAATTCGTATTTTTTTATTTTTTATAAAACAGAGAATATGTGACAGAAATTTTTTCAAAATATTTTCACAAAATGGCGAGAACTCGCCACCAAAAAAAAATAAAAATTAATCACTCCACCGACCTACAAGTTCAGGCTCATATCCAGGCTTGGTTTTGTGGTTTAGGGTTTAGGGTGATTTCTCACTGTTCGATGCAAAATCGACGGTGCAAAATGCCCATGAGCAACCTTTCTGGCAGACTAGGATGGACATGGATGGATGAAGTTTGGTTCATCTCTGCATTTTTTCAAGCAACGATAGAAATAGCGCGGGGAAGAAACCCTAAAATGAGGTTTTATGGAAAACAATTTTCCACCGTCGATGTGAAATCGACGGTGCAGAATTCCCATCCATGGGGATATAAATACCAGGGAGCAAACCCTAAAACGAGGATCATCTGCAGAGACGGAGGTGAAGAGGAAGGGCGGCCGGCCATTGCGCACAGCGAAGAAGGAAGAGTCTGGAGTTCGTGTGCGATCGCTCGATCCATCGTTCCTTCGCAGCCATGCAGATCTTTGTGAAGACCTGTGAGTTCCTAAACCGTGGTAGCCTGAAGTCTGATTTTCCTTCAAAGTCTGATGTTTGTTTTTTGGATTTTAGTCATTCATTGTTGTTGGAGCTGTGTTTTTGTCTCTGCGTCGTCCCTATCATGACCTGCGGGGGTCACGTGGATTGTTTTTGCTTGTGCTTCTTCTGCCTTGCGTGTTTTACTTCATTTCTTACGGCTTCGTTGCTGCTATATTTGAGGTATCTATCTGGTTTTTTCGTAGCTTGTATGCAATAAGGAGTATGTGACCTAATAAGGAACTTCTGCTCCCCTGGAATTTAGTGTTCTTGTAGATTTCTTCTACTATTATCATTTCTGTGCCTCTCTGCATTTGCTCCCAATGTGAAGTTCTTGATTTCAATACGAAAGAGATAACCTGTGTGCGAAGGTTTTGTCTATTTCGCACTCGCTCTTTCTCCTTCTTGTCTTGTCTGGTCAGGTGAAGAGAACGTGTGTAGGCAGACAAATGGATCCTTGCTGATGTTTTTCAAATCGTGTTGTAGTGACTGGGAAGACTATCACCCTTGAGGTGGAGTCTTCGGACACCATCGACAATGTGAAGACCAAGATCCAGGACAAGGAAGGAATCCCGCCAGACCAGCAGCGCTTGATCTTTGCAGGAAAGCAGCTGGAGGATGGGCGTACCCTAGCAGACTACAATATCCAAAAGGAGTCGACTCTCCACCTTGTGCTGCGGTTGCGTGGTGGTGCCAAGAAGCGCAAGAAAAAAACCTACACGAAGCCCAAGAAGATCAAACACAAGAAGAAAAAAGTCAAGCTAGCGGTACTGCAGTACTACAAGGTGGATGATTCCGGAAAGGTACAGCGCCTGCGCAAGGAGTGCCCTAACCCCGAGTGCGGAGCAGGAACCTTCATGGCCAACCACTTTGACCGCCATTACTGTGGCAAGTGTGGTCTCACCTATGTCTACCAGAAGGCTGGTGGGGAGTAGTGCCTTTCTGAAGGTATTATTAAAGAGTTCTCCATGTAACTGTGCAGCTTGCACAGTTTGTTTCCTCTTTTGGCACTATGGTTTTGTTGTCATTTTTCTGACCTACCTTGTAATTCACTCTTGAATGGAAAAGACTTATTACCTGTCCTTCATGGCTTGTGAGTTTCTGAACTTGTAATTCGCTCTTGAATGGAAAACGTTAGTACCTTTCCTTCACAGTTTTGCGAATTCCATCTTGGATGAGGCTGTGTGAGGTGGATGTTAGTTCCAACCCCTGCTAGGTGTGAAGGTACAATGTTGTTTTTTTTAATAATCAGGCTTCAACTTGAGTTTGATGGGGACATACTGCAGAAGTTAGGGTTGAGCAGCTGTAGCTTTCCCTTTTTCTTGGATCTTGTACAGAACTCCAAAATCTGCTCTGGCCTTTCTTCTTCTCTATCCCACTTGTACATGACAAATCATGTGGTCCCTTGATGCCAGAGTGTCTATGATGTGTGCTCTCTACTAAGGATCATTTGATGTAGTCAAAAGAGTGCAAGAAGTTGAAAGCAGTAATGATGAAAACTCATATCACATGCTTGATCATGACTATAGTTTTCTGCTCGTTTTGGTGTCCCTCTATCTGAATCTGCATGCTTCATTGTATCAACTGATGGGATCCCATCAGGAAATTGACACAATTCCAGTCTTGCCCCAAAACTTCTTTGTGTATGATGAACTCTATGTTTACATCTTGTCTGTCTGATTCAAGATCTGCTTTCAATGTGGTCTGTTGTGTGAAGCTCATCCAGATGCAATGTCTCCAAAGTGGTTGTCCTTTTCAGATCTGTGATAGAATTTCAATAGAATTTGGGATAGAAAAAGGTTTCTTCTGAATGTAATTCTCTGCTGTGATACTCAGAACAATTTTAGAAAGTCCTGCAACCCTAGATCTAGTCTTTTGAATGACATTTCCTGCTGAGTGCTAGGCGCAAGATATGTTGTATGGAAGTTTCTCTGTGAAGCTATGGGTACTGGCACACACACACTTGACACAACTGTTGCCTGAGTTTTGAGTATGAACATTGTAGGAATGTTTCTCAGTCTCTTATGCTTGAGAGTGCACAGTCAGATTTTGTCTTCTGGGGACTGTTCTCAAAGTGGAGTGTACTAGGGTCTGCAGGATGTGATGGAATTCATCATCCAGAAGAATGTGACCAAACTTCTAACCATAAAATTTGTCTACTGGATACCTTTCCTTGATAATCACATGTCAGATTATCTAAGTCAGATTATTTAACAAGCATTTCTTGAAAAATTTCTGTGATGGAGCAAGCTAGCATGGCTAAAATTGAGTACCCTACATAGTAGTGTGGAGAAGGGAAATTGGCCTGAGCTTGGATGATTCAGCAACATATTGAGCTGCAATCTGCTGAGGTTGGCAACAGATTTTGTGAAGCTAGAACTCCTGACTCAGTGCAAAACCCAGAACTGTTCCTTCCTGTACTCTCAAGAGGCTCATCAAGCCAACATAGTTTGAGGGTTTAGGGTGACATGATTGTTTAAAACAAAAAGCTTATTGATCAAAGTCATTTGTTACACAACACAGGATTCAATTCCAAGTTTTGTGTCAAAAGGAAGGAAACTAGCATAGGTTGCAAAAGTTCCCAATACTGATTTGAATTACCCATTGAAGATGAAAATTTTGATTTTAATTTATTGAAAGGTAGAATAATTTATAGGCCAATGTTTTTGAAAAAACCATATAAATTCATATTGAACATTCCAGAGGATTAGAAAAACCAACACTTAAAATCACCAAGAAATTTTGTTGTAAGTTCATCAAATTTTTAATCCATAACCTCATTCAATCATAAGAAACACAAACCAATCATTCAATTACAAAATACCTCACTTTCATAATTGTACATTGTAGTCTTCCGGATCCTTGCAGTTGTGTGTTTTGTTTTGTGAAACCCTAAACCCTAAAGGCTGATATCTGACAAAACAACACACAGAGACTTAACACAATTTTTTACTCACCTCAAGACAGTACCCAGTCTGTAGCCAAAAAGGCACACATTTGTACACAAGCATACATAAAGACCAAACACTTCACAGTGGCGTGTAAAAATCAGTCTTCTCAGTCTTCTCCGATTGCAGATGGTACTTCTGCCAGATGCAATTCCTCCAAACCCAACTCATTGGCACTTGCAGCCAAATCAGCTCTCAAAGCAAACCCACTCTGCAGGATAATTAATTAATTTTAAAATAAATAAAAACGAGAGCCAAAGAAATAAAGTCCAGAGTAAGGATCTTTACCTTTTACTAGCAAAAAAATTTGAGTCAGAGAACAAAAATTTCACCAAATTGTGATGAGCATAAGGAATCAAACATTGGAGGGAGAATAAGCTTTACCTCTTGATGTAACCGCAGCTCTTCTGCCTTGGCAGCTGCTTCTGCTTGTGCAACTCTCTGCCTAAAGGTTTTTGCCATTTCATCAGCCTGCAGTTTTTTCACATGGCATTTTAGTTTGCAATTTTGTTGTCTTCACATGTTTTGTTCCATTCCAAACATCAAGTTCAAAGTGTGACCATCATCACCCTTCTGCATTTTAATTTTTTTAAAATCCGCAAATTCAGTGTCTCTTAAAAAGGTGCACTGGAGTGCTTAAAAAATGAAGGTGTAAATGAAGAGTGATGATGGAGAAGACGAAAGCTCATTCACAACAACAGATGCAGAAGACAAACCCAAAACAAAAGTGGGGCAAAGTGAGAGGATACCTTCTCATAAACAAGTGCAGGATTACGTAACATGTCGCCTGGTGTTGGCTCCAACTTCTTTGTAGATAGGCTTATGCGTCCCCTATCTTTATCCTGGCTCAGTATCATCACCTGCGCAAAGTCCAGAATAGCTTTACATTTCAAACAAATATCACCCACTATCTGGATTCTGCTTAAACTTTGAGAGGGGCGTAAACTTGGGTTTGTCAGGAAGTCAAAGATTACATTAAACACAACACAAGAGAGTACATTTTTTACCTTGAGCTTATCACCAGGAGCAAGCACTGACTCAACTGTGGTGAGGCGATCATGGCTGATTTGACTAATATGCAAAAGTCCACTTACTCCGCCCATGTCAATAAAAGCACCATACGGTTTTACAGTTTGCACAGTTCCAAGCACAACTGATCCAATACCAAACACGGATTGACTTTCTGCTAGTGCTTTCCTGTTGCTCAAAACTAAGCGTGTCTGCTCTTCATCAACCTCCAAAAACTTAAGCGGCAGCTCCTTGTCTACTAGTTCCTCTGGATCTTGTCTCTGC
>Ga0116229_10014775_pt1 | contig 10787 bp, 5 predicted proteins | sample S1TSphgellanicum_3_FD_87313 | JGI IMG/M metagenome (GOLD analysis project Ga0116229, IMG submission 87313) | Host-associated microbial communities from peat moss isolated from Minnesota, USA - S1T2_Fc - Sphagnum magellanicum MG | ecosystem: Host-associated > Plants > Peat moss > Unclassified...
AGTGCCAGCAGATTCGTCTGGCCGGCGATGGATTTAATGAGCGTGACGACCTCACCGATCCGCGACGCGCCAATCTGCAGCCGCTCGATGGCCTGGTTGGTATTTCCGGCCTGAATCACGGCTTTCGATGCGATTGCCGCGGATTGGGCGACCTGTCGGCCGATTTCCTGCACCGAACTTGCCAGCTCCTCCGCCGCTGTTGCCACTGTTTGAACATTGGACGAGGCTTCCTGTGAGGAGGCGGCGACAGTGGTGACCTGAAGCGCCGTGGTTTCGGCGGATTTCGCGATTTCGGTCGCGACATGGCGGAGCTGCCCGGTGGCTTCGCTCAGACTTTGCATGGATCGCGCGACCTCGGCATCGAATTTCTGTGTTTGACGCTCCATGGCAATGCGCCGCCGTTCTTGCTGGGCGTGCTCCTCCCGTTCTGCTGTGGCCAGCAATTCGGCCTTGCCAGCAGTATCCTTGAACACTTCAAGGGCCCGCGCCATGTTGCCGATTTCGTCGTCTCTTGTGCTGAATGGAATCGATACGCTGCGATCGCCCCCGGCGAGGGCTGCCATTGCGACGGTGATCTCGCGGATCGCTCCGGCGATGCCGGACCCGATCAGCCACGCGCTCGCCGAGCCGACTCCAAGACCGATCAGGCTGATCACCACCAGGAAAATCGTGGTGCCGGAGACCAGAGAGTCGGATTCATCCTGTATCACTTTCTGATGAACAAGGCTCGCGGCGACGATTTTGGCGACTTGTTCGTTGACGGCCTTATTTGAGTCGGCCATCGGACCATTCACCAAGGCGTCGAGCTCGTCTTTGCTGTCACGGGCTTGGGTGAATACATCAATGTAGCGATGGACTGTGTCCGATGTCCGGCCCCCACCAGCGACGAGCGATTTGGCACGCTCGTCGAAAGCGGCGAGGCTTGATTTCATGGTCTTGATGGCATCATCAACTGCGTCTTTCAGGCTATCATCCTGACGTTCCAGCGCCTTTTCGCCGATCAACCGGAGCTCAAGTAGCCGTTGCAAGACGCGGCGGGCGAGCGCTGTTGCATCAGAATCGCTAGCCATCGCCGCTGTCGCCGCCGAATCCAGCCGGTTTGTGGTCTCGATGGCTAACGGGTCGAGCGTCTCGACCTTTAGCGTCTGTTGGGCGGTCTTTTGCGTTGCAACCCGATCAAAGGCATCCTGGTACTGCTTAAATGCCTGTTCCGCGGTCTCGACACTTGCCGCTTCAGCCGTCCCGGCATAAATCGCGCGCGCTTGTGCAAAAGCGTCTGTCACCTTTTGCTTCGCAGCCTGCGCGCTGGCGAGCAGCTCAGGCGTTCCCGCGTGATTGAACTCGCGCACGAGGCGGTTCATTTCAAGCAGGTTGCGATCAACGTCATGCATGACCATCGTCGCCTTGACGCCCTGGCTCACAGCGCCGAATTGGCCACCGATATGAAGCGCCGCATAGATTGCCGCAACACTCACCACGGCAAGAATACTCATGACGACGCCGAATCCGCCAAGCACTTTGCCGCGGATACCGAGGGTGGCAATCGAGAGCTTTATGCCCCTCGTGTCAAACTGACGAATCGATGCGGATAGCGCTTGCGACATGATGACTTACGTCCCTTTGGCGTGGATCTAGGCTCTCAAGGGTCTTGCCTATGAACCCAATTTACTAAAGATTCCTTCGCTGACCCCGATGCGGCCGCGGATCTTTGACATTATGCCCGCCTATGAGAACTGAACGGGCGGAGTTTCATTTTGCGCTAGATCAATCGAGCGCATGTTTTTTTCGGTTCCCGCGGGAGCCCGCTCTAAAATCGCAGCCGAAAAACGGTGCCGCTCTCGGTCGGCAGCAGCTCGACCGACCCGCTATGGCCGAGCATGATCTGTCGGACAATCGGCAAGCCGATGCCGGATCCCGTTTGCTTGGTCGTGAAGAACGGCACGAAGATGCGATTCCGCACATCGTCCGCCACACCAGGACCGTTATCGCTGATATCGATGAGGGCGCGGCCCGTTGCCGGGTCTAGCGCCCCGGTGAGGGTGACTTTGGGATTGGCGCAGCCGCGTACCGCCTCAATCGCATTCTTTAATAGATTGAGCAGCGCCTGATCGATCAGATCCGGGTCCGCCTCGATCACGAGAGTTGGCGGCTCAACCGACCGGATCAACTGCACGTCATCCCGCTCCAACAGGCTGGCGCACAGCAGCCGGGCGCGGTCAAAGAGCTCGCTGACGGAGACTGTCCGCTTTTGTGGCGTCGGCGGTTCCGCAAAGCGGCGATAGCCATCGATGAAGCGGATCAGCCCGATACTCCGCCGTTCAATCGCATCAAGCGCTTCGCCGAGGTCAAGCAAAGTCGCATCTTCCGTTCCCGATGGGGTGATTTCATCCAGCATCAGCACGGCGGTCTGGGCGAGCGAGGCGACAGGCGTCAGCGAATTCATGATCTCGTGGGCAAGCACGCGGACCAGCGCCTCCCACGCGCTGATTTCGCTCGCCTCCAATGCCGCCTCGATATTTTGGAGCGCGACCAGCAGCGTATTGCGCCCGCCGCCCAGCGTGCGGGCAATGGAGGCAATACAGCGGCGCTCGCCGCGCGGCAGCGCGATGCGCACCAGATGGGAACTACTGGTGCTGTCCAACGCCTGGACGAGATCGGGGGATACGGCGTGGAGATCATTTGTTCGATTGATCGGTATCGCGGTAAAGAGCAGCCGTGCGGCGCGATTGAGCAGCTCGACCCGACCGTCGGCTTCGATCGCCAGCAGCGGCACCGGTGCCAGCGCCACCATGGCGCTCAGGCGTGCGCGTTCCGATGCGTCGTGCTGGGTCCGCTGCCGCAGCCGGTCCTGCGCGGCGAGCAACGCCCGGACCAGCGGCGGTGCCGACTTGTCCGACAGGCCCATTGCTTCCGGCCGGTCGATAAAATCGCCCTGGCCCAGCGCCTCGATCAGCCCGTTCATCTGGCGGTTGGCGGCACCGCCATGGCGCAAAAACTCAGCGAGGGTAAGTGCGGTTACAATGACCATCACGAGGTCGATCGCATAGAATTGGGTCTGGGTCAGCAGCACCGTCAGCGCCGAGACGCAGGCCGCCAGCAAACTCAGGCGAAACCCGGCTCCGATGGCCCGAGACATCGGCTAGATCGCTAAGAATTTAACGGCGACGCAATTTTCTAAGTCTAGGAACTTCCTCCTTCCCTCCCCTTCATGGGGAGGGTGGCGCGTAGCGACGGGTGGGGTGGTGCCGCTGCTGCTGCTCGTCGAGATCCAGTCCGGCGGCTCAACCCTCGCGGCAACATTCCCCCACCCGTCGCTGCGCGCCACCCTCCCCACAAGGGGGAGGGAAAGGGAACTGCTGGATGATCTGTGTAATCTCATAGCGCTCTACATCCCGTATTTTTCGATACGGCGATAGAGCGCCGCGCGGGTCAGGCCCAGGACCGAAGCGGCCTTGCTGATATTGCCGTCATGATCGGCCAACGCACGCCGGATCGCGGTCGCTTCCAACGTATCAAGATGATAATTTTCTGTCGGTTCGTTCAGCGTCGGCGGCACGGCGACACTCCCGGCCAGGATCGGGAAATCCTCCGCCACGAACCGGTCGCCACGCGCGAGGATTGTGGCGCGCTCGATCGCATGGCGCAGCTCGCGGATATTGCCGGGCCAGCGATAGGCCTCCAGCGCGGCCAGTGCCGTGTCCGACAGGCGCCGCCGCGGGACATTATATTTCCGCGCATAGATCGCGCCGAAATGCTCTGCAAGAGCGGCAATATCCTCGCGTCTCTCGCGCAGTGGCGGCAGCGTCACTTCGATCGTGTTGATGCGATAGAGCAGATCCTGACGGAAATTCCGTTCCTGGTTAAGCTCGGCGCTCGGCATGTTGGTAGCGCAGACGAGACGCAGGTCTAGCTTGACCGGCTTGTCGCCGCCGACCGGGACGACTTCCTGTTGTTCCAGCACGGTCAGCAATTTGCGCTGCAGATGTAGCGGCAGATTGCCGATTTCATCGAGAAACAGCGTCCCGCCGCTCGACGCCAGCATGCGGCCCGGCCGGTCGCCCTTGGCATCGGTAAAGGCGCCTTTCTTATGGCCGAACAGCTCGCTCTCGAACAGGGATTCGGCGACGGCGCCGAGATCGACCGAGACGAACTGGCGGTGGGCGCGTTTGGACAGGCGGTGGATTTCGCGCGCCACCAGCTCCTTGCCGGTCCCGCTCTCGCCGAGGATTAGCACATTCACATCGGTGGGCGCCGCGCGTTGCAGCAGATCGAACACGCGGCGCATCGGCGCCGATCTTCCGATGATCGCATGCTCGGCCGGCCTTGAGGCGGCGACCAGCGCATCATTCTGGCTTTCCAACACCGCAACGGTCCGGCGCGAGCGGGTCAGACGGCTGGCGGCCAGCGCTGTCGCAACCAGTTTTTCATTCTGCCAGGGCTTCAGCACGAAATCGGTGGCGCCGCGCTTCATCGCCTCAACCGCCACCGGCACGCCGCCAAACGCGGTCATCAATACGACGGCGAGCGCCGGATCGGCGGCCTGAAATCGTTCCAGCCAATCGAACCCATCCTGCCCGTCGCGCTTGCCGTCGGTCAGATTCATATCGAGCAGCACGGCATCCCACCGCTCGGCCTCGATCCGCAGCAGGGCCGCCGCGCCGCGCCGCTCGGTCTCGACGGTTTCCGCGACCCGGCGCAGCAGCAGCCGTGCGGCCGTCAATATATCGGGATCGTCATCAACGATCAGGAGGCGGGGTCGAAACTCATTCATGCTGTCCGAAATCGTACAGTGTTGTTCGGTTTCGGACAAGAGTTACCGCCGTCATACCTACTAAGCGATTGAAACTCAACAATAGAAGTCTGGCCGGTCGTTTGCTATTGCGAAGATCATTTCGGGCTGTCAAGGATTTTTAGGACAATGGAAGCTCTTTCGGGCGCTGTGATGGATCGGCCGGTCGCGCCGCGCTGGGTCGCGCGGTACCGGCTCCGACTCTGGGCGGTAATTGCGCTCGTCGTCACGATCAGCGCCGCGTACCTGTCGCTGGAGCCGGCCGATCGGACGTTGAGAGTCGCGGCTGACAAGATCACGATCGCCACGGTTTCGGTTCAGCCGTTCCATGATTACATCCCCCTGCGCGGTGCGGTGGTGCCGCTCGACAGCGTCTTTCTTGACGTTGCGCAAGGCGGGCGGGTTGATGCGATGATGGCCGAGCCTGGACAGCCGGTCAAAGCCGGACAGGCTTTGCTGCGCTTCAAGGATGCTAATCTTGAGCTGGATGCGATCGCGCGCGAGACGCAAGTGATCGAACAGATCAATAATCAGCGTTCGCTTGAGCTGTCGTTCGAACAGACACGGAGCAACGATGCCCGTGCGCTGGTCGATGCGGATTACAATATCATTCGCCTGGGCCGCTTGGTCGCACGCCGGACGCCGCTGGCCGGCAAGGGTTTTGAAAGCCAGGAAAATTTGGATCAGGCGAGCGACGAACTTGCCTATCAAAAACATTTACGGGATCTGGCGGCCGACGCGCAACGGCGCGATATTGCGGTGATCGACAAGAGCATCGGGCTTATTCACGAAACCGCGGACCGGCTCGACGATAATCTGGCGGCGGCCAAGCGGATGCTCGATGCGCTGACCGTGCGGGCGCCGATCGATGGGGTGCTGACTGCGTTTGACGCTCACATCGGCGAGGAAAAGGCACGGGGCGATCGCCTGGGCCAAATCGATCAGGAGAGTGGCTTCAAGGTCAATGTGCCGGTCGATGAATATTACGTGGCGCGCGTCCGACTGGGCCAGACGGTCGATGCCACCGTCAGTGGCAAGCCGACCACCCTCAAAGTCGCCAAGATCTATCCCGAAGTCGCGGACGGCAAATTCAAGATTGACCTGACCTGGGTCGGCTCGCCGCCGGCGGATCTCCGGCGCGGCGAGGCGGTGCAGGGTAAGCTGGGCGTGGCTGGCGACGAGGACGCGCTGGTCCTGCCGACTGGCGCCTTTCTCGAAGCCTCTGGCGGTGCCTGGGTTTTCGTGGTCGATCAGGATGGGACCAGCGCTCATCGCCGCACTGTCAGGCTCGGCCGCCGCACGCCGGAAGCGGTCGAGGTGCTGAGCGGGCTCGCGGCGGGGGACCGTGTGGTGACATCGGATTATACCGGGTTCGATCGCATCGACCGGCTTGTGATCAGCCGATAGGCGTGGCGGCTCGCAGTTTGTGGAGCACGATGCCCAATGGTGGGCAAGCACGCAAACTTTGGGAGATTAGAGAATGCCCTGCGTTGGGTTGTGCAAAGATATCTTCACGCGGGTAACCAGCGCGGGTACCGACCGACAATACATGTCGAAAAAGCGGATCGCGTTTCTTTCGCTCCTGGGTGCAACATATGCCGCGACCGCCCATGTCGCCCTCGCCAGCCCAGGCGTTGCTACGCTCGACCTTCAACCCGTTGTAACGCAAATGGCAGCTGCGATGCACGTTGTCCAGCATCTTCCGCCTGGTTTCATCGCGAATGGGCAGACGCTCTCGCTTGCCTTTTCAACGATGGCACCAGCCTATCGACGCACCGCCGACACGATCAACGGGTTGACGGCAGAGGATCAGCTGGGTCCGTTGCCGCTGATCGGGCCGACCCGCGAGGGGGGTGAGGATGTCTGGCGAGCAGACCGCGCGATCCGGGGCGGCGTCACATTGCGGTATCTCGTGCCGGCGGCACCGCATGACGTGCCGCACAGCGGACCCATCACTTACCTTCAGAATACGGCCGGAGGGCTGTCTGGCTCGTTCGTCAGCTTCCTGCTGGTCCCTCGCTCAGAGACGCCGCTCGATATCGCAGTACGTTGGCATCTGTCTCCGGGGGAGCGGGCGATCAGCAACGTACAGTCCGGCGACTTCCGGCAGCGGACGACATTCGCCAAACTTGGCGAAACCCTGTTCATCGCAGGGCCGCTCGTCTACGCACCCAACTCACTCTCTAATCATTCCCTGATCGTGGCAGCATTGGGACGGCCGCAGGCCGAAGTCAATAATGCACGGCACTGGTTCGGCCGGGCCTTCTCGGCAATGCGCGCCGCCTTCCACGCCGTAAAGGTCGTTGGCTATCGCATCATGGTCTTCTCGCATGATCGACAGGCTTTCGACAGCGGCGCGTCAAAGGCGGGCGGGTTCCTCTATTTTTCGCCTGCCAATGCAAGGCTCGATGACACGAAAAACCATCCCATCATTGCGCACGAAATGGTTCACTCGCTTGCTGCTCGATATCACGCTGATACCGATGCGGCGGGCGACTGGTACAACGAAGGTCTAGCGGATTACGCCGCCATTATCGTCCCGCACGCCGCGGGTCTTTACACGCCGCGCGAATATCTCGATTTGGTCAACGAAGAGGCGGCTTTCTATTATCTTAATTCAAGGCGGCAAACGCCCAACGACCAGATCTCCGCCGTCAAATGGTCTGCAAACGGGGCATGGTCGCTAGGCTATACGCGCGGTGCGCTCTATTTTGCCAACTTGGACGCCGGCCTGCGCGGTCATGGATCCAGGACAACGGTCCTTGATCTTATCCACCGGATGAACGTCTTAGCCGCAGCCCATCCGATCGGACCGGATGATTGGGAGCGATTGTTGGGCCGATACGCTGGACCGTGGGCAGTGTCGGAATGGCGCGCGATGCTCGCCGGTCAGCTCCTACAGCCGGTGCCGGGTGCGTTCGGCAAGTGCTTGGTCGCGCGCGTAATTGTCACAGGCCATTACGAACTGGGGATCAATCAGAGCAATTTGGGCGAGGGCGATGACATTGAGCAGGTCGTCCCCGGCTCGAACGCTTTCAATGCCGGCCTTCGCGATGGTGATATCCTCCGCGAAGCGTTCAACAAGAACGGAAGCGACAATAACTACGATCGTCAACTTACCCTCAAAGTGGTACGCGACGGCAAGATCCTCGATATTACCTATCTACCACGGGCGGGTACGGAACAGGCTTACAGGTGGTTTGCTCAATCCGGCAATCCGGACCACCCCTGTATAAAGCGCGCGACGTCGCACGAACATATCAACGCCAGCACGGTCCCTACAACAGCGGCGAACCACCGGCTTCTTAGGCGCCGTCGTCATCCTGGCTGTATCCAGCCGCGCTTGGGGCAGGGGACGTACCACCGCCCCGAGAATGGGCACTACCCCAGCAAGGAAGGCCTCGCCCGTTAGGGTGACGCGGCCTGATTTTACACGCGGGGTTGGCCTGCTCGCGCCAATGTCGCCCTCAGCGTTTTGTCGGGCAGAAGGGGAGCACTGAGCATGCTGAAACTGACCAATATCTCGAAAGCCTATCGGACCAGTGAAATCGAAACGCTGGCACTGCGCGATGTCAGCCTGGAGATCGCGCAAGGCGAGTTTCTGGCGATTATGGGCCCATCCGGCTGTGGAAAATCCAGCCTGCTCAACATTCTGGGCCTGCTCGACACGCCAAGTGCCGGCCAGTTTCAGTTCTATGATCAGGCGATCGAGCATTTCTCCGAGCGGCAACTGACCTTGCTGCGCCGCCGCTATGTCGGGTTCGTGTTCCAAAGCTTCAATCTGATCGACGAGCTGACTGTCGAGGAGAATGTCGACGTGGCGCTCATCTATCGCGGCGTCGGTCGCGCCGAACGTCAGCGCCGGGTCGCGGCCGCGCTGGAGCGGGTCGGGCTGTCCCATCGTGCGCGCCATTTGCCGCAGCAACTGTCGGGCGGCCAGCAGCAGCGCGTCGCGGTTGCCCGCGCGCTGGTCGCCGAGCCCAAGCTCATTCTGGCGGACGAGCCGACCGGCAATCTCGACACGGCCAATGGCGAGGCGGTGATGGACATGCTGACCGAAATCGCCCGCGCTGGCACGACCGTTGTGATGGTGACACACAGCCACGCGCATGCGGCTTACGCCCAGCGGACGCTCAATCTCCTCGATGGTCAGGTGGTCGCGGCGACGCTGATGGCGGCGTGAAATGGGTTACACGATAATCCTCTTTCCCTCCCCTTTATGGGGAGGGTGGCGCGCAGCGACGGGTGGGGTTCTCGCCCCAGCCGCCTCTGGTTCAGTAACGGTTCTGCGCCTTAATAGCGCCGGCAACACCCCCACCCGTCGCTCCGCGCCACCCTCCCCACGAGGGGGAGGGAAAGAGTGTGGCTTGATGGCGAGGAGAGCATAAAATGTTCCGTAATTTCCTAGCCGCCGCCTGGCGCCGTGCGCGGCGTGACCGGCTCCACAGCATCCTCAATCTTGCGGGGCTGGGTCTCGGCTTCGCGACGGCGATTCTGATCGGGCTCTATGTCCGGGACGAACTGAGTTTCGACCAGTTCATCCCGGATCATAACAATATCTATTACGTGCGACCGACCTTCTTCCAAGCCGGCCGGCCGGCCGCGACGGGGGATTCGACGCCGCAGACGCTCGCCGCGGCGCTCAGCGCGAATTTCCCCGAGATCCTGGCGATCAGCCGCGAAGCCGGCGATCTGTTCGGCGTCAAGCATGGTGACGTCGAGGCTAACGAAAAAATACTCGATGTCGATCCGGGCTTCTTCGATGTGTTCGCCTATGAGCTGCGCCGCGGTGACCGGGCAACCGCTCTGAAGCGCCCCGATTCCGTCGTTCTATCGGAAACATTGGCCCGCAAATATTTTGGTACAATTGATTGCATCGGCCAGACGCTGCTGCTCGACCGGGCCCATAATGTCACGGTGACGGGCGTCCTGGCCGATTCCCCATCGAACTCGTTCCATCACTTCAAGATGCTGTTGTCCGGCAATAGTAGTTTCAGCCAGATGGCCGCGCTCGATAGGGCGCCGCGCCCGCCGCGCGGTTCGATGGATACTGATGTCGACACGTTCGTGCGATTGCGGGGCGGTACCGATCCGGCGGCGCTCAGGGCGCGTCTTGACCAGGTGGTGGCGCAGAATTATCCGCCGGCACATGACGGCGACCCCGTGAGAATGCGACTCTGGTTGCGTAGTTTGGACGATTTACATCTTTTTATCTATAATCCGGAACAGGCCGACAGAAACGCCGGTACCCTTGCGACCGTCTGGGCGCTCTCCATGACCGGGTTGTTGATCCTGGTGGTGGCTGCGGTAAATTTCGTCAATCTGGTCGCCGCCCGTTCGACCCGATCCGCCGTCGAGGTCGGAGTCCGCAAATCCGTCGGCGCCACGACATCACAGCTTTTGCTGCAATTTATCGGGGAGGCGATCGGCTTCGCGCTTGCCGCTTTGGTGCTGGCGATGGCGCTTGTCGAACTGCTGCTGCCGCGCTTCGATGCGTTTCTTGATCGGACGATCCGCTTCAATTACGCGACAGATCCTCAGATCCTGCCGGCGCTGCTGTTAATGGCGCTCCTTGTCGGTCTTGTCGCGGGGCTCTATCCGGCGCTGATCATGGCGCGCTTTCGCCCGGCAATGGTGCTGAAGGGCAAGGCCGCAGGACCGCCCGGCTCCGGGCGGCTGCGCCAAACCCTTGTGGTCCTGCAATTCTCCGTGTCGATCGGGCTGTTGATTGCGACCGGCGTGATCTATCGCCAGACGGAATTCGCAATGCGCGACTCCCTGCGCTTTGATACCGACCAGATCCTGACCATTGATCTGGGGTCCGTGCCTCTGGTCGCAAACGGCCACCGTCATGATCCGTCGATCGTTGAACCGTTAAAGGCGCGTTTGGCGTCTCTGCCCGGCGTCAAGGCGGTGACAGGGTCGGATACCGTGCCGAATATCGGCCATTATTCAACAACAAGCTATCGCCGCGCCGACGATCCGAGCCACAAGATCG
>Ga0116229_10014776_pt1 | contig 10785 bp, 9 predicted proteins | sample S1TSphgellanicum_3_FD_87313 | JGI IMG/M metagenome (GOLD analysis project Ga0116229, IMG submission 87313) | Host-associated microbial communities from peat moss isolated from Minnesota, USA - S1T2_Fc - Sphagnum magellanicum MG | ecosystem: Host-associated > Plants > Peat moss > Unclassified...
CTTTTACCAGCCTCGGCAAGTTGTACAACTTTGGTGGGAAAAACCAATTTCGTGAGCTAAACCGGCACATTTTGACTGTTTTGCAATAAATCTTACTGTCTGGAGGCACATATTGAGCACCGTTGGAGATGCTCTAAGTACTTTTTCGCTTCATTAACACAACTCTTAAATAAAAAAATACAATCTGCCCCTATTCAAGCAATCTCATTGGTTGCAATTTTTGCTTCACACCTACACAACAAGCCTATTCAACAAAACACCATCTTTATCATATCTACTGTAGTACTAAACCCGAAACCTGGACACAAATTTATATTATTTTTTGGAAATGCTGAAATTTTCAATTTTTACTTTTCTCCCCCAAACAAAAAAAATTTGGTGAAGGAAATGGAAGAATATTTTTGAAATATTCTGAATTTTTATTTTTATGTTTTCAAAATGAAATATTCAAATTTAATCAATTATTCAGCAGACATGTGCTGAGGCCACCCCTGTACTATGGTATTAGATATTACACTAATGTACACAGAGTTGAGATCGGGAAAAAATAAAATTGTTTGAAATATTTCATCAAATTGCAATCCGAATTTAGCATTGCAAGATTCTTTCTTTTTGAAGAATATTTTGCCATTATTTAGAGCTCTTAATTTTGGCCTGAATTGCCAACTATTCTATCCAGCAGGTTGAGAGAAGTAGCAAAAAAAAAAAAGGAAGATCCTTAAAATTTTCAACTTTCATACTTTGAAATAGCCAAATTTGGCTATATCTTCTTATGGTTGATCACAACCTCAGCTACCACACAAATTTGACTTAAAAAAACATTGATACAGACAAGGATTTTAAAAGAGGGAAACACCAAAACAAATACCATAGTACCTTGTCAGATTCAACACTAGCTATAATATTTCTGAAAATGTTGAAAAAAAATTTAAATGATTTTTTTCAAAGAAAAAAAAAATTATAAAGGCAATAGAGAATCTTTTTGGAATATTCAAGAATATTCAATTTTCTGACATGGAATCTTCAAAATTAAATAATTATTCAACAGACATGTACTATGGAAGCTCTTGTGCTTTGCATGGAGTGTGTAGGCAGAGGCAACAAAATCAATATAAAGAAACCCAACACACCAAATGAACAAGGGGTGTGACAAACTGTTGTGCCCTTGCCATTTACATTACAAAGTATCTGAAGGCAAAAGAAGAATTCTGAAAACTCAAATATTTCACCATGCAAAAATATAATCTTCAAAAAAAAATCCTCTAAAAAAGAAACCATAAATCCTTCAAGATATTATTATAACTCTATTATAACTAATCTCAGGTTTCAACACAAGCCAAAATATCACCTTTCAAAAATCCTCATATAAAAATAGACCTATTGTTATTACCTAGGGGGCCAAATTCCCTTAAGCTACTATACTCTATAATGAATCTAAACACAATATCATTGCCTACCAAGGCAAGGCCAATAAAATTTGCATGGTGAGACAACTCCATGGGCAAGGTGGCACCTCATTGCTAAGTGCCACCTCCTTCATGATCCGCACCACATCACAGCCACATCACAGCTTCTTCATCTTTGGTGGGAAGGTTCTCTCTATCCAATGGTTCAATTGGAGGCTCATGAATAGAGAAAGGCAAAGGAGAGGTCATATATGATTGGGTTTTGATTTGTCATTTGAAGTGGATATATATATATATATATATAGAGAGAGAGAGAGAGAGATTTCTGTGGCAAATTTCTATCTGTTTCTACTGTATGATGATCATGTTGGGTTTAGGGTTTATAAAACCCATCATTGCACTTGGATGATCATATTGGGTTTAGGGTTTATAAACCCATCATTGCACTTCAAAGATCATATTGGGTTTAGGGTTTATAAAACCATCATTGCACTTCTCCATTGAGACTCTTCCTAGTGTCTACATTTAACCCAGGAAATGGTAAATGTGTACTCAGAAACCCTAAACTATTATTCAGACACAATTTGAAGATTCTTTAAGGTTTGTCATTTACCAAAGCAAAACAAGCGGCTCTACCACTAGAGGCTTTATCTTTATAAATTATTTTTAAAAAATTTAAGATGGAATTACATGGATGAAGATGATATTGGTTTATTGTTATAGATTGGAAGTGTGTCTAGTAGTTTCAATGCATATAAATCAATTTGTAAAAAACTGGCCAATATGTTTCCCATACACATGATTTGTATTCATTCTCGAGTGCATTTATCTACATGTGGGTTTAATTGTGATTTGGCTTTTGTTGTGATATTTTTGAATTGGGATTTTAATTTTAATTTATTTTTAAAACCTATTATTTTTTAAAAAATGATTATTATCTTTTAAGATGTCAATATTAAAATTTTCTAAAACAACGAGTGGGTAATCATTTGAGGTTTTTTGAATCAAGGTTTCTAGTGTGTTGATGAACATAAAAATCAGACAAGAATGACTTTTATAGACACATATTGTATGAATTGTTGTCTGAATTTTTATGTTAAATGTATTTGCTATATATTCAAATTCATTACACATTGTTGTGTTATAAGAATATAAGAGCATTTGTGTGTTGAATATCATTATCAAATCATGAGCATCATAAATTGAGATATATGAACATTTTGATGTATTTATGAATTTGTGTATGTCATTTGATGATTATATTTTAATTTTCAAAATACATAAAAACATGTGATATTTGTAAATCATGATCATGATTTATATCTTGATAATGTTGTTATAAAGAATTTATGTTGAAGGCTTGTATCCTAACATGTGAATGATAAAAGTCTTTCAATCAAGGAACAAAAGTCGTCCAATTTGTAAATATTTTTAATCTATTATTTTCTTCAATTACATGTTGATCAATGTGAAAGTTTTGATGCTAAAGTGGAGTTAATCAATATAATCCTTCTTTTGTTTGGATGCAAGAAAGAAATGTGTATGATAGTCCATGTTTTTTAACATCAGTAGGATGAAAAACTAATTCATCTAATGATAATCCTTGTGATTGATGAATGGTTCTTAGTGTTGTTAGTTAAATTGGAAATTTAATTTTTATTATAATATAGTATTGATTTTTTTCAATTCTTATGTTTTAAAAATTCATTCAATTAATGTCCAATTTGGTTGAATATTGTTTGTATAAAGGTGGATAAAGTTTTCTCTAGCTAACATTCTTGTTTTTGGATTTGGAAAAATATCCAAATTATGGTTTTGCTATAGTAGGATGTTGATGTTTTGAATATACCATAACCTAGGGTCAATTTCCACATTGACAAAACAAATAATTTCTGTTTTTCAAAAAATGAATTCGTTTTTAAAATTTGAAATGATGCATATTTTTTCATCATCTACTATAATGTGATATGAGTAGTGAAATTATTCAGCATGTAGTGTATGAAAATTATGATGACTTTCAACACAACAACTTCATATTTTCACAAAATTTCATTTCACAATTTTGAGGATTATTTAATGACGAAACTAACCTTAGGGTAAGGATCAATTCGATTAACAAAGCCATCAATGTTGCATAATTTTTAGCACATAATTCAACTAGCATATATTTTTTGACACAAATTGTAGTATGTAAAGTTATAGTTTTACTTGGGTCATCTAGAAGTTTATATGATGATGGGCATGAATGGTGATGATTTTTTTTAGTTTCGAAATTGAATGTTGGGCCATTTTTTTTGTTAAATATAATTTTATTATTTTTTGCACTAAAATATTTGTATAAAATAAGTGTGATATTGTTAATGTGTTTGGTATTTCTTAACAACAATTTGAATTAAAATATTGAATTTTTTCTAAAGTTTGTGTGCATGTATGGAAATTTGCTTTAAAATTTTATTAAATGTGTATCAATTTGTTACATGACTATTGTCAATTCATAGCATTTAACATTGTTTTTCCAAAAAAAAAACTCCAATGCATTAATACTATCAATAGGGATTACAAAATCCAACAATCTTTTATGAGAGGTGTTTGTAAAAATCACTTCACATAATGAAATCTAAATCACCAAAAAATTGGTTTTGAATATGTTTTATTGCCCTTGATTGATTATTTATAACATTAAACATTGTAGCACTTACAAGAGATATTTCTCTTACAAAAAATAATTGTAATTATTTATATAAACATGTGAGCTTATTTTTTAAAATATAATGATAGATGATATATTCGCTAATGTTTGTTCAAAGTTGAATGTATTATTTGATTATCAATGTTAAATGCAACTTTACTTGTAAATACCATGAGTAAGGCTTTAAATTTTATTAAGTTTAATAATAGGTTTTTATTATATAATTGTAATAATCCTTGAAATATTCATTTTAAAGTAAAAATTTTACCAATTCCAACACCTCTTATAAAAAATAAATGTATTGGAATATTCAAATACATTTATTCTATCTATAATATAGCCAAATATTTATTTATTTCTTCATTAAATTGTGTAAAAATTCATTATCATAAAATTTGATGATGTTGTGAAACCATCACCTTCAATTTTTTGGGTGTTTTTATTGAATATATTACATGATTAAATGATGAAATCATTTTCAAATCATATTTTTCAATGTTTAATGTGCTTGTATGAGGATTAAAGGATGCATGTCACCAATGTCATCATTCCATATGTTTCGTGAATGTGAATATCTTGATTTTAAAATATTGATAACATCTTTTTCTTCATTTCACTAGTAGAAAAAATGGGTTTTATGACTACATATATGATTTCATTTTTTGTCATATATACTATTTGTGACTACATGACTATGTAGTCCATAAAGCCACATTGTTTTAATTGCCATTAGTCCTTTCCATGATTTTAATCATAAGTGACATTTGTAATTAATGTTTTCATGATTGTAGTCTTATTGGCACAATCATGAAAACCCATCCATTGGTCTAGATTGACCTTTCTATGTCGTTGGATTAAATTTTAAATGGCAAGCCTAGGTATCCATTGAGATGTTGCCACATGGCACACATAAGCATCCATTTGAGGTGTTGCCACATGGAAACCTAAGCAATGAATGATATGTTATCACGTAGGAAACTTTAAGCATCAAATGAGGTGTTGCCATGTGGCAAGCCTAGACCTAAGCACCTATGGACTTAATACCTAAACATGACACCATAGGCTAGGAACCTAAGCACTTCAACAACTAGGTTTGGCACCCTAAGGACCTAGGCAAAAATATTAACCCTATAGGTAGCCTACCATGGCTACTTAACTTAAGTTAAACATGCTAACCTAACAACCTAAAACATGTATTTACTTAATTTTGGACTAAAATGTTAATTTTAGACTCAACTCAATAGGGTGAATGCAAGGAGGGCCATTTGATGACCACTAGATTCAAACAATTTCAAATAAAACTTGCAAAATTATTGGCATTTTTTTAATTCCTTATAATCTTATGTGCTACATTTGGGTAAGTTTAAGGACTTGATGTGTATATGTTTATAATAACAATAATATAATCACATATATAACAAAAAAATCATCAATACATAATCATGGTGTAACATAAATATTAATTTGCAAGAAAAAACCAAATACATGACCAAAACCTTGGTACCTTTAAACCTTTACATTTTTTTTAAAAAATCAAACATCTCGTGTGAGCATTTGGTGGCCACGTGGTACAACCTGTGAAAGCTTCAATTTATCAAAACATTAACATATAACACAATTGGGACTTAGTAAAATAAGAGGATTAAAACTTGGTATCTTTAAATCTTGACATTTAAAAGCAATTTTCAAACATCTCATGCAAACACCCGGTGGCCACCTAGTATAACTTGTGAAAGTTTTAATTTATCAAAACATTAACATATAACACAATTGAGATTTAGTAAAATAAAAGGACTAAAACTTGGTACCTTTAAATTTTAACATTTAAAAGCAATTTTCAAACATCTCGTGCAAACACTTGGTGGCCACTTGGTACACACTTGTGAAAGCTTCAATTTATTAAAACATTAACATATAACCCAATTATGAAAGATTGTGAGTTGGATTACTATCACACAACATAGGCCCATATTGATATGACATAGTCAACATACTAAAAAGAAACATTAAAAAATACCAATAACAATAAGACTATTTTTTAAAACTAAACAACCAATTTGCATTTAAAAATTGATGAGTACAAATCAAAATAATAATTACACTCCAATAATTTCATTAGTTACATCAAGGTTTTGTTTGGCCTTGGTTGCATGATTAATAGTAATCATTATAATGTTATTGATTGTGATGTTACTTCTAGTAGCAAATGAGAATAAAATGGATGTGATGTCAACCCATTGTTTTGGATTTACCAAATTTCTTTTCCATTTGCTCACCCAACAAACCTAATAAAATTATCTATCATTCCTTGTTTTTTTTTTTCATTGGCACCCACCATTGAATATGAACATGTTAAAAATATTAAATCGTTGATCCTTTGCAACCTCATTTTCCACCCTTCCTATCCACACAAGATATAATTTTGGATCTGCAAGCTTCACTAAAACGAAATTTCCAATGCCCAAGTCTCAAAATGGAGTGTAAACAAGTTGTCTTCAATGATGGTCACATGTTTTTAGGACCACAATACAGAATGACAATCGGGTCTTCATGATTAGTGTGACAATGGAGGGGATAAGACCTCGCATGTGATTAAATTTTCGATTGTTTGAAGGCCAAAAACCTTCCAAGAAGGTTGAATTTTGAATTGGCAAAAGTTTTGACAACAATATAATCAAGGATTTTTTTCCAATAATCCATGTATGGATCAAGTTTTCTTGTATAGGTTTCATCTTTGCACATCCCCATCCTCCAAAACTCCACATATTTAGAAAGCCTGCCATTAATAAATTTTTCCTTTTCAATAGACTTAGTGGCATCATTCTCCCATATAAGGCAAAAAGAATAGGATTTGGAAGTCTTTGTGGTAGTTTCAAAACCCCACAAATCTTGTTCCTTTTTGCCCCACAATCGAATGGGTGGTCCATCCTTAAGACTCCATAGGGCATCAATAGGGGACACTTTGTATTGCATAACAAGCTAGCCAGCTCAATCAATAAAAAAACAAAACAAATGCATGTCTATATGGCCAACCTAGATTTCTAACCCCTCCTTTAAACATCCTTGGACCTAACTCTTGAAATCCAAGATTTTTTGGATAAGTTGAAAAATGAAGGGATGATCCTATGAAACCATGAATGCTTTCATTAAATAAGCCAAAACGTAATTATCCTACTCCTTCAATTTTTTGGAAATATATCCAAAATTGTCATCTATGTCCTCATGGGTGTGGCCCACAACTAAAAACCCTAATTGCACTTCTTCAAACAATTCTCTTGTAGTTAGGAGAGATAAAAATGCAAGCAAATGATGATCCTTGTTATTTTTCACACAATTATCCATTTGAAAAAACAATTTTCTAAGTAATGGCTTAACACCAATGAATTTTTCTAGTGCCTTCAATGAAGCCAAACAAGAAGAACTTCCATGCATTAATCTTTGAAAGAATGCATTTTGTGGTTCATGCTCAAATATAACCCTAGATTCATTAATGGGCTCCTTTTCCAAGGCTCAAAACAATTGCAACAATGACCCAATTGTAAAATTCGAATAATTTGGCCAAAATTCGTTGGAGTACTAAGCAAACGTGTCATCCCCATGACCATGAAGAAGCATATTAGTCAAAGTGATTAGGAGTTGCCCCAAACTTGAAACCAATTTTTTTTCATAACAAGTTTTGGAAGAATAGTTTTGGAATGGTCCATCTTGTGGTGGATGATACAAAGACATATTTTTTGAATTGGATGGATTTAGTTCTCCAAGTGTGATAAAAACATCTACACAATTCCTAATGAATGTTGTGCTTTCGTAATTTCATTTCATGTTACTTTGCACCTGCATTGTTCTTGCCAACTTTGGATATCAAATCTTTCAATGATTCACAAATAGTACACTTGGCAAAAATGGAGTCGCATTTCTTCACATCAACATTCAAGTGATGCTTCTTCCTCAAACGACTCATCAAAGATTCTTTTAATTACTACCTCTTTATTGATCTACAATCCACAAGACAATCAACCAACAAATCAAACACTTTAAATAGTTTGTCTTTCATGTTCATGATTGAGAATATATGCAAATCCCCAATCCTTTTCATTTGATGAGGCATAACATTTACACACCTCATTATAAAGATTTGACATATCTATGCATGATTACATATATTTTCATTCATCCATAATAATTTCATGCTTATTGACAACTATTGAGATCTTGTTTCATCCATTGTCAACTTTCCTTTTTCTAACAATTGCTCTTTCTTCCTACATTTTCTCCATCTTCCTTTAGCCCATTTCCCAATTATATTTGGTAATGAGTGAACTTTTGTCTAGCAAAATTCGGCATCTTGGTGTCCAAAAAAAAAAAGGCTGCAAATCATATAAAGGGTTTTTTTGGGGGAAAAAATGGGCCCATGTGGCCATATTTAGACAAAGTTGGATGATTAATTTACCCAACAACCATTTCATAACTAGATTGGCGACCATGGGCAAAACATCTACCTAGTATGATGTAATGTTGAAGTAAACCGGTAACCAATTACAAAGTGCTCATTAGTCCTACCCACTAGGCTAATTTGTGCAACATGTAACAACATTATGCAATTGACAAACCTCTCCATTATGTAGCAATTGGAAATTCCTTTCATATTAGTTTTGAAAAACCTTTGGGATATCAACTATGGGAACAAGTCTTTTGGGATAAAGTCATTAGGAGTTTTCAAAATCAATACCAACAAGAACAACATTGTTCACTCCAGATGTTTCTGGGAACATTTAATGAACCACAAACCATTTGGGATGTTGTGGTAAAATCAACTATAATTCCTAATCCCACAATTTTACCACCAAAAAGCACATTGAATGACTGGATGGAACATTTTAACATCCACTCAAAAGGGTTTAAGAAGTGTAAGATTGTAAAAGCCAGAGTGAAAATGAATCAAAAACCCATTCAGGCATCACCTGGGTTTTCTTGTCTGAACCTCACAGGGTATCACTTTTGAGTGATACCCTGATTAAAAACCTGATTGTCGGTTCTCACACAAGTGAAAATTGGATGGTGAGGATCGGATCAAGGAAATAATAAAATATTGAGACCTGGGTGAGGTTTGCCCCTCTTACCCGAGTCAGGTTCTCATATACTATGTATCATTCAGAAATAACTGGCATTTTTTAAAAATTTTATTTTTGAGGTACAGCCTAAATCTTTCAAGTTTGGCTTTCCCTTATTTATCTTTGCCTTACCTTATTTTGACCAATGTTGAGTGGGAATTATATTTTTGAAACCCATCAAATCTGGTTTTCACAAAATAGATTACAAAAGGTTTCGATTTTCACTTTTTAATTTTTTTGGAAAAAAATTATACACTTGGTTAGGGTATCAATACTTTTATAAAAGAAATTTAACCAATTCTCATTGATTTCAGTTGTCCTCAACCGGTTATTATTATTATTTTTAATAAAAAATAAAATCAAAGGTACAAACAAATTATTGATTTTATTCTTTTTATTAAAAATTAAAAAATCATAGTGCAGATTGCAATGCATGCAGGTGAAACTAAATCCAATTCCAAACGAGACAGGCTTTCATTTTTTTCTTAAAATTATTTTTTGTATCTGAAGAACCCACTTATATGCCTTCATAGGTTCCATCAATTTTGAAAAATTAACTAGACCAAGAACCACAAGTTGGTTTCAAAATTAACAATGAAAGAGAACCAGAACTAAAGGTTCTTTTTAGAACAAAGAAGCAAACAAAATTGGAATATCACCTTGCTTGGATTAGGAGAAAATGCACAACCTTTCCCATATCTAAAGTTCATCAATGGGAGTTGAGGGGCTTCTCATCAATTTCTCCCCTCCTACTCAACTGACCACCCAAACTCATGTCCAATTTGGTATTTATTGACATGGCTTGTGACTTCGGCAGCATTTTACAGCTTTCTCTGTGGAATACAGTAGAATCATCTATGTAAGTGCCCTGAACTATGGCTACTGGGCACCAGTTTTGCTGAAACTGGGGACAAAATGAGAAGACGGGCTGAAAACAGTAAAAAAGGGGAAAAAGAACAGAGGATCAAACTACTTTTCTCCCCTACATTAGTCCTCATGGGACTTTCACCCCCAGTTACAGATTTGCAATACCTGCATCTTCAATGCTAAATCAAGCCTTGGCAAAATAAGATCCAACATCTTCTCAATTGATACCCAGTTTCATGTATCAGTACTCAATTTCACTCACTTTACAGCTTTCATAAATCGGAGGGTCAAACTAGAGATCTGTAGGGAATAGAGAAGGTAGGTATGTAAGTAAGTACAAAGGACTCAAACCGACAATCACCCATATTTTTGTTCAATATTAATAACTTCTCCATTGTAGGTTAAAACATTATGAAACCAACCGGGTGCACCCCAAGTCCTTGAGGGATTTCCAATGGGACCAAGAGTGTGACAAGAGGTGCTGTGGCTTGAGAGATCTCAACATGATAAACAAAACAAATAAACACACAAACTACCTTCGTTCGAAGATAGATATTCAACCTTTCCCCTGTGTAAGCCAAGTAAGCTTAAGGCATATACAGAGGCATACATATGGTAGTGGTCTAAACAGAGCATAAATGGTAGTGGTTAGAGTGCCTCTTGCACCCTTAACATATCCCTCAAGCACTGGTGACTACTTGGATTTAGTACC
>Ga0116229_10014777_pt1 | contig 10785 bp, 6 predicted proteins | sample S1TSphgellanicum_3_FD_87313 | JGI IMG/M metagenome (GOLD analysis project Ga0116229, IMG submission 87313) | Host-associated microbial communities from peat moss isolated from Minnesota, USA - S1T2_Fc - Sphagnum magellanicum MG | ecosystem: Host-associated > Plants > Peat moss > Unclassified...
CGAGCCGGACCTCTGGATAATGGCGATAGTCGGGCAGAACCGCGACATAGCCCAAACCGGCGAGCGCCGCGCCGACGAAGCGGTAATCCCGCTTGTCGCCCGACTCCCAGCGGCCGCCGTGCCAGAACACCACGATCGGCAGGGCGTCGTTGCGCGGTGTGTCCGGCACGTAAACGTCGAGCCGCTGCTGCGGCAGCGTACCGTAGGCGAGATTGCGGTGGCGGGTATACGGTCCGAACAGCGCCGGTAGGTTCGCCGCCAGCAACTCGACCTCCGTGCAGGCGCTCGTCATGAGTGCCGTGAGCGCGATCAGCACGGTGCGGCGGGAGGCTTGCGCGCCGCTATCGGCTGGCATCAGTGGGACGGTCATCCGCGCCGACGATGCCGCGCAGCCTCAACCAATCGCGCGCATCGAGGGCGTCCTCGTTGAACCAGGTCTCGGCCGAGCCGAGCCGAAAGCTGTAGCCCCAGGCATCCATGTCGCTGAACATACGCGAGCGGCCCACCCTCGGGAGCAGGTCCGCGAGCAGAACTTGCAGGTAGCACACTGCGTTCTCCTCCAGATGGTCGCCGCCCGCGTCGGTGTCGAGACTGGCGCGGCGCTCCGGCGTCATGCAGATGGCGTGCGCGGCCTCGTGCAGAACCGAGTGCACGGGTGTGTCCAGACGCGCGAAGACGCGATTGCCGAGCAATCCCGCTTCACGCTCGCCCCAATAGGATCCAGGAATCACTTCGCCCGGAGCGACGAGTTCGAGCTGCAGGTCATAGCGATCGAGCAGCAACCGAAGCGCTAGCCCGTCCGTGGCATTGACGAGCAGCACCGGCGGCGCGCGGTTCACTGGACTCGCGCGATGCGCCGCAGCGCAATGGACACCAGATTGCGGGCCATCTGCGCGCGCAGCACGTCGGCTTCGTGCTGTTTGGCGAGCACTACAGTTTCCTGAAAACTGTAATCCTGCGACAGGCTGATGGTCTGCGGTGCGAGCAGTTCCCGGTCCTGCGTGCGCACGCCGAAGGTCACGGTGTAGATCAGAAGATACTCGGTCGGGATGTTGTTCGCGTTGATCGACAGCGTGCGCTGCTCGAGGACGTCGCGCGACACGTCGATCTCGGCGCTCGCGTCCGCCAGCGCGGGCTGCAGCTGCGCCCCCATGGACTTCAGCTGCGCCTCGAACTCGCGGGCAAAATCCGTATAGGGATCCTTGAAGGAGACATAGGGGCGCGCGATCACGGCCGGCAGCGGCGCGCTGCCCGCTAGGCGAAACCCGCAAGCGCAGAGACACGTGCAGAGCACCGCGCTCACCGCGGCGCACGACGACGACCGAAGCCGGGACCGAACCCGTGACCGGGGCGGGGGGTCGCCAGCCGGGTGCATGGCGTTCAGACGACCACGTTGACGAGCTTGCCCGGTACCACGATGACCTTGCGCAGCGGGGCGCCGCCGATGAACTTCTGCACGTTGGGGTCGGCCAGCGCGGCGGCGCGCAGGTCCGCCTCGCCCGCATCGACGGGCACGCTGATCCGGCCGCGCAGCTTGCCGTTCACCTGTACGACGATCTCAATCGAGGTCTGGACCAGAGCTTGCGTGTCGACCTCGGGCCAGGGCTCATCGATGAGCGCGGTGGTGTGGCCCAAGGCGTGCCACAGGGCATGGGTCACGTGCGGAATGATGGGCGCGAGACAGAGCACCGCGATTTGCAGCGCCTCCTCGAGCACGCGCCGATCGGCCGGCGACCCCGGCGTGAACCTGGCCAAGGCGTTGAGCAGTTCCATGACGGCGGCGATGGCCGTGTTGAACGTGCGCCGGCGGCCGATGTCGTCCGTGACCTTGGCGAGCGCCAGGTGCGCCTGGCGCCGGATGGCGCGCTGCGTCGCGTCGAGCTCGATCGCAGCCAGATCCGGCAGCGGCTCGTCGCCGGCGGCGGCAACGTGCTCGTACACCGCCTTCCACAGCCGCTTGATGAAACGGTAGGCACCCTGCACCCCCTCGTCCGACCACTCGAGCGTCTGCTCGGGCGGTGCGGCGAACATCGTGAACAGCCGCGCCGTATCGGCGCCGAATTCCTCGACCAGGGCTTGCGGATCGACCCCGTTGTTCTTGGATTTCGACATGGTCACGACGCCGCCGTACTCGACCTCGAGCCCGTCTGCGCGCAGTACGGGGACGCGCCGCTGATCGCGCGCATCGACGCGGACCTCGACCTCGGCCGGGTTGAAATACACGATGCGTCCCGACGCGGGTTTTCGAAAGAACACCTCGTTCAAGACCATGCCCTGAGTGAACAGGTTGGCAAACGGTTCCGCGAACGGCACGGCACCCAGACCCTGCATGACCCGGGTCCAGAAGCGCGCGTACAGCAGATGCAGGATCGCGTGCTCGATCCCGCCGATGTACTGATCCACCGGCAGCCAGTACTGCACGCGCGAGTCGACCATCGCGTGCGCATTGTCGCTGCAGGCGAAGCGCAGGAAATACCACGAAGAATCGACGAAGGTGTCCATCGTGTCCGTTTCGCGCCGGGCCGCCGCCCCGCATTGCGGACACACACAGGCGAGGAATGCCGCATGCCTGGCCAGCGGATTTCCGCTGCCGTCCGGCACCAGGTCCTCGGGCAGCCGCACCGGCAGATCGGCATCCGGCACGGGCACCGCTCCGCAGGACGCGCAATGGATGATCGGTATCGGACAGCCCCAGTAACGCTGGCGCGAGATGCCCCAATCGCGCAGGCGCCAGGTGGTTTCCCGCGCGCCGAGTCCCAAGCGTTCGAGATCCGTGGCGATCGCATCGATCGCCGCGGAGAAATCGAGTCCGTCGTATCGGCCCGAATTCACGCAGACGCCGTGCTCCGCATACCAGTCCTGCCAGCAGTCCGTCGAGAACTCGCGGCCGCCCAAGTCGATCACGGGCTTGATCGGCAAGCCATAGCGCTTGGCGAACGCGAAATCGCGCTCATCGTGCGCAGGGACGCCCATGACGGCCCCCTCACCGTAACTCATGAGCACGTAGTTGCCGACCCAGACGGGTACGGGTTCGGACGTGATCGGATGGCGCACGTAAAGACCCGTCGCCATGCCCTTTTTTTCCTGCGTGGCGAGGGCGGCCTCGATCGCGGGACCCTGGTTGCAGTCTGCGACGAACTGCGCGAGGCCGGGATTCGTGCGCGCCGCGTGCTCGGCGAGCGGATGCTCGGGGGCGACGGCGCAAAAGGTGACGCCCATGAGGGTGTCGGCGCGGGTCGTGAAGGCGCGCAGCAGCCCGGGCTTTCCGTCGAGTTGATAGGGAAACGCGAGATTGATGCCTTCGCTGCGGCCGATCCAGTTGGCCTGCATGGTCCGGACGCGCTCGGGCCAACCCTGCATACTCTTCAACGTATCCAGGAGTGGGGCCGCATAATCGGTGATCTTCAAGTAATACATCGGGATCTCGCGCTTCTCGACGGGCGCGCCGGTGCGCCAGCCGCGACCGTCGATGACCTGTTCGTTGGCGAGCACGGTCTGGTCCACGGGGTCCCAGTTCACGAGGCCGGTCTTGCGGTATGCGATGCCCTTCTCGAGCATGCGCAGGAACATCCACTGGTTCCACCGATAGTACTCGGGCGTGCAGGTCGCGAGTTCCCGGCTCCAGTCGAGCCCGAACCCCATGGATTTGAGCTGGCGTTTCATGTACGCGATGTTGTCGGCGGTCCACTTCGCGGGGGGCACCTTGTTGGCGATCGCGGCGTTTTCAGCCGGCAGGCCGAAGGCATCCCAACCCATTGGCTGCAACACGTTTTTCCCGTTCATGCGCATGAAGCGCGCGAGCACGTCGCCGATCGTGTAATTGCGCACGTGGCCCATGTGCAGGCGTCCGCTCGGATAGGGAAACATCGACAGGCAGTAGTATTTTTCGCGGGCTGGATTCTCGACGGCCGCGAAGCAGCGGTGCTCGTCCCAGTAGCGCTGAGCCTCCGCCTCGATCGCGGCGGGTTCGTATCGTTCTTGCATGGGATCGGCAGAATACCCGAGATGCGCCCGGATCGCTGCAGCCGCACCATCGCGGGGCGTGGCCGCGCGGCCACGGGAGCGGCCTGAACGGCGCCTCGCGTGTGCCTGCACCGGGCCCCACGATCGCATCGCGGCGCGAGTTTCCCGCACGCAGATCGCCCGACAGTCAGGGCGAGGAATAGCTTCGCGTGCCCGCCAGCACCTCCGCGTAGGTATCGGCCACTTGCTGCATCATCCCCAGTCTCGCGAGTATTCGCGCAAGCGTCGCACGGCGGTAACGCCAGTGTCTCCAGGCCTCGTCCGGCCAGTCTTCGTCGTGTGCTCGCTCGGCGGCAGCCGCATAATCACTGAAAGCGTGCAGTAGCAGTCCGGCCGACTTCTGCGCATCGTTCTCAGCCAGCGCCTGCCTCTCGGCCCGCTCGGCAAAACGTGCGAGCGCGTAGGGTTCCCCTGCGTCCGCCCCTTGTTTGTACCACTCCCATGCCTTGGCGAGATCTGCCTGCGCGCCCGTAACACCCGCCTCGTAAAAATGCCCCAGTAAATATGCCGCGATCGGGACGCCGTCCCGCCAAGCTTGTTGGTCCAGCGCCACCGCACGCTGCGCATCGAGCATGCCGGCGGAGGCATCGACCAAGAGGTTGGCAAGATCGACCTGGGCGGCGCGATAACCCGCGGACAGCGAGAGCTCGAGCTGCCGCCTCGCACCCTGCACGTCGGACTTCGCTAGCAATGCGCGTGCTTGCTCATAGGCCATTCGCGGTGTATTTCCGTCCGGGGTGTGAGCAGAACAGGCAGAATTGGCGACGTCGGCCACGATTGCCGCTTGTGCGAGCCCGCGTGTGACGCGATCGGGATCATAGAATGCAGCGGCCGCCTGATCGCACGCGGATCCTTCCGTCCGCCAGTGTCTCACCCGAGCATCGGGCGGCAGGCCGAGCTCGATTCGATCGACATGCGACAGCGGATCGGTTTCGGCCACCTTATCCCACACGATCTGCGCTGTGAGCGTGGCAGGAATGTACGCATCCCAGATCCGGGCAGTCTTGTCGTCCGAGGCTGTGACGATACGCGTGCCGTCGGGCGAGTAGGCGGCCGAGAGGACTGCATCGCGATGGCCCGAAAGCACCGCGAGCTCGGCTCCGGTGTCGGCATCCCACAGCCTGGCGGTCTTATCATCCGAGGCCGTGACGATATGGGTGCCGTCGGGCGAGTAGGCGGCCGATTCGACGTCATCGCCATGGCCAGAGAGCACCGCGAGCTCCGCTCCGGTACCTGCATCCCAGATCCGCGCGGTCTTGTCCATGGACGAGGTGACGATGCGTGTGCCGTCGGGCGAGTAGGCGGCGGTATCGACGCAATCGCCATGGCCGGAGAGCACCGCCAGTTGAGTTCCCGTACGTGCATCCCAAATTCGCGCGGTCTTGTCCATGGACGAGGTGACGATGCGCGTGCCGTCGGGCGAGTAGGACCCCGACGTAACGAAGCCATGATGGCCAGAGAGCACCGCGAGCTCGGCTCCGCTACGCGCATCCCAGATCCGCGCGGTCCTGTCCATGGACGAGGTGACGATGCGCGTGCCGTCGGGCGAGTAGGCGGCGGAATCGACGCGATCGCCATGGCCGGAGAGCACCGCCAGTTGAGTTCCCGTACGTGCATCCCAAATTCGCGCGGTCTTGTCAGCCGACGCGGTGACGATGCGCGCGCCGTCGGGCGAGTAGGCGGCGGAGCGAATAGGATCGCCATGGCCAGAGAGCACGGTGAGCTCCGCTCCCGTACGTGCATCCCAGATCCGGGCGGTCTTGTCATTGGACGCGATGGCGATGCGTGTGCCATCGGGCGAATAGGCCGTCGACCAGACGACGCTAGCATGGCCAGAGAGCACCGCGAGCTCCGCTCCCGTACGGGCGTCCCAGATGCGGGCGGTCTTGTCAAAGGACGCGGTGACGATGCGAGTTCCGTCAGGCGAGTAGGCCCCCGACGTGACGTCGCCAGCATGGCCGGAGAGCACCGCGAGCGGAGCTCCCGTCAGTGCATCCCAGATCCGGGCAGTCTTGTCAGCCGATACGCTGACGATATGGGCGCCGTCGGGCGAGTAGGCGGCCTTCTTGACGATATCGCCATGGCCGGACAGCACCGCGAGCTCCGCTCCCGTACGGGCATCCCAGACCCGGGCGGTCTTGTCATTGGACGCGGTGACGATCCGGTGGCCATCGGGTGAGTAAGCGGCGGAGAGAATTCGATCGCCATGGCCGGAGAGCGCCGCAAGCTCCGCTCCCGTACGGGCATCCCAGACGCGGGCGGTGTTGTCATTGGATGCGGTGACGATGCGCGTGCCATCGGGCGAGTAGACGCCCCAATTGATACGATCGCGGTGCCCGGAGAGCACCGCAAGCTCCGCTCCCGTCTGAGCATCCCAGACCCGGGCGGTCTTGTCATTGGACGCGGTGACGATCCGGTTGCCATCAGGTGAGTAAGCGGCGGAGAGAATTCGATCGCCATGGCCGGAGAGCACCGCGAGCGGAGCTCCCGTGCGGGCATCCCAGATCCGGGCCGTCTTGTCATTGGACGCGGTGACGATGCGCCCGCCATCGGGTGAGTAGGCGGCGGAATTGATGCCACCGCGGTGGCCGGAGAGCACCGCGAGCTCGGCTCCTGTGCGGGCATCCCAGATCCGCGCCGTCTTGTCATCGGACGCGGTGACGATGCGCCCGCCATCGGGTGAGTAGGCGGCGGAATAGACGAGATCTGCATGGCCCGAGAGCACTGCGAGCTGGGCGTCGGCAGCGCGAATTTCCTGGAACACATTGATCGCTGCGGGGGTATGGCTCTGCGCGAATTCAGGACCTGTGAGCACTGCGAGGATGATGCCCTGGGCGCGGGCCACGTCTTTGTCCTTTAGCCGCTGCGCCGCAGCCTGAGTCAGCAACCGCGCCTGCGCTTTCCGAGTCTCCGCCGCCTGATGCTCGGCTTCTCTCCGTTGCAGCTCGGCTTCACGCTTCTGCTTGAGAGCGGTGAGTGCCGCAGCCGATGCCAACACCGATAGCACCGTCACCATCCCGATGAACGCCGTCGCGAAGCGATGGCGGCGGACGAACTTGCGCATCTGGTAGGCGGTGCTGATCGGACGGGCCGTCACCGGTTCGTCGTTCAAGTAGCGGCGCAGGTCCGCGGCCAACTCGAGCGGCGTGGCATAGCGGCGCTCGCGATCACGTTCGAGCGCCTTCATGGCAATCCAGTCGAGGTCCCCGCGCAACACACTCACGAGCTCCCTCGGCTGCGTGCCGCGCGCCGCGGCCGTCGCGCTCGACGTGTCCCTCTCGGTATTCACCTTCGTACTCGGTGAGGGCGGCTCCTCTTCGCGCAGCTGGCGCAACCACTCGTCGAGCGGCGGCCGCTTGCGGCCCTTGGTCTCGAACGGCTGCAGCCCCGTGAGCAGCACGTACAGAATCACGCCGAGCGAGTACACATCGGTGCGTGTGTCGATATCGTGGATCTCGGGATCCAGCTGCTCCGGGCTCATGTAGCCCGGAGTGCCAATGAAATGCCCAAACCGGGTCAGCAGGGTCTGGGCAGGCTCGGTCGCCCGCTGCGTCGCTTTAGCCAGACCGAAGTCGATGATGCGCGGCACCGGCTTGCCGTCGACCTCGATGATCAGAATGTTGGCGGGCTTCAAGTCCCGATGGATGATGGCCTTCAGGTGCGCATGCTGCACGCCCTCGCAGGCCTGGATGAACAGCTGCACGCGAGCGCCGATGTCGAGCCGGTGCTCATCACAATACTCGGTGATCGCCTGCCCCGGCACGTACTCCATGACGAAGTAGGGCTGTCCCTGGGGTGTGGCTCCCGCATCGAAAACCTTGGCGATGCAGGGATGATCCATGATGGCCAGGGACTGCCGCTCCGACTGGAAGCGCTGCACGACGGATTCGTCGTACATGCCGGCCTTGATCAGCTTCAAAGCAACCGCGCGGCGCACCGGGGCGGTTTGATGCGCCAGCCAGACCTGACCCATGCCGCCTTCGCCGATTTTACTGACCAAGCGGAAACGCTCGGCGAATACGTGGCCCGCTTTCAGGTGGAATGCGGAATCGAGGCCACGGGATTCAGTTTCCACATCTCGAAACAGCGGCGAATCGAGAAAATGTCCGGCGGCTGCGTCGTCCACTGCCAGCAGGGAGTCCACCTCGGCTCGCAACGAGGGCTCGCTGCACGCGCCGTCGAGAAAACTCGCTCGTTCCTCCGGCTTCAACTGCAAAGCCTGATAAACCAGGCTTTTCGCTCGTTCCAATCTGAGCTCTGTCATGCGGCCTAAGCTCCTTGCATCTGCCTGCGGAACCACACACTGGCTGCCGCCCGATGCCCTCCCTCGAACGCCGTGACCTACGAAATGAGCTTTTCCGAGATCGCGGCGGAAGTCAACCCACTAGAATTCATGTCGATTCGCAGCCCGGACTCATTCCCTGATCCCGAGGATCCCATCGCCGCGCCTTGCCGCCGTGAAGCCGGCCCGCCGCAATCGCGTCGCGACTTCGAGCGGCACGTCCCGCCCGCTCGAGAGTTTGTTCGGGGTGCCGGTATAGTGAAAAAGCCTGCCCCCCGGTTTCAGCACACGGTGCAGTTCTCGGTAAAAGGCCTGGGAATAGAGCTCCCCGGCGATGCCGAAGCGCGGCGGATCATGCAACACCGCATCGATGCTGCCGGTTTCGAGCGCCGTGATTCCGGCGGTGATGTCGCCCAGCGTCACCCGCAGCACGTCGCTCGCGGCCGGCGACCAGGGATTCAAGCCGCGCAGCCACATCACATCGGGATTTTTTTCGTAGGACAGCACGCCGCGCGCCGCGCCGGCGAGACACCAGGCGGCGAAGTAGCCCAAGCCGCCGCAGGTGTCCAACACGAGCTTGTCGCGCGGTTCGATCAACGCCACCTTTTGCCCGGCATCGGCAAACGGCGAGACCCGCGCGGTCGGCAGCATTTTGATGCCGTCGATTTCGAAGGTCGGCGGTCCCCAGGGTGTCGGCACGAGCTTGATGAGCGCGCCCGCATAGCGCGCGGCCGGCTCGAAACCCGCGCCGTCCCAGTAGTACACCGTCCGGGGCCGCAGGCGCTCGGGCAAGCCATAGCGCCGCTCGTTCCAGACGATATGTCCGTCGGCGAGTCCGACCTCGACTTCGCTGCGGCCCAAATCGAGCGAACACCGCAGCGTCGCAGCCCCGCTGCGGCGTGCGGCCGCAAACCGCTCGACGAGATCTTGGGTCAATACCGGCGGCAAAGGGCCCTATGCATTCGCATTCACATGACTCCCCAGGGTACCTTGCAGCTGACCGCCGCCACTTTGCAGAGTCTGCAGGAAATCGCTCAAGAAGTTCTTTAGCTGGGCCGTGCTCGCCGTGCTGCTCGCCGGGCTCGTCGTCGATGCGCTCGACGCGCCGGCCGCTGCCGTGAGCTTGTTGAAGGAAGCGGTGAGCTCCCCGGTCGCGCCGCTCCCAACCTGGCCCGCCTGAGTGCCGCCGAGCTGTTGAATGAGGGTTTGCAGCGACGAGACGAGGCTCCCTTGGTACTGACCCGCGGATCCGGCCGTGGTCGTTGCGCCGGCGCCGGCCGCTGCCGCGCTGGCGCTCGTGCCAGCTGCAGTCGCGGTGGCGGCCGAACCGCTGGAGGCCGCCGAGCCGAGCCCGTCCTGTTTGAGCGCCGCGAACAGCGAATGCATGAAACCTTGTAAGTCTTGAGTCAACGGGGCAAGCGTCGCACTGCCCGCGGCGGGACTCGCCGGGGCGGTGCTGGCCACGCCCGAGGCGGCCACGGCGCCGCTCGCCCCGACGGCACTAGAGCTGGCCGGGACGGCTGCGGCAGCCACGGTTTGGTTCAGCGATTGGAGTGCATTCCTGAGCAAATTTTGTCCCGCCCCGACCGGCAGTGCGCCGATGGTCGCGCCCGAGCTGAGTGAATTGGCGCCGCCGGCCTTCCTGCGGTGTCCGCTGAAATTGACCTGTTGAAACGCCGACGCGGCGGTCGCGGAAATGGAAGTTGACGACATGATGGACCTCGAGAGGTGATGACAGCGGCGGCAAGCGCTTGCCGCCCGGTGGCCGCTCGGCCGGTCGATTCTTGCCGGAAGCGGGGACGAATTGATGATATGTCTAGCATTGCGGGTTCCTCGGTGGGGGATCAAGCAGGATCCATGCCACCTAAAGTTTTCAAGCAACTCGCCGTTACCCCACATCAAGAAGAACACTCATCCAAGAACACCCCATCGATGGAATAAATCATGTCCAGTCAGGCGATCTCCGCTACCTCCCCAGCCGCCAGCGTCGCCGCTCTGAGCGCCCTTGCCCGACCGGCCTCGCGCCGCACGGGCCACGGCACCGAGGGCGGCGATAGCTCCTCGGGGTCCGACGGGGTCGCTACCAACGGCAGCGGTGCGGGCAACAGTTTGTTCACGGCGCTGCTAAAGGCGCTCACGCAGGCGGCCGGGGCAACCCAGGGCAACTCGACCACGCCGGCCACGAGCGCGGCCGGCGCCGCCACCGCCGGATCGACTGTCACGACCACCGCCGCCACCGGGACGGGCACGACGGGCTCCACCGCGGCAGCGGCCGGCACCGGCAGCGCGGAGGTTGCGGGGCAGACTGCCGCCGGGACCGTAGGGCAAGACCTCCAGGCCTTTCTCCATGACCTATTCGGTGCATTGCGGCTGGTCAATGGTTCGGCGGGCGCGAACAAGGGCGCTGGCGACGGCGGGGACACGACGCCGGTCGCGGCCGCTGCGGTGGTCACGGACGCCGCGCCGATCACGGCTGCTGC
>Ga0116229_10014778_pt1 | contig 10785 bp, 16 predicted proteins | sample S1TSphgellanicum_3_FD_87313 | JGI IMG/M metagenome (GOLD analysis project Ga0116229, IMG submission 87313) | Host-associated microbial communities from peat moss isolated from Minnesota, USA - S1T2_Fc - Sphagnum magellanicum MG | ecosystem: Host-associated > Plants > Peat moss > Unclassified...
AACGCCTCGCGGTCGATGTCTGAAAGCCGTTCGTTGACGCCCTGGGTATTCACGCCATCAAGGCGGCGGGCGAGGCTGTGAACGGTCCCCGACTGGTCCAAGATGACAAAGCCCCGCCGGTCACCAATGGCGAGGATAAAACCTTTCTCCTCAAGTCCTGCGGCAAACGCTTTGCCGCTATCTGTCTCATGCCATAAGGCCGTAAGCTCGGCCTTAATGTCGTTCGGGCTTATGCCGCTACGCTCGGCGGCACGCTTCTCCCATACTTCTGGCGCGCGTTCTGGCCGCCCTTCTTCGCGGGTGTTCCCGTGCAAGGTGGGCGTCTGATTTAGGCCGAACTCTTTTGAAAGCTGCTCTTGTGTGCGCTCGTGGGTGTAGTAGTTGCCGCCTATGTCGGTCACGCGCAGGGTGTCAACATCGACTCTGTTCCATATGACATGGCGGTGCGTGCGCCCGTCCTTCTCATGCTCAACAACAACCCGTTGATGCCCCTCAAGGCCAAGATTCTTCTCAAGGGTATCGACGGCCTTTTGCCACTGCTCGGGGGTCAATGTCTCTCCGCGTTCCGGGTTGATATTGGCCTGATACATGAAGTTGCGCTCGCACCGGCTCTGCGCGGCGATAGCACCCATTTCCCTTAGAGCGCCGCGTAAGTCGGTCGCCAAAACCCCCCAAATCTCGACTACCTCCGCGCGCTCGTTCTCGGCGGTATTGGTCAGGTGTGCGGACCAATAGCCAACGTTACCGCGCCCACCGCCATTGATGATCATGGCTGTTGCCCAAGGGCTTCCATAAGCAGGGACCGAAGTGCTCGCAACGCGGCAAGCTCCTCGTGTGCCTCGGCTGATACCGTAAAGCCTAAATTTCCTCGCAGCGTGATCTGGCTTATGTTGCCACCTATCCTGCCAAGCTGGCCTAAAACCTTGGCAAGCATCTCCCGTTCTACGGGTGCGCGCCTCGTGCTGCGGGTCTTGGGCGCGGCCAAGCTCTGGACACGCTGAAAGCTTGCGGGCTTCAGTCCGGCCCGGCTAGCGGCGTCCTGTAGCTGCTCAAATTCTTCGAGGTCATAGCGCGTGGTAACCATGCGCACCTTCTTTCGGGTATCGCTCCCGCTTCGGCTGTTGGTTGGGGTGGCGCTATCCATCCTCATCAAGCCCCTAAATCTGTCCGCTGAACGGGCCTCGGCCCTTAGGCGGCTGGTCTGCCTATCGCGGCGATTTGCCGCCGTCTGTGCTGCCCCTGGCCTTGCTTCCTTGGGGGTCAACGGGGGCTCGCCCCCTTGCAAGCTTTAGGAGGAAGCCGCGAAACCGAGGGGCCGCCGTAGGCGGGTCCGAAGGTTGCGCGGATTTCCTCCGCTGGCTTGTCTGATCCCTTATACTACCACTTTCTACTTAACCCAAGGTTAAAGCAAGCGAGGTCCACGGAATTAAAGTCCTGCACCTGAGGCCAAAAAGCCGCTCCTTTATCTCTCCTTGAAGCTCCGTCGATCTTGGGTCTAACCTACCGTAGCAAAGCTTAGGAGCCGTCGCTATGCCCCGCGTGAAAGCCTCCGATCATGTCGAAAACCTACGCCGCAAAAGAGCCGAGATAGACGCCCAACTGAGGGAAGCTGAGGAAGCGGAAAACGCCCGCCGTAAAGAGACCCAAAAGCGCCGGGCCGAACTGGTAGGGGAAACTGCCCTCGCCCTGGCGGCTGAGGACCCTAAAGCTCCGTTTGCGGTCATGCTTAACGAGGCGTTACACGCTCGCGTCAAACGGGCAGCGGATCGGGCCTTGTTCCCTTCCCTCCCCGCCATAGGGTCTAAGAAGCCGAACAACGCTAGCACCGATCTGCCCTTGCCCTCACACCCTGCTGAGGCGGCGTGACAATGACGCAAAATCCTGGCTCATCGACACGCAAGCGACGCCTGACCAAATGGAAAAAGCTAGACGCCAACGTCATACCGGACAGCGAGGTCACCACACCAAACTGGGCGAGCAGCGAAGCCCACGCGAAGATAGTGAAGCTTCTTGCAGACCCCGCTTATGCAAACGGCTATCCGTGCGCAGCGTGCGGAGAACCTACCCTCCCGCACCATGTGTGCGACCCGGCCAAACTCGAAAGCTACGTTATCCCCTTCTAAATCGCTCCCCATTATGGTATTATCCTTGGGCAGCTAAAGGGTGATGCCTGAAGCTGTCACGGTGAAATCCGCGAGGGCCGGAAGGGGTATAAAAGTCCCTTCCGGCCCGGTCCTTTTCTGCGACAAGCCGCGCAATATAGAGCGCGCAAGGCGCGCGAGTCTTGTTGCCTTGGGGCCTCATTGGCGGCCCCAAACCCCCCTAGATGTTTATAGCACAATGAAATGCCACTTAGGCAGTAAAGCGGCGTAAATCTCTGTCAAGAATTGCACTCAAAAAACATCAGAAATCGGTTGACTTGCGGTAGAGTGAACCTCAGCGTTCGCCGCATCTATGATGCGGAGAAAGTGCCGTGCAAAGGTCAACCGCTGTCGTGCCTGCCAGCCCTCCAAAGCTACCGGCAAGCCGTCCCGCGCTTGATCCGGTCGCACACGGTCGGCAAGTCACGCTAGACCATCTGGCGCGGGAGGTCTCCAATCGCCAAAGCCGGAAGCGCGTCCTATCAACCTTCACAACGCTAACCATTATCGTCTGCCCCGGCTTGTTCTATATGACCTTCGGCGTGGATGGGGTGACGGTTCCCGCTGCGCTCGTGACGGGTGCGGCTGGCTCGTTTTACGCGCAACTCGTCGATTTCTTCTCTCAACAGATCAACCGGGAAGTCGTAACCGGCTCAATTCTGGTGTTGTGGCTGGCGCTGTGGGCACACCACACATTCGCGGACCATAGCCCGCAATATCATAATTATAGCCCCCCTGCCCCGGCACCTGTGCCCGAGGCTCGCCCGGTGCCGTTTGACGCCATCTATGGCGGCGCTAGACCAGCATATGAGGCTGAGGCGAATGAGGCGCTGCGCGCCAAGCCTGCGGCCTTCGGGCCTATGTTCCGGGACTAGATACATGTTCATAGCGCCCCGCCCGCCTGATCCTGGCGACTTCCTGCCTGTGCTTGGCGATGACACGCCCGAGGCTATCCGGCTCGGGCGTAGGGTTGGCCCGAACGGAGCCTTTCTAAATAAAATCCGCTATGACGGCGAACGCCATGTGCTCGTTTTCGGCGCAAACCGGGTCGGCAAGGGTGCCGGGCTATTAGTGCCTAATCTGCTCCAAATGGAAGGCAATAGGTCGGTTGTAGCGCTTGATATTAAGGGCGAACTGGCGGCGGTGACTGCCCCTTATCGTCGTAAGCTTGGCCGGGTCGTCGTCCTAAATCCCTTTGGCGTCCATGTCTCGGACCCCCTCTATCGTGATCTTCGTAGCAACGGCTTCAATCCGTTGGCGGCCCTCGATTACAAAGCGCCGCGCTTTAATTCCGAAGCGTCTTTGCTTGCCGAAGCTCTCGTTCCTATGGCCGCCAATATCGACGCGAACTCCGGCCATTTCGAGGGATCGGCGCAAGCGTTGGTGACGGCTCTTATTATGTATGTGGTTATCGAAGCTCGCTCAACGGGCGCAGTGCCAACTATGGCGCGGGTTCGTGAACTGCTGTGCTTAGCAAGCGCCGCACCTAGCCCGGCGAATAATAATGAGGGCCTCGGTCTGCCTAAGCTGGCCCTTGGTATGATCGAATTGGGCTTCGCTGCTCTGACAAATAAAGCCGGGCAGTTCATTGACTGGAACCGGGAGATTCAGGGTATCGCCAATGCCGCAAAGCGGCATACGGCGTTTCTCGATGACACTGAGATTGCTGAGGACCTATCAAAAGACGGCGTGGATTTTCGCGACCTAAAGCGCGGGCCGATGACGGTTTATATAGTGCTGCCGCCCGAAATGCTCGTGCGTCATGCGAAGTGGGTTCGCCTCGTCCTGTCGTCTGCTTTGAACGCGATTATGCGCCCGCGCGAAGTGGGCGAACCTCGGGTGCTGTTCATGCTCGACGAGTTTTTCGCGGTCGGTCATCTGGACATTATCGCGAGCACATACGGCCTTGTAGCGGGCTACGGAATCCAGTTTATGCCGGTGCTGCAAGACCTGGGGCAGCTAAAAGAACTCTACCCTAAAATGTGGGAAACGTTCATCGGTATGGCTGGTGTCGTGGCCTATTTTGCGCCTAACGAAATGACTAGCGCAGAGTGGATTTCGCGGCGCTGCGGGGAAACTACCCGCGCTCTCAAAACCGCAACTCTTTCGCTGAGCGATAGCGAAGGCACCAGCATTGGCAACAGTCCAAACGGCGGCGGCTCAAACCGGGGAAGCGCAATAAACAAAACCTTCAACAATAGCCCGGTGAAAGTCCCGCTTATCACGCCGCACGATCTTCTCGGGATGCAACCGGGCTACATGATCCTGACGGTTGCCGGGTTGCAGCATGTCATTCCAGCCTATGCGCCTCGCTACTTTAGCGAGATAGCGGAGTGCATGGAACGGGAGACGCCAAACCCCTATCACCGCAACGCTAAGCCGCGACGGGGCCTCTAAACGGATAGCGCCGGGCATACATGGCGGCGAGCTGCTTTTCCTCGTCGGGGCGAGCTGGTGGCGCGTCGGGGTGTGTCTCTCTGATCTGCTTGCGAAGTGCGGGCAAAGTCGCAAGCTCGGCGGCTGTCAAAGCGGACGGCCTAAAATGGTCGTCCACGTCGTCAATCTCTACGCCATACACCTCGGCATAAGCTCGGACCCTAAGCCGCTCCTGGCGGCTCGTGCCGTCCTCGGGGTCATATACCGCCCTGCCCTGCCAATGCGCCGCTATGTGCAGCATGGCGGCCCTGAGGGCTTCTGGTGAGGCTTCCTTCTGATCGATCTGGATTCCGGTCGGCGCAATGTCCACATGGCCGCCATCGGCAAGCGGCAGGCGCAAACGGTCGCTTGTGTGAATCGGCTCGCCCTTAAACGCGTCAGCCCAAAGCGCCAGGATCGCGGCTAACTCGTCGGGGGTATAGACCAGGGCGCGCGCGGGCGTCGGACGGCCCGGAAAGCCGTCACGTCGCCAAAATTCGTCGGTGTCAAAATCTGAAAGTCCGAAGTTATACATTGCAAAAAGCGCAACCGGCTAAAATAATATAGCTATATCGTAGCAAATTCTGCGCTCACGCAAAATACTATTTAACTGCCTACCAGTTTTCGAAAAAGTCCTCCACCCGTCGCCAATAACCGATCAGGCGGCGGCGGACTCTGCGAAGGCGTCGGCTGATCCGCTCGCGGTTCATTTGTTCACCTGTTCACAATCTCACAAGGTCACTAATCCACAACAGGCACCTTGTGTGACCGGAATAGCTCGTTAAGGGCGCGGGCGATCAGCGTTTGCGTGTCCTCGCCGGTCTGGGCCTGGACAAGCCGCAAGCTACTTTTGAAGCCGGGGGACAGATAAGCCCCTATGTGGGTCTTCCCTTCCCTGCTGGCCGTCCTGGCGGCGCTGCTCGGGGCCGTGCTGGTGTTTGCGGCCTTCGGCGGCGTTGGGCTGGCCGCCCTCTCAAGCTGCGCTTGTATTGCGTTTATCTTGCTCATGTTCACCTGTTCCATTGTTCACAAGTTCAAAGCTGAATTGAAAGAGTGCGCCAAGCTCAAGGCCGGATTTGCCCTCGCTGTCTAACTCCTGGGGGGTCCGCCCGCTCGTCATGGCGTCGCTGTAGGCACGGCGGTTGCTGAGCGAGACCGGCGCGCATGTCATGCCAAAGCTGCTGCGGATAAGCTCGCGGGCCTCGATGACTTGCCGAGTGGCACTCGGATTGATCCGGCTCAAAACCACGCAAGCCGGGGGATTCCCGGCAAGGCGCAAGGTGTCGGCGGCAAGCGGCAAAACCTCTAACTCGATGATATCTAGCCCGGTCGGCACAAGCACCAGGTCTGACACTCTGGCGGCCTCAAGGGCGCTCGTGTCGTTGCGGCCTGCGGTGTCGATGATGACAACCTCCGCGCCTAACTCTTCGGCGGCGGCAAGGGTCTGTTTAAGCCGGGCAGTCTGGGCCGATACTACGGCGGGTTGATCCTCCTCGCGCCGGTCCTTCCATTTAGCGGCGCTCGCCTGGGGGTCCAAGTCGATCAGCACCGAAACCTTGCCAGCCAGGAAAGCGGCGACGGCCATTCCTACGGCAAGGGTAGTTTTGCCGACTCCCCCTTTGGGATTGACGATTGAGATTATGAACATATGAAGCCTTGAAGGCGTGAGGTATTGAACTTGTGAACAAGTGAAGCAAAAAAGAGCCGATTCGTCAAGTTGGCTTGGGTGGGGGAGGGGAGGGCGGCCCGGCTTTCCTGGCCTGGGCTTTACGATCCCAAAGCCTCATGCGCTCTCCTAGAGGAGTAAAGCGGCCCTCCTCAATCAGAAAGCGGGCCTGTAGCTGTGCAAGGGCAGGGGCGGCTAGATCAGGCCCCACGATACCGGCGGCAAGCTCCTGGGTGACTTCCTGCCCCTCGGCGGCCCGTAGTAGGACGGTCCAGGCCGGGGGGTCTAGATTCGGATAGTGGCCGCGCGTCATGGGGTGTTGCGTGGCTGGGTCTGCGGTCTAAGTTTCGTCCTGGCCTTTACGGGGCAATAGGGCGAACCGGCCTGAGACTGTAATCCCTGCCGGTATTTCGCCTGTGTAGCCGTCGCCTTCTTTCTTCGGCCAAGCGGCGGCAACGCGTGTGAACTGCGCGGCCTTACCTTCGCCGGTAATCATCACTAGGTCATGTGTGGGTTTATTGGTCATTGCATCCCCCGGTTGTTGTTTGCCGGGAATGATACTCTCGGGGCCTTAATTAACCCTTACCTAAACAATCGCCCTTTGTTCGACGCCCGCCGCAGGCGTCTTAGGCGTCGATATTTGGCGGGACGCCCTTCGTCCCGACCCCCTCAGAACGCCACGGAGCACAGCGCAGTGCAAATTTAAGCGGGCGGGGCTGGGTTGCGAAGGAGCATAGCTTCTTGGAGCTATGCGAGTGAGCGGCCTCGCTCTGCTGTAGCTTGAACTTGCGCGGAGCGAGCACCGTAGAGCACCGCCTTGCCCACCTTTCCGCCTGCACCCTGCTGCCCTTTGTAGCTCTTGCCTGTCGGCCTTCCTTCTTTCCCGCCACACAATGGGCCGCGTGCGGCCCTGTGCGCTCGCACGAGGGCGCCGCGCCGTAGGCGCATGCGCGCACGTTCTCAGGCGCGGCCTATGGCCGCGCTCCGATTCTCTCCTCGATCTGCCAGTTCTTAGGTTCGGACGGCCTGCCAGCGTGCTTGCAACGCTGGCTCTCGCCGCTCTCGAACCTCCCTAAGCCTGTTCTGAGCTTCTAAACGATCCATAAAAGAAACTTGTTGCGGCATTCCGTGGCATTCGTTGCCTTTAGAAAGAGCCGTTGGCCTGTCTCGCCAAACCGCGCGCACCGTCCGCGCGATCAGCGCCACAAGGCCCTTAAAGTTCTCAATGAGGGTGTAGAGGTTGCTAGAGCGCACCATGCGCCCGTTGCTGTGCTTCCTGGCCGTCCGGTTCCATGTTAGCGCGCCCTTCTCCTCAAGCCACGCTATGACGGCCTGGGCGGTGTTCCGGCACGTCCCGGCGCGCGCGGCCATCTCATCGAGGCTCAACCGGCAGACATTCCCAATCGAGGCCATGACGTTCGCCACGGCCATCAGCTTGTGGGGGTAGCTCTCCCGGTTCTGGCTGGCGGTCGCGGCAAGCTGCTGCACCTTCCGAAACCACGCCATACGGCGGGGGAAGGGGAGGGAAGGCTCCTCATAGTTCCCCTTGAGGGTGAGCCTCTTGGGCTGTCCTTGGCGGTCCTGGCCCATAATTTCGGCCAAGCTGGCGGGGCCTGCTTGGCGTCCTGATAAGTCCTTGATTTTAGGCATAGTTCCTCCGTTCGGGTTTCAGCAACCCGCCCGAAGGGGCCAAAAAATCGGCACAAGACCGCCCGATACCGAAAACGCAAATTTTCGGTTGACTAGCGGCCTGATTTCAAGGAAAGTCGGATTTGCGAAGACCCGAGTTTCCTTGGCCTCGGCCAAGTAATAGCCCCGCTTTCGAGCGGGGTTTTTGCTGTCTGGGGTGTCGTGATCCTTCCAGATGGTTTCGGGTTGCCGAGCGAGAATCGCCCTGCAACCTTCGATTCTGCCTAAAAATTGGAGTCGTGTGAAGCGCGTTCTCTACGAGCTTGATTTGACTCGGAAAGTTCGGCGTTATTCGACCATGCAAGTGCATCGGTTCCGGGTCGTCGTGCTGCTTATCGCCCTCGGCGCGGCTGGCTGCGCTCAAAATAACGGGCCGAGCTACAACGAGGAATTAGCAAGACGGCCCGATCCGACAACGCCGGCCGAACGGCAAGAAGAATGCGGCTGGATTCGGGGGGAGATTGCTCGCCAAGAAAACCTCGCCGGGATGGCGGGGTCGATGGGGATGGCCCCTATAATGGTCATGGCCTCCCAAGCGGCGGCGCGAAACCACATTGCCGCTCTTGAGTCTCGCGCGGCCGATATTCAATGCAACGCGGCATTCTCAAACGCGCCGGCCGAAAGCACGCCGGCACCGGCAAACTCCACCTTTGATCAATGCTTCGCGCACTGTCAGGCCGTCACGGATAGAACTAAAGATCAGTGCTTCGACTCTTGTAAAAATAATTGACGTAAACTCTAAATTTCTGTGAGCAAATAAAAGCCCCATATGCCACCTATAACCAAAGCGGCTGTTGAGAAAAACGCGCACCATGTTCTAGGATCGCGTAGAGTGAGGCCGGCTTGCGCGGTCGGCCGCTTTGCGCCGTCGATCTTTAGATCGAGCAAAGAATTGGCCGACTCCATGTCGTAAATATTCGCGGTCTCGATAAATAACGCGATTGCATTTCCGACCACTGGCAACAGCGCGCCAAGAATAAAAAACCCTAACGGCCACAAATACAAATGCGAATTTGAATGCGAGTCTTTGAGCATATCGCCGGCACGAGTGAACACTGCCGCTGCGCCGGCCCCGTTAGTAATCCAAAGCTTGTCGAATATTTGGCTGTAAGACGATTTCGCAATTTCTAATCTGGCCGCGCGCATCTCTCGAAGAGTCTCCGCGCCAAATGGTTCTGCTGGCTCATCACTCATGAAAGCCTCGAAATCGTGCTCGGATGGACGTTGTAACTCCGGGCAACCTCGCGCACCGGCTCGCCTCGATCTACACGGGCCTGCGCCTCTCGTCTCTGGTGAGGCGTCAACTTGAACGGTCGGCCAAGGCTCTGCCCGCGTGCCTTGGCGCGGGCGCGGCCCTCGCCGGTTCGGACGCGGATAAGCTCGCGTTCAAACTCTGCAAGGCCGCCTAGCACCGTGAGCATGAGTCGCCCGTGGGCAGTCGTCGTGTCTGCCCAGGCGTCCGCCAGTGAACGAAAACCGGCCTTCCGATCAGTGATCGCGGCCAAGGTGTTGAGCAAGTCCCGTGTCGATCGTGCAAGGCGATCCAGCCGAGTGACAAGCAGCACGTCGCCGCGCTCAAGCTGCGCCACGGCGCGGCGTAGCTGTGCGCGGTCGGTCTTTGCACCGCTCGCCGTCTCACGAAACACCTTCTCCGCGCCCGCCGCTGTAAGGGCGGCAACCTGTGCGGCCACGCTCTGGCCGTCTGTCGAGACTCGGGCATACCCATAAATCATGCCGAATTATGCAACAGACTTGTGCCTAAAAAAAGAGGCATGATTTCAACGGCCCGGTTGTGTTGCGTAAGTCTTGATATATGCGCAGGCACTTGGTGATGCACCCTACCGCCGTGGACTTCCGTCCATGCGTGGCCTACCTCCGAGGCACACTTAGGGAGCCGGCACAGTGGGAGCTGAGAACCGATTCGCTGGATATCTGACAGCCGCCGCCGCCGGGTCGCTCGTCTACACTATCGGCGGCCTGATCGTAATGGTGGTGATAACGCCTGGGCATTCACTTCTGAGCGCAATGCAATTTGCCCTGGCTGCCTGGCTTGGTGTGTTCTTCATCGCCGTTGTCAGTATGTTTCTGCCCTGGCGTCTAGCGGTCTTGGTGTCTCGCCTGTTCAATTGCGCTGGATTTTCTTATTTCATTGGAACTGCGGCGGTTGCCTCACTTGTGGTTGGCTGCGTAATATCATCCCTATTGCCGAAACCGTTGTTCGTTGAGGATCAAACTTTCTTCGAAGGCGTAAGGATCGCTGCGGAGCGCCAAGGCTGGCTGCTGCTGCTTACTGGTGTCGCTGGGGGCCTTACATACTGGTTTGTAAGTGAGCGCCAGCGCCTTCCGCCGGGAGATACTCGTGCTAGTGGTGAGGCAGCATCTCTTTCCTAGCAACTCGCATGAGCTGGGTGTGAACATAAACCGAACGCCCTCTACTGGGTCTATAAGTCTTTATGGTGCAAATTTCCTGATTTGTGACGCAGCGTCCCACATCCGTTGACAAGTCAGAATGGCCGAGGCACGGTTGAATTGCTTTTGCTCATTAAGGCTGGCGAGAAAGCTGCAATGTGCGTGACTTTATGAGGCTGCCTTGGGCGACATTCGTGCTGGCAATGGCAACATGCCGCCCTTGCACGGCTACTCCCTGCTCGGGAGTTGACCTAGACCCCAGCTACGCCCGACTGGCGGTTACCACTCACGAAATGATCAAGCAAACTGGCGCTCAGAAAATCCGTGTGGATCAATTGCTACGATACCACGGCTGGAGCCTGATTGAGGTTGAGACCAGCCCAGACGACCCTCACTGGCTATTCTACTCGGGCGATCCGTTTGGCGCCCACCCAGTGTGGACTTGGGCGGAACATCCGCTCAAGC
>Ga0116229_10014779_pt1 | contig 10784 bp, 11 predicted proteins | sample S1TSphgellanicum_3_FD_87313 | JGI IMG/M metagenome (GOLD analysis project Ga0116229, IMG submission 87313) | Host-associated microbial communities from peat moss isolated from Minnesota, USA - S1T2_Fc - Sphagnum magellanicum MG | ecosystem: Host-associated > Plants > Peat moss > Unclassified...
CACATTAAGGGCAAAAAGAAAAATTGTATGATTGACTTATTTTGTGTAACATAATTGATGTGGAGAAGGACACCATATTTTGCCTCCTAATGAGCCTTTATGAAAGATGGGCCTTGCTTAAGGTTTTCTTTTCCAATTTGGTGATATTGAAAAATTGGTGATTTTTCCAAGAAAAATTCAAACCCAAGGTAAACATGTAATTTAAAAATATGTATTTATATAGATAATTGTGTGATAATTGTGTTGAATTAGAATTCAATAATCATCCCAAGTAATGGGCAACTAATGCAAAACAACGTGGAGCCCAAGTCAAATTAGGATGGTGGAAATTTTTATGGCCATAACTTAATTTGTCAAATACATGTAAATGGAAGTAATGCAATTCAAAAGGTTTAGTTGAATCAATGTTAATTTGCTTCATATATATAACCTTCCATTACAATTTCATTCACATTATTTTCTATGCTTCATGTCCATGTTTTTACATGTTATAAATGAACTTTAAAACAATACCCATTTATTATATGTCATGTTTCTTTCCCCCCTTTTATTGGATTCATTCCCATGTTGGGTGGTTTTTTTTTTAAAAATTCAAAAAGACAAGTTTTTACTTGTAATTGTGGTTCTCAAAATAATCAACAAATCAATCAAAGAACCTACCCTCAACTCCTAATTCTTTGTGAGTGCTTAGAAAACTTGATAGTTCTTTGAATTTTTTGAGAACCTAGAGCTAACAATTATTTTGTTTTGAAAAAAAATTCATTCTTTGATTTTAGAATTTTTCATTCTTCAATTTTGATCAAGTTCTAAAATCCAAAACCAAAGGTTATATAACTTGTGTTGGGTAGTTATTAGGAACATGAACATACCCTTGATTGTTATCAAGGCAATTATTATTGTAATTAAAATTATAATTGTAATTTTAATTTTAATTATAAGGGGTGTGGCACATTGTGACCCCACCATTTACATTTAAAAATATCTTAAGGGAAAAAAGAATTTATGGAAACTCAAATATTCCACCAAAGTTGGGGTTCATCCATTCACCAACCAACAGAGCCATTAACGAAAAAAAGGTTCCATCCATTGGTGCCAGAGCAAGGTGAGGTGGCTGGGAGAGAGAACTCACGTTCAACTTCGTAGGGGTTCATCCATCCACAACCCCAGATGAAAATGGGCTACAGGTTCATCCATTCGTAGGTACGTAGGGTAAGATCTACGGAACGTATGTACGCGTATGTACGTATGCATGCGTATGTACGTATGCATCCCCCCGGCCCCCTTTGTCGTCCATTCCGTGTTTCGTTGCGTTGGGCGGCGGAGTGCACGAGGTTGGCGCTCTGGTGCGTAGCCCCCTCCTCCGTGCTCGGGTGCAGGATTTTCCGAAGCTGGAAAACCCTACTGTGTGATCTGAAAGGCTCGAAATCCTTAGTAAAAAATAGGAGAATTGATCTGAGAACCCACTGAGAGAGGGTGAGAATTTTTCCCGAATTTCTTTCTTCTTCGCAGAGAGAGAGAGAAATCAGGAATTCCTTTGGAACTTTTTTTTCCAGGGGAGGTTGAGGGGGTTTTTTTCTTTTTGCTTAAGGATAGCGGTGGTATGAGACGAGTTCAACGGTGTTTGAAGGTGGTCTTTCCTTGACGGGAAATGGCTACAGCAGGTATGATGCATGGATTTATTCTAGGGTATCGGAATTTTGTGCCGGGGGGGGTATGGTGGTTATCCTTACATGAGATTTGATGTCAGGCGGCTGTCGTTTTTGTAGTCATCAAGGATCAGTTTTCGTTTGTGTATGTGAAGTGCGGGGGGTTTTCTTTTTGTTGTTGTTGTTTCGTTTTTGTTTTTGCGGTGCTTTGCGTTTCAGCTTTTGTTTGGTGACAGAAGACATGTTGAGAATTGGTCCTTAATTTAGGGCGGTGATTTGTTAAAGAACATTTTTTGGGCTGCTTTGCTGTTTTGAGACTTCTGAATTTGTGCTTTTCTTTCGCTGGATGTAGCTCCAGAGATGATCTTTGCTGTCCTGAATTGAATTCAGGAATAGTTAGGGTTTCCAGACTTTTTGCAGTTTTCTGCACCTGGGGATTTGGGGAGTAATAATTAGGATATGTCAAGCCTGAGTAGGATTAACGGACGACACCTTAGGTTAGGTTATGGCTTAGGAGAAACAGAAGGGTTGTTGGAGCTGTTTCTTGTTGGATGCACTCCCATGTATATTCTGAAGTGATTATGCTTGAATCTTTGAAAGCAGGTCGTCCAGCACCACCAAAACCATGGGAGCGGAGTGACACACAGGCAGGCAGCAATGGCCCATCTCCATTTGCACCACCTTCCAACAGCCCCAGCACTGCTGCCACAGTTGCAGATGCTGGTGTTGCCAATGCAGGTGCAAAAGATGAGAACGGAATTCCACGGAGTCTGGCAACTGTCGATGGGACTGCTGGGCGGCAGATGCCTCCTCGGCCGTGGGAGGTGAACTCTTCTGGTAAGTTGTTTCTGTTATGGTTCCAGGATGACAGCTCCTTGATTAGACCTAGTTTTCAGTGAACTTTTGTCTAAAAGTTTTCTGAACGAAGCTGAGGGAAGCAATATCGGGTTGGCAATGCAGGATATGGTGGGGGAATGACGAGCTATAACAGGCCATCTCCATACGGGGGCTTGGGAACCAGCATGGGTGGATATGGCAGCAACTATGCAAGCCCTTATGGTGCTGGCATGTATGGTAGTGGATACGGTAGTAGTTATGGGGGTGGATATGGTAGCAGCAGCTATGGTGGTGGATACGGTAGCGGCAGCTATGGTGGCATGTACAATAGATATGGAAGTGGTCAATATGGTGGATATGGAGGGATGGGTTACAGTGGAATGAGTGGTGGATACGGAGGGGGAGCTTTTGGTGGTATGGGTGGAGCAGGGAGCATGACACCATATGGCTATGGAGGACCTGGAGATCCTAATGATCCCAATGCAGGCCGTCCTCCTGGGCCACCAAATCTATGGCAAACTATGCTACATGCGGTATGCATTGCTTTCCTATTTCTTTTGAGTATTCATGTACTACAAATGGAAGTGACAAAGACTCAAATGTATTTGTACATGGTGGCTAACTTGCTTCTCAACTAATTTATCAGCTTAAAGTTGATCAGACCTGAGTAGGTTGAATCTAATGAGAGTGTGAGTGTGGTGCAGTTGAACAGTTTTCTGAACTTTTTTGGTCGCCTTTCCATTTTGGTTGATGAGAACACGCATGCCTTCCATTTCTTCATTACTGCACTTCTTCAGGTATGTGAATAACACCTTCCCTATTTATGCCCTTGCTTTATTTGCTCTAGTTGATATAGCATCCCATCATATCCACGTTTGTTGGATTACAAGCTGTGGGTATAAATCTATCTAGGTGGATTTCTTGTGCTCCTTGGAGTCCAACTGTATTCCTGGGGCTTCGTTGGCCTCATGGAAAGTTGGGCATGCATGTTGCCTGTGTCATAGCTGTAGAAGTTGTCTAACCACTGGAGAAGAGTATGTAGAAGTCATTTGCCTATGCCTTGCAACATGTGCATTTGGCAAACATGCAATACACCAAGGCAGCCAATTTGCAATGAAGTTATGTGTGATAGAAGGAGACGAAACAAGATCATGAATGATGGCCTGTGTGGAAGAATGGGAGAGGTAGACTAATGTGTGCCACTGGATGCAGTTATGTGATCGTGCTGGAGTTTTGTATGGGGAACTTGCTCGATTTGTTCTCCGGCTGCTTGGTGTACGCAGCAAGGCCCGCACCAAGCTTGCAAGCCCACCCGTCACACCTTCTCTTCCTGGCACACCTGCCCTTCCTAGCAACATGGGTGATGCAAGCAACAACTGGGATTCTGTGTGGGGAAAATAATCCTTCAGACAGCCCTGTCTCATGAGTGTGGATTCTACCCCAGTCAAACAGGCTATATCCTGCAGTACAAATCTTGTATTGATAAGAGCTGGGAATTCCAGTCTTTGTAGTCAGTTCTCTTCACCTTCTACTTTCTACATGGTGTGAGTGTAACCATCCTGCTGGCACTGACATTGCCATTGCCATTGTTCTGTCTACTCATCTTTGGAGAAGGAGCTGTGTAATTTACTCATAAGTGAGGGGGGACATCAGGACTCCTAAAGGTTCACCTTAGCTCAAGATCTTGTAGTCAAGTGACAGAAGTTATCATGGCTTGGAGGTTAATTTCCTCCACCATGCATTGGCACCTGACTATCCTGCAGTTGCTGGTAGTGCAGAACTTTCACGTCAACATCACTGGCCTTTCCTGAAGAGGTGAGTGCTTGTACACATTCCCATGTAGAGAGTCCTGGGTTAATGAATATGAATGGCTATGTTCATGTTCCATTGAATGGAAATTCATCCATGTGCTTGGATTTCTTGCATGTTTGTTTCAGTTTGCTTTCTGTAATGAAGGTGTAGTTGTGCTTTGAAATCAGTCAACTGGTGTTAGAAGAACTAGATGGTTGTAGCAATGTATGCCCCTAGGAGAAGGAAATGAGTGGAAGGCACAAGTAGTATGTTTCAAAATCTCCATTCTTGAAGCATATGTGGTCATCTCTGTCTAGAGTCTAATAAGTGACTCTCTGCGAAATGGCTCTGCCCTTATGGCAAGTTCAAACCTAACACTAGAGCCTAATCAGTGACTCATTTTCCCATTGCAACTATTAACTAATTAGCTTTTGTACTTTTACACGCGCAACCTATTAAGTTTATATAGGGCATTCTGTTGAATGGAATAAGAAGCAACATTCTTAAATTATGATTTTGTGTGCTTGTAACTTCTCACCATTTGCACTCTGCACACAGGCAGTGGACTCAACGAGAATAAAATAGCCTCTGGTTCCAGATCTTTTAAAACTTTCAAAGAAACAGTGTGTTTCCTGAAATATAGGCAAACACCTGGCCATTCAGGGTAAGTTGGTTGTTTCTGTTGAGAAATGCAGTTGCAGGTTGAAACCTCAGCTTTGGTCTTTTGAGAATTGCAAGTCAAGGGTCCCTATACCTGACCTTCACCTGCCAATTCTTTGGTTGAAAAAGAGAAAACCATGTAAAACTGGTGATTGCTGTCAAAGCCCAAATAATGCCACTAGATGCATTCCAGGTTTGATGAAGATAAATAATGTCTTATTGGCTACTAATGTAATGTGAAACTTTAAATTTGGATTCTCAATTGTTAGTGATCAAAGATTTGGACTCAAGAGTGGGTTCTTAAGGTACCAAAGATTTCGACTCTTGAAAGTGTTTTTCAGTGACCAAAGATTTGGACTCTTCAACATGATTTTTAGTGCCCAAAGATTTTGAGTCATGAAAGTGTTTTCCGAAAGAATTGTAGGCGTTTAGGTCCAAGCTAGATTGAAGCTCCCAACCCACATTGTGAACAAGGGTTTTCACCGCTCTAGGACATTCCAAACTTAGCCAATTGAGTGTTCAAGATGAGGGAGAGAATTGATGGGAAAAATGGGTGAAGAAATTTGGATTGAGGCTATCCCGCTTCTGTTGTTTCCCACTTGAAATGAGGCTCTGTTGTTAGCTGGATGTGGTAGACACTGGTAGAGGCCAACATACGAGGTATGGGTGCATCTGCTCTTAAGTATAAAGCACCTAATATAATAAGACACACCATTCCACAAAAGGGAAGGTCCTCTTATTCCAACTCTTGCAAGTGCATTAGTAAAAATTGGACAATCCAATGTGGATGTCTGCAGATTGTGGGTCCCTTGCCAAACCACCCAACTCTTTTGAACATGCCAGTTTCCCCCCCTCCCTCAAACATAGAACCTGGTTTCTCCCCTACTGCTATTTATACCTCACAAAAGAAGGAGAAAAAACATTGATTTGGTTGCAAATCTAATTGATTGTTTGTCCTCTGTCTTCATTGATCAAGTATTCACATAGCAACAATATACCATGAACATGGAACCATTGTGCACAAACACCTTACTTGCATACAAAGCACTTGTCTTTCATGTTGTTTTGATGCTTTTGATGATGATGCTGCTGCTGCTGCTGCAGTTGGACATCATCACTGGGCATATTGACAATTGGGGTCACTAAAAGGATTGACTCACTTCGAGATCACAATGAACCTCAACTTTGATTGACCATTTTGTGTAGGGTTCTTATTGGGGTACCTTGATTGTAAATGTACCCTCACTTGTTGATGTCCACCTTTTGGGTATTCATGAAATCATGAAATCTATTGTTTTTGTGATTGAAAGGGATTTGAGCCTTAACAATTCTACATTGCCTTGAATTTCAATTTTAAGAAGCTTTGAATTCATTTGGAACATTGAAAGGGTGAAAGCACACTACACTGGGATTGCTTTTGGCAAAAGTATGGATTTACAACTAGTAACAATATGCTCCAGAAGCTTGAATCTTTGTGATAAGCTTTTGACAATCCTAAAGAAAGAATTTGTGAAGATTTATTTGCTACAAGAAGGATTCTAGAGGAGGGATTTTACAAGAAGAGAAATTGATTGATCCATGACCTTTTCTGCCGCCCATGCTCCTGCTGATTTGGTCCACATCGCATCATCACTATAAGACTTGTCAAGCTCTATACTCACTCCTTTCTTGTCTTGCAGCCTCTCCATTTTCTCTAATGTGTATAGTGTATTACAATATGAAGACATTCATATTTCACTAATACTTCATATGTCATGCATAACTTCTTATGAGCTCTCTTCAATCCTAATGATTATTCTTTCATTTCTAATGAGTGTGTGTGTCTCCATGAATTAGAGTAAATGTTTTAATGTGTAATTCCATCATGGTATCAGAGCTAGGTTTAAAGCAATTTGTGTTCTTTTGATAATTTTTTGGTAAAAGGCTAGAATAGTGTTTCTTGAAATCAAAGTAGAGATTCACCACAAAATTTTCATAATCTTAGTCACAAATCATAAACATCTAACAAAACAAAAAAAAAATATCACAATTGATATCAATGCACATTGACATTTCAATAGATTCAGATTACTACACAACGGAGGAATTTAAAATCAATCGCATACTCGATGAATAATACTAAAAACCTGACATAAAAATGACTAAAAATATTATAGATTTGAATCATATTCCACATATGGAAACTTAAATTGATATTATTGTGTAAAATTGAAAAGGTTTGGTCTATCATCTTAGGTACAAAGATCAAACCTATTCCCCAACAACAGCCCAAACAACTACTGAAAGTCACACACTTTGTTGTAACTTTATTCATAAAAGAAGGCAAAGATCCTACTTAATATATTGATATAGGGACCAACTCAACACATGTCCCATGATGTTGGTGCATTCACCAACTATCAAACATGTGAAGAAGGCCAAGTCATTTATCTAGGTGATAATAACACACACAAAATCTATGGTCAACTAGGGGATGTGTCAATCATATTAACAAATGGCATAATAAAAGAAATCCTTAATGTATTACACATACATTAGAGAAAAAACCTTGTTTTTAACTAAGCAATTTGATAAGGCAAGTATAGAAATTAATTTGAAACATGATGGTAAATGTGTTTTAAAGAATAGAACTAGAGAAGAAGTTATTTCCCTTTGCACATTAAATCTTGAAATATATAAATTGGGAGAACCTTATTATGACAAATTAAAAAAGTTGTCCCTATTACTATGGGTATAAATAAAGTCAAATCATGGCACCAATGATTAGGTCACTTTAACAGCATTAGATTACATCAATTGATGTTTGTGTCCATAGGATTGATAATTTTCAAGAAGATGATTTTATTTTATTTTTTTGTAAAACATGTGTTGAAAGCAAACAACAAACGAATAAGTTTCCAAAATTTGAAGGCATTAGACCAACTTTGTTGCTAGGAATAGTTCATTTAGATGTATGTAGTCATATTCAAATTCCCACTAATTATGGTTGTTGTTTTTTTGTAACATTTATTGATGATTTTTCACGATATTCTATTGTGTATTTTATCAAATAAAAATTAAAAACTTTGATAAATTTGTTTAATATACAAATAATTAGTTGAAAATAAAATTAACAAAAAGATCAAAAATTTACAATTAGATAATGGTCAAAAGAATATAAGTTGAATGCTTTCAATCTATATTGTCAAGAGTATAGTATTCATTGGTGATTCATTGCGGTAGAGACCACACAACAAAATGGGGTTTTTGAAAGAAAAATTCATACATTGATTGGGCACCATTGTCTATGTTAATCAATGCCCCTTTTCCTTTTTGGGGGGGGGGGTGGAGAAGTTTTGTTAACTACCAACTATTTGTGGAATAACAAAATCACTCTTACATAAAACACCTATAGAAATGTGGTTTGGAATTAAACCCAATTTGTCATATTTACATGTGTTCAAGGATGTTGTGCTTACACCCATATTCATAAAAATAATAGACATAAATTAAATCCACATACACATAAATGTATATTCTTAGGATATTTTTAAAATTCCAAAACTTATCAATTTATGCAAAAATCTAACAAAAGAATATTTAGTTCTAGAGATTTTTTTGAAGAAAAATATGTGAAGTTGACATTAGATAAAACATTCTTTGAAGAAAATGAAAAAAATAATGAATTATTACTAGATCCTAGTTTTTTCCAATTGCCACAATACACAAGTGACATTCTAGTTCCTCAAAATAGTGTGTCAATGTCATGTCCTATAAATGTTGTTGCACACATTCATCACTTTGTTCCGAATTCTCAACTGCAAAATCAACAAGTGAATTCACCATTAGTTGAGTCTATTTCCAACATTCAAAAGTTGGGTCTTTCTATCCCATTAACACCCAATAATTGAGAGATTTCATATGTATTTGATGTATTATCATTAGTTGATGATATTCAATAGAAGTCACCTTTGTAAGAAGTTTATTCCAAATTCAAAGGCTAATAATTAATTGTGGCATTTGCATCACATATGTGACCAAAAAGAAAAGTTATGCTTCCATTTTCACCCAATTGAAACAATAGAAGGCATGAAAACAACTACACTTGATAAACATTGTCATCGTGCACACAAAGCTTTGATTGCACAATATATTATGGTTGATCCTATTACAATGGCAGAAGTTTGTATCCAAGCCTAATGCACATGCTTGGCCCGTGTATCCATTGAAGTTGAATTTACAAGTCTTATAAAAACAATACATAGGAGCTTACAACCTTACCTCAAGAAACAAAGGCAATCAACTCCAAATGCATGTTTAAAATCAAAACGAAAGCCCATCTATTGTTGACAAATACAAAACTCACCTTGTTACTCAAGGATATTCACAAGGTTCTAGTTTTGATTATATAGAAACATTTTCATTAGTCATGAAATTAAATTCCATTCAAGTCTTACTTGCTCTAGCTACAAAATATGATCTCAAGATACATTAGTTAGATGTTAAAACAATTTTTCTCAATGGTTATTAAAAGAATAAATTTATATGGAAATCCCAAAAGGTCTCCATGATACAAATTCACATGTGGTGTGTAAACTTCTTAAATCAATATATGGTTTACATCAATCTTTTTGAACATGGTACCAAATATTTGAGAATTACCTCATTTTTAAGGATTTTCAAGAATTGAAGTTGGTTCAAACATATATAACAAACAAAAAATTAATGAAAGTTTCCAACTTATAGTAGTTTAAGTGGATGACTATGTATTTGTAAGTAATAGTCTACTAAGCAAAAGTTGAATTCAAGGTGATATTTCTTCAAGAGTTTGACATGATAGATGAAGGCCAACTCCGTTTTTACATCGGTAACCAAATATTTGCTAATAGAATAGAAGGGTGGATATTTTTGGATTAAACAAAATACCTCCATAATGAAGTTTTAAACTAATATGCCATGGCCAATTCAAATTCAGTTTGTACACCTATGGAATGAGTCTCATTATTACATTAGTACTCAAATCATTTGTTAATAAAGTAAAAGGGTGGATACTTTTGGATCAAACGAAAAACCTTCATAATGATGTCTTACAATGATATGCCATGGTCAATTCAAATTTAGTTTGTACACCTATAGAACAAATATCATTATTACATTAATAATAAAATTATTTGTTAATAAAGTAGAAGAGTGAATACTTTTGGGTCAAACAAAATACCTTCATAATGAAATTTTACACTAATATGCCATGGTCAATTCAAATTTAGTTTGTACACCTATGGAACGAATTTCATTATTACATCATCAATCAAATTATTTGTAAATAAAGTAAAAGAGTGCATACTTTTGTGTCAATTCATTAACAAATTACTTGGCCAATTCAAATTTATTCTATACACTTATGGAACCTAGATTTATTTTTATTTTTATTTTTATTTTTATTTTTGTTTTGAAACTAAAATAATAATAAATCAGACGTCAATTTATCGTTACCCACTAATGGTCGGCAACTTCATGCATGCCATTGTAAATAGTCAACCATATTGTGCATATTATCATGGGGTACAAAAATTAGCAAGACAAATGATGAAAGGATATATCTAAGTTTAAATCCAAAACACAAAAAAAAAGGAAAAAAAAACACAAAGGTTAAAACCAAAAACATGAACTGTGTAAGAGCAAAGTATAATCAAATATTTATTGTAATGAAGTAAGCAAATGTAAACACCAAAAAAAAAAAGGTTTTAGAACAAGATTATACTTATGACTAGTGTTGAAAAGATTGGAGATAATGGAAGGTCCTAGTTATATTCATACCCCTTTGGGAACCTAGTTTTTCCATGTGCCAATCAACCGAGGAAGTTTTTTAAA
>Ga0116229_10014780_pt1 | contig 10784 bp, 10 predicted proteins | sample S1TSphgellanicum_3_FD_87313 | JGI IMG/M metagenome (GOLD analysis project Ga0116229, IMG submission 87313) | Host-associated microbial communities from peat moss isolated from Minnesota, USA - S1T2_Fc - Sphagnum magellanicum MG | ecosystem: Host-associated > Plants > Peat moss > Unclassified...
GGTCAGCAGCAAAAAGAAATGGACTGTCATGAACCCCATCCGGCGCCCAATGAAAAAACGCAACCCATCCAGTGGACAGAACGGCCAACTGGTGCATTGGTGGGTGCTAATTCACTCTGGCCGGGAAAGACTACTCAATGAAGGCCCCGTTTAACTCATATCCTTTCCTGGATGACATGTTCAATGGAGGTGCAACCGAATCATTTGAAATGTCTGACAATTTCTCACAACTCTTGATGATTTCTCAAAAAATGTCCTCCTGGACCGCTCCCCAGGACAGAAATTCCGCTTCCTGGAACGGCGACTATTGTGCGGAGCTTGGCCATAGCCTACTACTTCTTTGATGCATGTAATGTATAAAATCACTTGACACTTTTGTGGTTATGAAATTGTATGTTACAACTTGTGAAATCTTTTGCATGCTAGAAAATGTGCCAGTATGTGTGATTCATCTAGGATTGTGATTTGTTGTTGGCATCAGCAAAGAAGGAAGGAAGGAAGGAAGGAAGGAGATAATGTCGGAAGGAATACGATCGAAAGCTGGAGCAGGAGCAACACAAGTAATTATACGACAACAAGAGGTGAATGCTACAACAACCTTGCTTGCTGAAGAAGAAGAAACTGTTACAGATCTCCCCTGCGTCAAGTGCCAGCTTCGTCTTCTTCATTCTTTCACGCAGCCTTCTGGTACTTGCTCAACTCCAAATGAAATAATATATATTCCTGCAACACGATCTTCAGAACATAGATTTGTATATCTCTTCTGGAGCTGCAGTAAAGAAGGAAAAACCGAAGGGAATGGAAAAAAAAACATTTTCTGCAGTCCTCGGATCTGATTCCTTACTATATTCTTGTGTCAGCTAGTCCTTCTTGTGCAATTTTTAAAAAATCTGGACACTATGATCCGGTGTTCAGCTTGTTCCCTCCATCGCTATGCAAAGAGAACGATGCTCCATGTATTGTCTATTATTGTGTTGTATTCTACAGTGTTAGCCATCTTCTTCCACTGGTTCCTGATCTGCAGATCTATAGTTTCGATCTCCAGATGCTGACTATTGATCAGCGCGGTACATTTTTTCTTGGCTGAAGCGATTAATGTTATATAGTAAAAATATTCTGAAGTCACCACATTTTCATCCCTAATCGATTTCTTGTGGAGTTGTAGATCCTCATGTTGCAAACGTCTGCAGCCTGACAGCATTTATATCTTTGCTATCGTGGCTGAGACTTCCTCATGACTGATGAAGAATGCGTCAGTGGCGGCGCCGGGTGTCCTGAGTTTAATTAATTTCGTGGCCTGGCCGTTTGCAGTAGTAAACAACTGCGGGAGAAAATCAGACTCGTGATCTCGAGACAATGGCAGAGACGACGCCAGAGATGGTGAGAGAAATGGCAGTGGAGAGTCAAGCAACCACGCGCTGGATTACTGAAAAGCAAAGGCAGCTCCACAACATGCAAAAATTCCGTTGCAGAAAGTCACGGATATTTACATTCCCAGCATTCTCGCAGTCGCAGGCTCTTCTCGCCTCATCATGTTTGTTTGCTTCCTGATCCCCTTCCATCACCTGCAGTGCCATCTTCAAACCAACTGCACTGTACTCCTAGAATTTCGCTGTTTTCGTCGTCGTAAAGAAAAAAAGCTGACTCGCAATCGCCGCTGCTGCTGGTTGCGCACGTGGAGGAGTTTTCTTCTTGCGAACTCGCCGATTTACACTCGCTCATCGCGGTTTTCTTCTGTCTTGCAGTTGATTACAGGAGACGGAAAAAAGGAGGGCTACTGAAGAAGGAATGAGAAACAGAGAGGGAAAAGCCGCGAAGGGCTTCGCAGGCTTCTTTGGTATGATTGTCGCTGAAAGATCTATAGTTAAGGAGGAGGCCGGGGTACTGCGCCTGTGGAAATTTTGCAAGAAGTAGATGGTTACTTTTCAAGTGTTTCAGAAAAACAACTCGGCGAGACCATTGTGCTGCTACTAGTATTATGTGTTGGAAATGAACAAAAGTTTTGGCAGGTACCTAGTTTTACTAGACATAACAACTCCCTGACAGCAGCTTCTAGTGCTCAGCTGTTCGTTACTTTTGTTGTGTGTGTGAGTGAGTGACAATCTCGCTCTCTCCCAGGATTTTATTGTAACACCTTGAAGTTTCAATGTTCTACAGAAGAAGGCTGCAATAAGATTTTCTTAGTAGCTTTTCTCTCTTTGCATGTGACTAATTTGCTCATTTGCACTTCCAACTGCTATATCTATGACCCTTGCTCTTGAGCATGAATGGGAGAGTAGCCTAGTGTGTGGTGTGTACTGACCGCATACATGGAAACAGGCCAGCCGCCATTGACCTAAAGTTGAAGCTCAACCGTGAGTACCTGAATCCTGATCCATTTTTGGTTCAAAATCTGAGGAAGATGAGGTGAACTGAGGGAAAGTTTAGGTCCTTAATTTTGATGAAGGGCTGAAGACAGATGAGGCGAATATTGTTTTAGATTTTTTTGTAGCTGCTGAGGTCAAGATTCTTGGCCACAAACATTGGCTCTGGTTCTAATATACAACCTGAAACTAACAGTGCCCCTGCAAGTGCAGAAGATGGAGTTCACATAAGGGTTAACATCATGTATGCGTTGAGGATCTTCATCAAGAAAATGTAGCAAGGATTCATATCGGATTACGTAGACAAGCAGTGTGATTTAAAGCAAATCTTCTGTCCCATTGAGCCTGGTGCTGCTTAAAGACACTCTCAGGTAAATTGGCTCCTAATTCAGATCCTGTTGTTTTCAGCAATGATTCCAACCAAAGGGCAGCAGTCATGAAGCTTAGATCCTGATACCATTTTTCCCTTGGGAGCCTCTGATCAAACCGACAGATCATGATATTCCCTGAAACCTTCTGATGGATTTGACACATGAAGTTACAGTTCTAAAGGACACAGAAGGAACACAGCATTCTCAATTCCCTGCTCTCAACTCTAGTGAAGAACTTAGTCAATCACATTGGGTGAGTCACAAAGTCCACTATTGTAAAAAAAAATCCACTTTTTCAGTAGTGTAGTTTGGGCGACCTCCCCAACCACAATTTCCCACTCCTGGACATTACTCATAATTTCCTTGTAGATGGGGGAGAGTACATGTAATATACCTAGGGTGGGAGAGATTTGTTGTAAGGTGATCTGCTCTGTGCCGTCCTTATAATACTGCACCAAATGGTAAATTGGGAAAACTCTGTTGCAGATTCTTTGTTTTTTGGAAAAACAATTTGCCAACTTTTTTATCAAAAATATATTTTTTTTGGGAGAAAATTTCACAACAGTTCAACTGAGTTTTTAGTTTGGGGTGGTGTTTGTTTTAGGAATTTTCGTACACACACTGCACAAATTCAGCACTGGAATACTGGTTTTGACTACTGTAACAGTACCATCATTGAGAAGGTGCCAAATTTCCAGCCTTCCCAATCTTATTAGCTTGTTGAATCTCTGGGTTGCATGGTCCAGTTCTTTCAGAGTGTAAAATTCTCTTCCTTGGTACGTGGCTTTCTGCAACCATAGGTGAAACTGCTCCCAACCTACTGGTCCATCTGGCCCCTTCACCAAATCCACTATTCCCAACTTGTTAGCAAGTTCAGTCTTCACCTTTTCAAAATAGTAAGGCAGAATGAATCACTACCACAACACTTGATGAGTTCCATAGCTACAGGAGTTTCAACTTTCACATGCCACCCTCAACCAGAAATGAGTCATCAAGGAACTGAGATATGCCCAGCACACACAGTTTTCCTTTGCAAGGTTGATGTGAGACCTCCTGAATTTTGCAGGACCAGTCATCGCATCTGTGAATTGAGATCATGTATTCATGCAAGCTCATGTTAGTCATTAAAACTATACCCATAGTCTAAAATCTAATTGAAAATTTTCTGGGTTACAAGGCTTTAGGTTTACAAGCCATGAAACTTCATTTCCAACTTCCTCGTCAACTAGAAAAATCAACAAGGTGCTCACTCAAAAGTTCAAAGAAGCAGCTTCACATATGAGGTTATGTACCCACCTGTATATCCTTTTCTCATTCAATTTTTGGGAACAAGTTTTGATCAAGATTTGTTGAGCTCAGCTAGTAAAGAAGTGCCGCTCCCAAAAGGATTTAAGCTTAAACCAAAAACTTGGGCATGAAGAAGAAGTTGAAAGTACCAAGGAAGCACTAGGAAGGAGCCAGTTCACATATCCAGCAAAGAATGTATGTGCCAAGAGACATGTAGGTCTTGCTCCCCAGTGAATTCACATCCTACCAACTTGCAATGACCTGATCAGTGCAAAGTTAGGAGCTTCTTTAAATCCATGTGAATTAGATCCATCTAAGAACTGTAGTTGCTGTGATGATGATACAAGGTCTTCTACCATTGAAGAAGCAGCCTACATAACGTTCTGATCCACTTAAATAATGTATGGACATAGGTGTAGGCTCTGATGCCAGTGACAACACAGCGCCCATGATGCTTGTGATTGGACTTGGGTTCGAAAGCCCATAAGCACCTCCTATCAATGCTGTGAATAGTAACCCCTAGGCTAACATCCTTAAAACTGTCCCTTCTCTTTTTCTCTTTCTTGCTGCAGTTACGAAAATACAAAAAGGTAGCTGAATCCCGGCTGCATACATACATACCAGTAGTAGTTTCTTGCATTTGTTTTAGCATCAGAAAGATGTATTCATCAGACCTGCTGCACGGCATGCAATTGCTCCTGCCATCAAGGAGTTGTTGTACACTTTGATGGAGTAAAGCTCAAGATCCTTCAGCTGGGAAGTAAATCCAATACCAACAAGGTAATATAGCTCCTTCATCTCCCAATTTTTGCCTCCCCATGCAAGTTGAAGATGATGTGTAGAAGCTTTGAGAATCGAGGGGAAGAGCATGGCTCATGGAAGCGCATCCAAATGGAAAAAAACAGCAGAAACACCCATCGCAGAAGCCTCCATGAGCCATGTCCTTCAAGGGGTCCTAAACCTTAAACGCTTCCTTCAGCAGGTCCTTCAACGCTCTTCCTTCTGCATCAGGAGCGACGACGACGCTTTTGCCGCACGATTGCCTCTAAGTCTGGAACAGCCCTAAACCACAAAATCTGTCGACAGTAGTAATTCTCGGCGCAACGTGCGAGAATTAACAGAAATCTTCTTTCAGTCGAGGAGGGAAGGAAGGAAAAAAAAAAAAAACCCTAAGGGTTTAATGGTCAATCTGCGCATCTTCTGAGTGCGGGTGGAAATTTGGCGCGGAATCGATGTTGGAGGAACCAGAAAAGCTTGCACCCATCTGCTGGATGTTTGCCGTTTGCACCCATCATTCTCTTTTTCTCTGTCTCGTCGCCGACTGTTGTCGCCGGAGCTGATTTGGGAGAAGAGAATGAGTTTGTCATTGCGCGAATTGCAAGTGCTTAGTCCAAGGAGCACCCCATCTCCACAGCACAAACATACTACGAGATGGGGAGAAAGAAAGTTGCCCACAGGCAGCAGCAGCAGCTTGAGACGTATCTGTCTATCTCCTCCTCCTCCTGCTCCTCCTGTGTGTCAAGCCCAACACATTCGGCAGTCTGCCGCTCCACTTTCCGATCTTCCCACAGTACCAAGGATGGAAGAAAAGGCAGCGCAGCAGCAGCGACAGCTGAGAGGGCGTGGCCGCGGTAAGTTGTGGCTCGGCACTCTCTTGGGTCTTTTGATTGTTCTCTGCATGAGTTTGCTTCTTGAGCTGCAACACGCTTGTACTACATATGGACATGGAGTTGGGTTGCAAAAGGGTGTGGTCTATGAGGGTTGCTGCATGCATGAGGTTCACATGAGGTTTTTCTATGGCAGGCCGGAAATGGGTTGTCGAGAAACGTTGGTTGGAGTTTTTCTCAGATCCTTCACAGTGGTGGGATAACAGGTCAGAGAAGGTAACCAGAAACATGATTCTTGTTATCACCACATTTCCCATTTTGATTCAAAGACATTTGTGTGTTTGATTTCTGGAGGGTTTGTGCATTGTTGTTCTTGGGTTGTGAGTCACGGTAATAGAGTGAGCTCCAACAAACAGCTGATCTGAGCTTGCTTGATTGATTTTGGTTTTTTCCAGTCAGAGCTCAATGCAAACTATCCTGATTTCAAACATAAGAAGACAGAGGAGGCTCTTTGGCTGAATGGGAAATGTAAACCTCCCTGGGTGGAAGCAAAACTGGCTGCACTGGCACCAGGAACTGTGCCGTTGCACATCTTCTCATGGAATGCAAAGCTCACAAGATATGTGAAGGATGGACAATACAAGAAGGCGCTAGAGCTTTTCCAACAAATGCAACAACAAGGCACAGTTCCTGACCCGTTCACTTTTTTTCGAGTACTCAGTGCTTGTGCGAGTTTACAAGCACTTGAAGAGGGCAGACGCATTCATTCACAGATCATTCAAAGTGGCAACTGTGAGTCTGATGCACTTGTGGGTAGCAGCCTTGTTGCTATGTATGTCAAATGTGGGAGCATGGAGGATGCAGAGCGAGTTTTTAGCACAATGCCTACACGGAATGCGCTCTCCTGGAGTGCCATGATTCTGGGATACATGAAAAGCGGGCATGGGCACAAGGCATTAGCATTGTATCGACAAATGCTGCAAGAAGGAGTGGAGCCAGAGCCTGTAACTTTTGTGAGGGTCTTGAATGTGTGTGCCAGTTTAGCTGCACTTGATGAGGGCAGGCGTGTTCACAAACACATCATTCAAAGTGGTTGTGAGTCTGATATATTTGTGGGTAGTAGCCTTGTTGACATGTACACCAAGTGTGGGAGCATAAGGGATGCGCAACAAGTGTTTGATGGGATGCCTGTACGAAATGTTGTTTCTTGGACTGCCATAATTCTGGGACATGTGAAATGTGGGCAAGGGCAGAAGGCATTGGCATTGTTTCAACAAATGCAACAGGAAGGAGTGGAGCCAGACCCCATCACATTTGTGGGTGTTCTGAATGCATGTGCCCATTTAACTGCGATTGAAGAGGGAAGGCTTATTCATGAATGGATCAGTCAGAGTGGTTTTGAGTCTGATGTGTTTGTGGGTAATAGCCTTGTTGACATGTATGCCAAATGTGGGAGCATGGAGGAGGCTTGGGCAGTATTCAACAAGATGCCTGCTCGAAATGTGGTCTCTTGGACTGCCATGATTCTGGGACATGTGAAATGTGGCCAAGGGGACAAGGCATTAGAACTATTTCAAAAGATGCAGCAGGAAGGGACCCAGCCAGACCTTGTAACTTTTGTGGCAGTTGTGAATGCTTGTGCCAATGTAGGATCACTGGACAAGGGCAGGCATGTTCATAAACAGATTGTTCAGTTTGGTTTTGAATCTCATGTCTTTGTGGGTAGTAGCCTTATCGACATGTATGTCAAATGTGGGAGCATTGAGGATGCACAAGAAGTTTTCAACAAGATGCCGATACGGGATGTGGTCACTTGGAGTGCCATGATTCTAGGACATGTGAAATGTGGGCAAGGGCAGAAGGCATTAGCCTTGTATCGACAAATGCAACACAAAGGGGTGCAGCCAGACAATGTCACTTTCATGGGAGTCCTCAATGCATGTGCAATTGTAGCAGCACTTGAAGAGGGCAGGGCTGTTCATAAACAAATCGTTCAAAATGGTTGGGAGTCTAATCTCTTTGTGGGTAATTGCCTCATTGACATGTATGGCAAATGTGGGAGCTTAGAGGAAGCAACGAGAGTGTTCAACACAATGCACACACACAATGTGGTCTCTTGGACAGCCATGCTTCAAGGATATGCCATGCATGGACATGCTAAGGAAGCTCTTGAACTTTTTGAGAGGATGTGTGCAGAAGGTGTGGAGATAAACAGTATAACTCTCGGTGCTCTGCTGTCAGCCTGTAGCCATGCAGGCCTACTCAATGAAGGCCTCTGCTACTTTGATTCCATGGGTTTTGTTTACAACATATCTGCAACGTTGGAGCATTGCTCCTGCATGGTTGATCTTCTTGGTCGTGCGGGCCATCTGCAGGATGCAGAGGATTTCATCAACCAGATGTCCTGTGAGCCTGATGCAGCTGTCTGGAGGACCTTGCTCAGTGCTTGCAGAATTCATGATAATGTAGAGATGGGAGAGCATGTTGCAAAACGAGTTTTGGAACTGGACCCTGGAAATGCTGCAGACTATGTAGTACTACTGCCAAACATGAATACTGCTGCTGTTAAGTGGGATCTCAGTACACATATGCATCAACAGAGAATCAAAGCACCTGGATTCAAGTGACTAACAAGGTGCATGCATTTCTAGTGTGTGATCAAGGTCCTCCTCAACTGATTGAAATCCATGCTGCACAGAAGCGAGTTTCTGTACAGTGTATTGCACTGTTCATGTGTCAGGTACAAACAATTTGCCACATGATGTAAGAACAAAAGGGCATTTCTTTTGTTCCCACATGGTGATAAGCTGACTGCTACACTTAGGCTATATCAGCACAACTAAGCACAACTGTTGGCATCAGATCTAATTCTTTGCTTTCTCTTGGATTCAGGGACAACAGAGCTGCTAATGACTTTCTAGGGTTTGTAAGTATGAGAATCAACACACCTCCAATATCCTGTGAAGAGGCAGAAATATGGGCTTTGAGGCAGATGTTCATGGTAGATTGCAACAAGGGGTTCAATCCGGAAGAGGCGTAAGGACCCACTTGCGACTTGTTGCTGTACAGGAGACAATTGCTTTAAAGTGTGCAACTTCATCAAGAAGATAGTTCAGAACCGCCCGACACAGGTGTTCACCTCCAACCATACCATCCCCACTGATCTCATCTGCTAATAATGGGTGTAGAAGCTAATGTCAAATATTAAACAAAGTATTGAACTTTTGTCAGAAGATGAGTAGTGAAGAAAATTTCAACCATGATGTCAGGCTAGCTCAAATCTAAAAATGGACAACCAAAAATGCAAGAAAATTAGAGGAACATGAAAAGAAAGAAAAGAAAAAAAAACACACCAAAAAAAAAAACTGGTGGTAAAAAGCTTTGAGTCACAATTAAGGTAATTGTCAGTCTTATTTCTACATTGTTTTATTATTATTGCATGTTTTATATCTAATTTTTTTAAATTTGAATTTTAGTGACACCTAAAAGTTTTAGTGGAGTTTTTTAAGATTGCATGTTCTGCATTTCAATGGTTCTTTTAATAATTATGTTAATTCACCATCAAAATGAATATTTTACTGCATTTGCAATAGTCTCTCCCCATCCCTTTTGCCCCCAATTTTTTTTTAAAATAAAATAAAATTGTAGATTGGATGGCAAGGTGCATGTGTCCAAATTAACATGAGTAATGTGACATGAAATTAACACATCATAGATGCCCTTGGTAGCTCATGAATGCAAATCATTTAGGGAATATACATTATCCATCCATTGAACTAGATTTCTTTCATTTTCATTCAATATCCATTTCATAGAAGATGAAAATGTAATTATTTCATCCATCATCACCATCTGCTTAATTTTATTCATGATTCAGATTTTAAACCTTAATAAGGTATACAAGAATGTTCACCTTATGCAAGATTCAAATGAAGTTTTCACAAGCCTTCTATTTGTAAGTGTAAACACATGTGATACAAAACATGACCTTTAGTTTGATCAACATCAATGTGCAATGTAATATAATTTAGTCATTTCCTTTGAATTATTGTTGCTTAATCATGATCTTATGTTCTTGTGATAACATGTTCTTTTCTCACATACACGTCATCGTATTGTTTTGTTTCAATTGGTTTTTATTGTTTTGCACTTAAGGGTATTGAAGTTGTTATCAAAAATTATCCTTGATTAGTCAAATGTGGTAGTTTTTTCTTTCAATTTCAATAACAATTGAGTTCTAAAATGTTTTAGTTATCATGTTTTAGATGCAAAGTTGTAAATCAATTATGATTATGAACAGGTTTTTTTTAATTGTTCACAAATAGGGTTATCGTATATCTTGGAAGTACATATATTGGTGACAATATAATTTATTCATTTGGAAACATGAGATTTTATTGTGCAAATTGACATATTGACTATTTATTTTTGTAAAATCCAAACTTTTTTTGTTGGCTATATCCAAAGCTTTGAAATTTTTTTGTACATTGAATCTTTTTGATGGATTTGAAGTATCGCTTAGAGTTTCGATATCATAAATGGGAATAAAACATGACCATAATGAGTCAAGAAGCATAACATGTTATTAGTTTCAAATAACATACAATATGTAACATTTGTGATGCATGTGTACAAAATGGGCAAAGCAACTAGTAATAGGGTTTAAAGAATTTGTGTATTGGAATTTAAAGCTAAGGTTTAAGATATCAAGGTTTACTTGTAACTAATTTTCATTATTGAAATGTGACTATCCATTATTTTTCTTTTCAATATTTTATACATACATAAAGTTTTAAATGTCTCACTTGATTCTTCACAACAATTCCTTATAAATATGTAGATATCTTCTTTTCAAAGTCTTTTTTTTCTACTTGTGGGTAAATGGTGGACTATGTTTGGAAACTTTTTATAATTGAACTAGTGGGTACCCGTGACTTTTGGGCATTGTGAAGTCTCCCGGTTTCTTTAAACTTGGTTCATGTTTTAGTTTTTTTTAGAAACTTTTATCTTTTTTTTTTTTTTAATGTGTTTTCTGTTTTTATTATTATTTTGTATAATAAAAATAAAGTGTTTCTTTTTCACTTTTATATTTTTGTTTATTTGGATGCAAGTTTGAAGTTTGGAGAAAGAAGATACACCTCATTCTTTTTCAAGTA
>Ga0116229_10014781_pt1 | contig 10783 bp, 7 predicted proteins | sample S1TSphgellanicum_3_FD_87313 | JGI IMG/M metagenome (GOLD analysis project Ga0116229, IMG submission 87313) | Host-associated microbial communities from peat moss isolated from Minnesota, USA - S1T2_Fc - Sphagnum magellanicum MG | ecosystem: Host-associated > Plants > Peat moss > Unclassified...
AAAGCTTTATGGGACAAAGGTTTTATCAAAAATCGTCTATTCTCAATAATTTCAGCTTATTGAGAATAGAGAACCAGAAATCAAGGTTCCAGCATCTAAGAGTTTGCGAAAATAGAGTTTTGGTCAACTTGTGTGTACACCGTAGTATTGTAATGACTGGATTAACCAAGCTGAAAACGCTATTTTTTCCTACCTCCATCAGTTCTCCGAGAGTAATTAGAGAGTTGTTTAAGTCACCTAAACGGATCTGAAATAACTCCTAATCTCCTTTGCCTTATGCTTGTGTGACACTTGTGACACTATCGAAGCGATCGCGATCCCAGTCAAGAGAGCGTATCGCCGTAGTATTAGGAGCAATTTCTACAGTTTGGATAGTTAACCGATTTTGGGCGTTCTCTGCGACCGTTACCATGATTCGTCCTCGAGAGCGAATAAATAGAATATCTTTTCTGCTCCCATTCTCGCTTTAAATTATTTTTAAAGTTGTAATCAAGAATATATTTTGCCAAAGTCAATTTGTAGCAATTATGATATTTTTTCAGCGTCTTTTTTGACTCAATAAATTTATAAATAAGTAGGATGGTAAAATAATGATTTTTACTACTACGTAACCCAGGCGATCGCCTATAGCTTCTAGTGGTATATCTAACCTAGTATCTTCTAGCAAAACAGAACGGCATTCTATTATACCAATATCTCGTAAAACCAAATCCACGATATCCTCAACATGTCGTTTAGCTTGTCAGTATTCCCCTTTTTCTATTATATTCATGTTAAAAGGTTCCAAATACAGGTATACAGCCTCAACTGCTAGTGTATTTAGATAAATTCGTTTAGCTGCTTGGCGATATCGCTTTGACATTTATCATAAGGAGGTGATACAGATATGGCAAAAAATACGGGGAAGGGCGATCGTCGCGCTGCTGTTGTTAAGGTTTAAGATAATTTTCTTGTCTCTCCATGAAAAATTGGCAAAATTTCCATTCGTTGAACCCGATAAGTAATTAGAAAGCTCAGGAGGACTAATTATGACTTAGAACAATCAAAAGTTATCTGGTTAAGCAGATGATATTGCATACACACCCGATTGAACAAGAATCGGCTTATATCAGATCCCATGCTGCTAAAATCAAAAGTTATAGTTACTAAGCTACTTTCACAATACACACTCTCTTTCTCAATTCATGGAGATATTTATGGATGAACAACGTACTTTTGAGGTTTTAATGGAGATATTACAAGCTATCTCGGACAATAACGATGCTGAAATTATTTATCCTATTTTGCAAGAAAAACAGCAATATTTCAATCTCACATTAGCAAAAATATTGCAAAAATGGTCAAAAGAAACTTTATCAGAATTGTTAGTTAACCAACTAGAAAAAGCAGAAGCTCAAGCTAAATTAATTTTAAATTTTAGTGATTTACTCCGAGAATTTCCTATAGAAGATTCCAGAGATAACTTTTTAAATATTGCTATTATAGGATATCAATCAGCACTGATTGTTTTTGAGGGCGATCGCTTTGATCGCGCTAGGACTTTCTACAATTTAGGCATTATTTACGTTAAACTAGCGGAAAACGCAGTGGATGCGGTCAGGAATTTAGAACTGGCTATTCCATTTTTTGACCAAGCTATAGACATCTGTACTAGGTTAAATTTAGAGGAAAACCTTTCTCATACTCTGCCTAGTTTAGGTTTTATTTACTTTACACTAGCAGAAAAAGGAGTGGATGAGGTCAGGAATTTAGAACTGGCTATTCCTCTTTATCTGCAAGCTAAACAAATCTATACTAAGTTAAATTTAAAGGAAAACCTTTCTCGTACTTTGAATAATTTAGGTGTTATTTACTTTAAACTAGCGGAAAAAGGAGTGGATGCGGTTAGGAATTTAGAACTGGCTATTAAATATCATAAGAAAGCTACTGATATTTGTACTAAATTAAAATTAGAAAAAGAACTTTCTCATACTTTGAATAATTTAGGTTATATTTACCTTGAACTAGCAAAAAAAGAAGTGGATGCGGTTAGGAATTTAGAACTGGCTATTAAATATTATAAGGAAGCTAAACAAATCCATACTAAGTTAAATTTAGAAAAAGAACTTTCTCATACTTTGAATAATTTAGGTTATATTTACCTTGAACTAGCGGAAAAAGGAGTGGATGCGGTTAGGAATTTAGAACTGGCTATTAAATATTATAAGGAAGCTAAACAAATCCATACTAAGTTAAATTTAGAAGAAAAACTTTCTGATACTCTGCATAATTTAGGTACTACTTATTTTAAACTAGCGGAAAAAGGAGTGGATGCGGTCAGGAATTTAGAACTGGCTATTCCTTTTTATCTGCAAGCTAAACAAATCTATACTAAGTTAAATTTAGAAGAAAACCTTTCTAATATTCTGTCTATTTTAGGTGTTATTTACGGGAACCTAGCGGAAAAAGGAGTGGATGCGGTCAGGAATTTAGAACTGGCTATTCCTTTTTATCTGCAAGCTAAACAAATCTATACTAAGTTAAATTTAGAAAAAAAACTTTATGATATTCTGTATAATTTAGGTTTTGTTTACATTAAACTAGCGGAAAATGAAGTGGATGCAGTCAGGAATTTAGAACTGGCTATTAAATATTATAAGGAAGCTACTGATATTTGTACTAAATTAAAACTAGAAAAAGAACTTTCTCATACTTTGAATAATTTAGGTACTACTTATTTTAAACTAGCGGAAAAAGGAGTGGATGCGGTCAGGAATTTAGAACTGGCTATTAAATATTATAAGGAAGCTGCTGATATTTGTACTAAATTAAAATTAGATAAATTATTTTTTAATATTCGGGTTGATTTAGGTAATGTTTACAGTATTCTAGCAGAAATCACCGTGGAGGAAGAAGAAAATCGACAGAAAGCTATTGATTACTATCGTGAAGCATTGAAATTCTTTAAACCTAATCTTTTTCCGGATGAATGTCTCAGAGCAGGAAGAAATCTAGGTCGTTTAGTCTTTAAACTAGGGAAAGAACAATGGCTGGAAATTGCTTTAGAAGGCTATGAACCTGCTATGGATGCTATTGAACAAATCCGCACTTGGGCAACTACAGACAAGAAACGTCAAAAAATTATTGAAGATGCAATTGGTATCTATCATAACGCAGTCCATTGTTACGTTACTCTTGGCAAAAGATCAACAGCTATTACTGTAACTGAACGCTCCCGTGCTCGTTATTTGGTCGATTTAATAGCAAGTAAGCAACTCTATGCTAATGATGAAATTTCTCCACAAGAGTCAAATTATATAGCCAAACAACGAGAGATTGATCAACTCCGCCAAACTCAAAAGGATGATAATCATGATGTCCAAGAAAAACTGAGTCAGCTATTGCAAGAAAAAGAGGAACTTTGGGAAAAGCTACGTAGTCTAGATCCTATATTAGCTGGTCAAAAACAAGTAACTCCTTTAGAATTGGCAGATTTACAAGCCTTGGTAGATTCAGAAGAAACAGCCCTGCTCAATTTCTATTCCACAAACGACAGTACCTATATTTTCATCTTGCGCAAAAATAGCGTCACATTACACACTTGCTTTAAGCAAGGTAATGCTGAACTGCAAAACTGGATTTCAGATCAATGGTTAGAGCTTTATAATAAACCATTAAACAAGAAAATGCCATTTTTGTTAACTGTTTTAAATTGGTCTCAAAATTCAAATAAGCCTGAAGACTTTAGATTATTGGTATTTTTGGTAATGATTTGCCGAAAATGGTATTGGCGCAACCAAATACCAGATAAACTACAAGAACTTTCTCAACGTCTCGAAATCCAAACACTGATTGATGAACACTTACAAGGTATTAAAGAATTAATCCTCATTCCTCACATTTTTCTACATCTTATGCCCTTTGCTGCTTTACCAATTAATCCCGAAGAATCAAATAGTGAATTTTTTGGTGAAAAGTTCCGTCTCCGCTATTCATTTAGTGGTCAAACATTACAGTTCTGTCAACAACGTCAACAGAAAAAATTACTTAGTCCAGAAGTACCCAGTATAACTATAGACAAAAAAACTGGTAAAATCTTACGCGTATTTCGACCAAATCAATTATCTCATGGTATAGCCTTAGCCGCAAGTAATAATATGCGGTTAGCTTCCTGGGTGGGTGAACAACTGACAACAATGTTTAAAATTCCCGATGACCAATGTTTAGAGGGAATAACTACCCAAGAATATCGCCAACTTCTGAAAAAGGTCAACATAGTTACTAGCTACCACCACGGTAGCTCAAACTTAGCAAAACCATTAGAATCAGCCTTAGAGTTATCAAATGGTAATCTTACTTTAGGTGAATTAATGTCTCCCAACTTGCGGATGCTGGAATTAATAGAAATGTTCCTTGGCTTATGTGAAGGCAATTTTGGTCAAGTCACTATCACTGATGACATTATTACTATTGCGTCTGGTTTTCTCACTGTTGGTGCTACAAGTGTTATCAGTACACTCTGGCCAGTAGATCAATTAGCAACAGCCATATTCTGTATTTATTATTATGAATGCCGAAAAGACCCCGCAGTAGATCGTCCCACAGCTATCCAACAAGCCCAAAAAAAGTTACGGGAGGTATCCTTAGAGCAGTTAGTCAAAGAGTTTGACCAATACTTATATGAGGTTCAAGCTAGAAAAGATAAAGCGATAAACAGAAAAGATAAATCAGCAATAATTCGCTATCTTCAACAGGAGGAAGCAATATTTGCAGAAATTGAATCCCTCAAAGAATGCTGCAAAAAATTCTACGAAGAATACTACAAAGAATGCTACGAAAAATCCTACAAAGAATTATTCGCAGAATTTCAACCCTTTAATGCTCCTTACTATTGGGCTGGTTTTACCTGTCAAGGTTTGAGATAATCCTACAGCAGTTTTTCTGGTAATATGAGCGATCGCCTAATTTCCTAAATTTCAATTAGTGTGATATTATGATACAGTCAAGTATAAATCAAAATTCCATCAACATTGGGTTATTGAGTATGAGAACAGGTGAGAATCCACCAGAGACTTTAGCTCAAAAAATTGCTAAAGCTCTAGATAAAACTGACAATGATAATAGATTTCCCAGACCAACCCAAGAGGAACTTTCTGAAATTCCTACTGAAAGATTTGAACGGTTGGAATCACTCACAACATATATGTTTGAGTATACTCATAATATTGATCCAAATGATTGGTTGTTGTACAATCGGTTCCAAGCCATTTATCGCTTTCCAGAACAGTTAAAAAGACAGACAAATTTACTACTTATAGAGTTAGAGAAGCAAAAGTTTTTTAACGAAGTAGCCGAGAAAGTTAGAAAATTTCTGAGAAGAGTAGGACTGAATCTACATCAGGATCGTGTAAATGAACTTGCTGATTGGTCTGCACAAGAAGCTAGAATTTATCTTGCTAAAATATTGGATGATTTTGATATCCGAATTTTCCTCAATGAATCGGATAAAAATACTCATCCAAAGAGACTAACAGAAGCGTTGATACGTCGTGTGTCTAGCAGAGCGCAAGGTTTTGTAAAAGATCAACTGAGAAAAATTTATAACGACATACATATTCAAGTTGATCAAGAAATTAAGTCTAATCCTGGTAATCAAGATAGGGATGAAACTCCAGAAATTCAAGACGATGAAGATGAAAACACTTCTCCTTGGTATGTAGATCAAGAAATTGAAGGCTCAACATCTGACGAAGACAGATACAACCCTCAAGGAGAAGCACAAAGGATTCTGAATCAATGTAGACAAGAAGTTCATCATCTCTTTACAGAATTTGCTGGAAATTATCTGGAACAATATCCTACAATTGATATAGATGATTTAGCAGAATGGGTGCTGCTGAAGTACTTTCTTGGTGGAGAGGTTGCAAGTCCTACAGACAAAGCAGATGAATATGGTATCAACCGTGCGGATTTTTATAACATCTATTATATAGATGGAATGCTATCTGTAATAGTTTACGAAGCAATACTCAAAATAGTTTTGATTCCTGAAAGCGCCTATCAACGTTGTGTAACATCAGTTCAGAACAAGATAGAAGAAAGTAGGTTAGTATTAGAAAGTAAGCACCCAGCAAACCGCTCAAATTGCAATGTGTACTTTTTGTGTTTACGACTTTTGCCCATGTATCGCCCTGCTCCAGAATATACTCCTTTAAGTTTCGAGGAAATAGCTGATGAATTAAGCACACTTGGTTGTCAAATTAACGCCGAAAGAATTAGAAAGTTTTGGTATAGTCGTGATGTAAGGCGAACCCTTTCATCTATATTGCTAGCTGGATGGAGCGAATGTTCTCATCAAGAGATTTCGAGAACTTTACGGGATTATATTCAATATGATCCAGAAAATAGACTAAAACCTTGTTTTATGCCTCGGCGTTCAGAAATCCATGCTCAATTTCTAGCAATATATATACTTTATGAACACAAGAGTATCTCAGAAATTTACGATTTATTGCATTACCTACATCCTGGAATATATCTTGAATATAACCCAGGCGATCGCACAAATATTACTAATAATATACACAGATTCTGGGAAGACAAAGTTTGTCCTCTCATTGAAAAAATTGCTCAAGACCATAATTATCCACTCCCACAATTTCCACAATTATAGAGGTGAAAAATCATGAGTACTATAAAATCTCAACCTGTAACAGTTTTCTTGGATTTCCATATACATGATGCTCTCAAATACTTTGCTACATTCCAGCCTAATCAGCAGGTAGCAAAACAAACTTATCTCAACGCATTAGCCGTTTACGCTGTTGACCAATATCTTAAACCCTTTAGTGTAGTAGAAACCGATTTAGAAAAAGGGAAATGCTGGCAAGCTGTACCTCATATTGAGGATATTGCGGATTTAACTTTGCCAAAGATAGGTATAGTTGAATGCCGTGCAGTGTTACCGGAAGCTACGGAGCTAGATATACCAGTAGAAGCAATGGGCGATCGCATTGCTTATGTAGCAGTACAAATCACCAAATCACGTACTAGAGTTGAATTACTAGGATATTTAATACCCTCTGAACTCCAGAAGTTTCCCAATGGAAAAATACCATTCGATCATCTCAAACCAATAGAAACATTGGTAGATTATCTAGCTCTATTCCAGCTTATAATTGGCGATAGAATAGTGGAACAAGCAGAAGAAATTCTACACCCTGCTTCTGTTTCTCCTACAGACATCGGGGATGAAATAGTTGAAAGAGTCGAAGAAACTTTAGATACTCACTCCCACTTAGAAATTGTGAGTAAACTGGAAGAAATATTGTGTACTCAAAAACCAATATACCACGGATTGATGATAAAGAATGTATTAACACGTAGATCTACTGCTAAAAGTGTTATGGGATCGGTAATGGGAGATCCAGATAATTTCAATAATGCTACAGAAAAAAAACTGACGGTGGAACAACAGATAATGCTGGAGGAATTGGTTCAGTCTTTTTTAGCCAAGCTGAAAGAACTTTGGGGTAATTAACCTTCTACTCAATCCTGACAAAAAATCCCGATACTCTCTCCCGCCTTAGCCGCACGGCTAAAACGAGAGAGAATATTGCATTCGGCAAAATTATCTCCCCTGATTAAATCCAATTAGGAGAGAATTTTGTCCGAATCTTTCCTATAGAGTAAATGCTGTAATTACTATTTTCCTCTATCTGAAGGAGGAAAATTTATGTAGTTGAGCCTGACCGCTACTAAATACGGTCAGGTTAGGAATAAGAAAATGAAAAAGACTACCTTAAACCTTGACAAATGAAGCCAGCCCAATAGTAGGGAGATTTGAAGGGTGGAAATTTTCTAGAGTATTTTTTAGAGTATTTCTCGAGTAATTGAATTTCTGCAAATATTGCTTGCTCCTGCTGAAGATAGCGAAATTGTGCTGATTTATCTCCTATTTTCTTCGCTTCAGCTTTACTGGTTTGAGTCTGGACTAAGTACTTCTCAAACTCTTTGACTAACTGCTCTACGGACACATTGCGTAACTTTTCTTGGGCGAACTGGATGGCTTTGGGGCGGTTTTCAGTCATTTGCCTATACTGATAATAATAAATACAGAATATGGCTGTTGCTAGTTGATCGACTGACCAGAGGGTACTAATAACACTTCTAGCGCCAGCAGTGAGAAAACCAGCTGCTATGGTGATCATATCATCAGTGATATTGGGTGAACCTAGATTAGTTTCGCAGCAGCAAAGAAATACTTCTATTAATTTAAGCATTCGCCAACTAGGAGACATTAATTCACCTAAGGTAAGACAACTACCATCCGCGAAGTTTAGGGATGACTCCAAGGGATTATCTAAGTTTGAGCTAGCGTGGTGGTAGTTGGTAACTGTGTTGATATTGTATAAAAGTTGGCGATATTTATCTTTGCTAGCTTGGTCGTCTATTCCCTGTAAACGTTGCTCATTGGGAATATTAAACATTGTTGTCAGTTGTTCACCTAACCAAGAAGCTAAGGGTACTTGATCACTTTTTCCCTCGACTATACCATGTTGATAGGGAGAATCAATCGGTTCACGCTGTTGACAGAAGTGTAATATTTGACCACTAAATGAATAGCGAAGACGGAAGCGATCGCCAAAAAGTTTGCTATCGGTCATTATGGGATCAATGGGTAAAGCCGCAAAAGGGATGAGATGTAGAAAAATGTGAGGAATGAGGATTAGTTCTTCAATACCGTTTAAGTATTCTTCAACTAGGGTTTGGAGTTGAAGACGTTTAGAAAGTTTTGTTAGATTTTTTGGTATTTGCTTACGCCAATTTTCTAATGATTGATTATAACCTAGCAACCATTGGTCTCGAATCCAGTTTTGTAAATTACTATAACCTTCATTGAAACAGGTGTGTAAAATAATGTTATCTTTGCGCAAGATAAAAATATAGGTGCTTTCATCCGTAGAATAGAAACTAATCAAAGCTATTTTTGGTGAATCGACTAAAGATTTTAGGTCTTCAAATAGTAGGGGGGTTACTTCTTTTTGACTAGCTAATATTGGGTCTATGCTGCGCAATTTTTGCCAAAGTACTTTTTTTTCTTGTAATAGCTTGGTCAGTTGTTCCTGAAAAGTAGAATTATCAAAATTATCATTTCTTTGAGTTTGGCGGAGTTGATCAATCTCCCGTTGTTTCTCTTGGTATTCCGATTCTTCTGAAGAGATTTTATCATGATAATCGAGATTTTTAGTTGCCATTAAATCAACAAGATAACGAGCACGCGAGCGTTCAGCTAGAGTAATGGCGGCTCGAATGTTACCCAGATGAATGTAACACTTAATTGCATTATGATAAATACCAATTGCATCTTCCAGAATTTCTCGACGTTTATTGTCTGTAGTTGCCCAAGTCCGGGTTTGCTCAACAACAATAATAGCAAGTTCATAACCTTCTATAGCAATTTTCCACCATTCTTTTTTAAAAGCTAAATTACCTAAATCTCCTTCTGTTCTGCGACAGTCAATAGGGAGTACATTAGGTTTAAAGAATTGATATACTTCAGTATAGCAATCAATAACTTTCTGTCTATTTCTTTCTGTCTTAATCTCACTAAGGATATGTTTAAATGAAAATAGGTGGCAATTAATAGCTTTTTTTTGGTTACTTTCCAAATCCACACCAATTTCGGCTAGATTCAAATAAGCGTTTCCTAAATTAGTTAAAATAAGAGAAATTTCAGTATCTAAATTTAATCTCTTACAGATTTCTGTAGCGTTGTCATAGCATCGGATAGCTTCGTTAAAATTGCTTTTCTCATCTACACCAATTTTGGCTAAGTCCACGTAAGTGTTACCTAAATTAGTCCAAGTACTAGGGAGGTCTTTCTCTAAATTTAATCTATTACAGATTTCAACAGCTTGTTTTAAATATTGAATAGCTGTTTGTAAATTACTTTGTGGATCTATATTATCTAAATTACTCATTTTCCCTCCACACCAATTTTGGCTAGATTCTTGTAAGCAATACCTAAGTTATTGAAAATACTAGAAAGATCTTTTTCTAAATTTAATTTGGTTTTGATTTCAGCCGCTTGCTGATAACAGGTAATAGCCAATTCTAAATTACTTTTGGAATCTACATCAATTTGGGCTAGACTTTGGTAAGCATCAGCTAATTTATGCAGAGTAGAAGAAATATCTTTCTGTAAATTTAACCCCTTAAATATGTCTCTGGCTTGCTGATAACATGTAATAGCCAGTCCTAAATTATTGACCGCATCAACATCGATTTCTGCTAGTTTCGAGTAAGCAATACCTAAATTATTCAGAGTACAAGAACGGTCTTTCTCTAAATTTAGCCTAGTATAGATGTCTATAGCTTTTTGAAAACATGGAATAGCTAGTTCTAAATTTCTGACCCCATCCACACCGGTTTCCGCTAGCTCAGAGTAAGTAAGACCTAAATTATTCAGAGTACCAGAAAGGTATTCCTCTAAATTTAGCCTAGTATAGATGTCTATAGCTTGGTGATAGCATTGGATAGCCAGTTGTAAATAACGCTGGGAATCCACACCAATTGGGTGCAATGCGAAAAAGTTACATAAAATAATAAACAAGAAATTATCTTATATTCTAAAACAGGTAATATGTAATATTTAGAACTTGATTAACATATATAAATACTAGAAATTATACCCTTACCAAAACCAAGAAGTAAGAATAGATAGGATTAGAGTTTATGTAACATAAATAACTGGATAAAATGATACTAGAATAGACACAAAAAGTGTTTTGAAGAAAAGAAT
>Ga0116229_10014782_pt1 | contig 10783 bp, 9 predicted proteins | sample S1TSphgellanicum_3_FD_87313 | JGI IMG/M metagenome (GOLD analysis project Ga0116229, IMG submission 87313) | Host-associated microbial communities from peat moss isolated from Minnesota, USA - S1T2_Fc - Sphagnum magellanicum MG | ecosystem: Host-associated > Plants > Peat moss > Unclassified...
CATATTAGTTGCATGTGACAATACGTATACAATGGAGTCAAAGGATGAAATGTATTTGTTGACTTTATACTCTTTGTCATTTGCGACTAGTTTTCACATGCGACTTGTCTTAGGCGACTAAAATTTAGTCGCAAAGAGCAGTCGAAAATACATGTTTTTCTTCTAGTGCATGTGCATACCTTCCAAATACTCGGGGATTTTGCTCGAGACCACCCTGAACTTGGATAGTGCAGTGGAACATCTAGGAGCTACTAATAGGCGCTCGCTATTCGCACTGAACTATTGTGGTGCAGAATTATGTATTATGGACGTTAAATTACATTGTAACCTTTTTAACACGTTGGTGCATTCCACAACAAACTATGCCTGTGAGGTTTGGGTGGACTCTAAGAAAATAAAGGCTATTGAAGTAGTGTACCGAGGGTTCTTCAAGTCCCTACTCAAGGTGCGAAAAATAACCAACACATCCATTATGTTAATAGAATTTGGCAAATTCCCTTTTGAACACTTTGCATGGGGATAAGCGCTGTTATACTATAACCGTGTAAGCACAATTACTAACGATCGCATCATGGGAAAGGCATGGGAAACCTTGATTGCTATGCTTGTTGTGAGAAAGAAATGTTGGGCTAGATCTGTGAAAAAATGGCTATTCCAGAATTAGCCCCAAAAGGTGGCAGGTTTTCTGCCTCCGATTTAATCACTGCTAGAAATGACGCCTTAACTCACAGTGATTTGTGCGTTCCAGGCGTGGATTGCTCAATTGCCATTGGAACAATTCTTAGGACAATGCACATACATCTACTCGTTTAGCAGGGGTAAAAGGTTGGGCAAAAAGCCAAGTACTTTGGTGCATTGCGCATAACGTACGGGTGGGAATTCAAATGGCGGAGCTAGCCACGCTATAGTTAGTGCAACCGATTGGTGCTAAGTTTATGACGGGAGGCCGATCAACTAGGAGGCTAAGGCCCCACCCCCTCTAGGTTTTTCCCACACAATGTTGAGTGTAAAAAGGGTGAAGGATAATATGCGGTTGGCTTTCATTGAAAAGCTCTTTACCAACTGCAGGATTGGGGCCAGCATGCAGACAAGATACTTGCATTTCAAAGGTATGTTGTATAAGAGCGAAAGTTACTTGTGTGACATCAACTATGTTTAGTTGCGAAAAGCTTTGGCTTGGTTTCAGTGTGGCAATGCGTAGCTTGAAGTAGTGCTAGGTGCGTGGAAAGGCATGCCATACATAGAGAGGCTTTGTCGAGGTTATGACTTGGGGAAGGTTGAGGATGAAGAACACCTGCTCCTTGTCTGTCCAAATACATAGAAAGTTAGGGAACGCTTTTGTTCAACCTTGCCCCTCACCCACATGAGCACTTTTGTTGAACTCATGCAGTTCATGTAGATTACGAACAAGATCACCTTGGCCAAGTTTGTGGCATGTTGCCAATACCAGAGGACGATCTGTCCTCCATGATCTACCTTTCGTCTAATGGACTCTTTGGTCCCAAACGGATGTAAAATTGTAAACAAACAATAGCCAAAAGTGAGAAAAAGAAGGAAAAATCTTTGGATTTCTCTACATGGTTTTCATTGTGTCGCCAAAAATATTGAAGGACGATTAAAGATTCTCTTTCTTCACATTTCATTTATAGCCAGATCTGGTTAAATCTTCCTAGGGATGCTCACCACTTTTTCGACATCTTCCTACGGAGGGTAGCCAGTTTGGTCTCATTTTGAGTGAACAGTTCACACTATGCAACAAGAAGTAGTGAGGCAGAGATTGTAAGAGCATCTCCACCGGTGCTCAGTATGCCACTCTGAATAGTAAAATTAAATGTCTAAGTTTAGCTGTGTTTTTTTGGCAACCCCACCAACCCCACTGGAACTTGAACTGCATTTATGTGGGGACTACTAATAGCAAACCACCTGGACCAATCATTATGATTGACCAATAAGAAATACTGAGCTGCAGTTAGGTGCAATTTATTACACTCGTTTTTGGAGGTGCACAACTTTGTTGGCAATCTGCATGAATTTGGTGCAGAAAAACCAATTTCCTAAGCTAAACCTGCAGATTTTGACTTTTTTGCAATAAATTTTACTGTGTGGAGTCACATACTGAGCACTGTTGGAGATGCTCTAAGGAAGCATGCAGGTGTCAAAGAGGTGGTCATCAGCTGCTCCTTCTTCTGCATGTAAGTATAAGATCAAGCTTGCAGGCCATAGCTGCAAACTTCAAGAGCGAGCTAGCTATCGCCCTCCTGTCGTTTAGCTTGGCAGGCGCCCTAGACATGCCCTTGCCATCTAGTTAGACAGCAGACGTGCTAGATATGCACTTGCCATCTAGCTAGAAGGCAGGTTCGCACTAGACATTTGCCCGCCTTGCAAGACAGCTAGGAAAGGTCGTCTAGCTGTCTAGCTTAGACAAACTTGTACAAGAATCTATGTACAAGTGGAGCTACAAAAAATTTCATATGGGTTTGCAGGACTAGCATAAGTTGCCAGTGATCAGCTGGAGTTTGTTGTCAACTGAACATTGATCAGAAGATATTGCAGTTCTTCGACGAAGCTGCTGCTAGCTGCTTGTGGATCACACTTGCATCCATCTGCAACCCACTGCAGGCAGGTTCCTCCGGCTCTTGATGTGATGTCGGACGACGACAACGTCCCGTGTGCATTGCCGACGTGATCATAATCTGCGCCTGCAGCTCCCCTGCGCCGTGTTTTGCTTTCTTCCTTCTACTTCCAGATTTAGCAAAATATCAGCTACTTTTCGCTGTCCCATGACGGTGATCAAGCCCATGGAGCTCGCTGGAAATTGTGACTCATGATCACTGCAGCAGCAATCCATGAATTTCGCCCCAAGTCTAATTGTGTCGGTGGTGTCATGCGTTACCTAGCTAGTTTCTTCTCTAGTGGACACGATCCTCTATTCCCGCTGTAGCTGCTGCTTCTGATGAATTCTAAGCTTCGACAGCATTTGCAGCTGCAGTTTCTAAGTTTTGGGTTGTTTTCAGAATTTTCTTTTTAACTGGGATCAATCCAAGTCTGTATACCAATTAATAATTGTCGATGGCAGAAACCGACCAACTATACTGTAAATGTTCAATTATTTCTCCTCGTCTAGTTATCAAAGCTTCCTGCATAACTCCTAGAAGCTTAATATTCCGCTAACTACTAGTGCTAAATTGTCTAGCTAGCTAGCTAGGTAATATTAATTATCATGCAGCAGCCGGCCGTGGAAAGTTCATAATCTTTTCAAGGATGTTTACAGATCTCAAAACGCGTATGATTAGTCAACTTTATTCCAGCTCATATTGCCTGAAAGAATTCTTGCGCAATTTGCAGATCTACATCAGCAAATTGGGAGAACAGAATGCAGATATCAACACTGGTGGCAAGGACCCTACTAGCAGTCTTATTCAAATTTTTTATCTCAGTAAAAAATCGTCAAAAGGTGACACTGATTCAAAATTTCGGCAAAAATTCCCTTTTTTTCCCCCTAAAACCTTCTACAGAAACCTTCAACACCTCCCCTCGAACTTGGAACTAGATTGACGAGTTCCAACAGAGTATTTCCCTTAGATGACGAACCCACACAAGGAACTGATGAGGGTCCAAGGACCTGCACTAGAGAGGTTATCGATCTGTTAAACAGCACTATGATTTGCCTTATGGATGATTTGTCTGCTAGCCAGAAAAGTGTGAGATCTAGAACAGTTGCTTTTAGCTTGGGTGGAACAGGGGCTACCCAGTTCATCAATTGCTAAATAAAGAAGGCAACATCTAAGTGGTAAATCATATTGAGAGTGCACTTTGGTTATCATTTGCAACATCTGGGTCAGTTTCTTCACATCTTTTATTTGAAGCTCTCCAAGCAAACTCCTCAACTAAACCAGCTTCTTTTGCTCCACTTGTTAATGCCATGTACTCCGCTTCTATTGATGAAAGGGCAGTACAAGGTTGCTTCCTGTTGCCCCATGTTAGTTATAGGACTTGATCCAAGATGAAATAAGTTTAACTAGTACTTGACTTCTGATCTTCCTAGTCTCTTCCCTAATCAATCAATGTTTGAGTACCCTTCAAGAGTGCTCGCCTCCCCTTGTTGATAACAAATTCCAAGATTTACAATGCCTTTGATGTATGTAAACAACATGTTGCACCATGTCCAAGTGAGGAGTTTGAGGGAGGCTTGTTCAAAAACCTTCTCACGACCCATCTTCACAGCAAACGAGATGTTAAGGCATATTTGCGTTAGGACATGTTTGCTTTAGGAATTTCAGCTTATCTACCATCTTCAGGTGGTCTTGTGCATTGACATCAAAAGCTCCCATATCTTGCATTAGTTGAAGTCTAGTTACCATAGGAATAGTTGCAACATTACATTGAGAATACCCAAATTCTTTCAACAAGTTTAAGTATAGTTACCATGTAGGAATAGTTGCAACATTACATTGAGAATACCCAAATTCTTTCAACAAGTTGAAGTCTTAGTTACCATAGGAATAGTTGCAACATTACACTGAGCATACCCAAATTCTTTCAACAAGCTTAAACTTCTACTTACCATAGGAATAGTTGTAACATTACATTGAGCATACCCAAATTCTTTCAACAAGCTTAAACTTCTAGTTACCATAGGAATAGTTGTAACATTACATTGAACATACAGGTAAATTCTTTCGACATTTGTGTAGTACAGCCTTTTTGTGTGACTATGATACTTTCGGGATGGAAAAATTATTCCAAACTAAATGAATGGTTTAGTAGATCCATGTCTATCATCTCAAACTTCTTTTTAATCTCGTTCCTTATCTATTGCACTTTAACACTATTGTTACCCATGAAATAAACATCATCTACATATAGAATCAATATGAAGACTTGATCTCCTTCACGAAAATAATATAGGTTGCCATATCAAATCAATTTTTCTACTCCAATTTCCCTATACAAGTAATCATCTATCTTAATGTACCAAGCTCATGATGCTTGGCATGAGCCATATAGTGCTTTCAACAATTTACACATCTTTTTCTTCAAACCCTTTAGGTTGTTGGATGTAGGTCCTTCTTTTGATAGGTCTCTCTTCAAGAAGGTTGTTTTGGTGTCTAGGTGGTAAATAGGTTAATCGTCATGTTTTGTTAATGTTGTGGTGGTTTGAAAAGTCTTATACTTGTGTGCATCCACCTTAACAAGAGTCACATGATGTGTATCCAATATTTAGTTTTTTAATGTTTTTATGTGAAATTTATACTAATGTTATAAATCTTTAATTTGTTCAAATGATGATATGTGATATATTTTGAAATGAATTTAATGAGGATAAAGTATTTAAAAACATTCATTGAATATTGTAATCAATGTTTATTAATCATTGTAAAGACATTTATTTTTTAAGATATGTTTTTAACATGATATATTTTGGAGTTCGAGGTTTTTTAAATAAACATTTAAATAATAAATATGTAGAAAATTATGCCATATTTAAATATTTGTTTAAAGAACCTTGAACTCAAACATATATCATGTTTAATCTTATTAGTACCTTATTGCATGATCCTAATAAGATCCTAATCAATTCGCTACATTAGGAAGTTTAAGAGAATAAATCAAAGATATTTGCAAGCAATTCACACCTCTTTAAATATTTGTTCAACAACATCATCATCTTGTTTTAGTTCTCCAATGTTTGTTAGTTGGTTGATGGTGTCCTTCAACTCCTTGAAGAAATCTATCATAGAAACATTTTGTTCCAACCTAACATATGTGAGTCTTGTTTTTAAAAATAGTTGTTGAACATTAATTTTTTGTTCAAACAATTTTTTTTGATGTTCATCACATCCTTGCTAAGTCAATGATCTTGATAATGTGTGGAATGGTTTCATCTTTCAAAATCAAGTAATGATAACCAAAGTTTTTTTACCTTAAATTTTAAATTAATGTTAAACTTTTTTACTTCCTTACATTAATTCCTTAAAGTGAAAGCATGAATAGGGGGACTGTTTGGATTATCACACTTGCAATTATTCTAGATTACATACAAATGTAAAATTTAAAGTCATATTCAAAATTAACATGATCAAATTTTTAATTATTCATGTTGTCATAAATTTTAATGGAAATCATCATAAAAAATTTGCATGAATTCTAAGAACATTATGAATTCGTAATGGACTTTTGAAATGATAACACTGCACCTATCACAGAAAAAAAATGAAAAATGTGAATTCAAAAAATACATCAAGTTAGTGTCAAAATAAAAAATAAAAATAAAGCATCATCAAATGAAGAATTGATTAGTGAAATGCAATGAATTTTCCATATATATATATATATATATATATTATAAATTTAAATGATGTGATTGTTATAAATTGTATCCTTGGGAATCCATTTCACATTTTTATTTTATTTTTTTTGCATGAATTTTTTTATCAATCATGTGTTTAGGGATATTCATAAATTGGCTTATTAATATTTATGATTAAAAACATAGGTGATATAGGATTTGTTGTTCATGTTAATATAATAAGGTCCAACCCAATGACTGTAGAGTGGGCAATTCCTCCAGATTTGAATGATGGACAAAATTTCCTCCTTGCTTCATGTTTTTGGGACAAAGGATGTCTAGTTGCATTGCAGTTTGGGTAATCCTTCTCTTGCCTTTGTTTCCACTCCAATAGTAAAAGCACTTGAAGACCAAGAGCTATCTTAATTTCAAACCCATTTCCAAACCTAAAAATTTTTGTGGTTCCAAAAGATTGGCTATCGAAACTTCCCCAACCATTTTTTCTCTTGAAAAACACCTATCTCATAAATTTCCAGAAATTCCCTGGTTCCCCAAATAGTTTCTATCCATGAGTTGTTTTTTGCACATGCCATACAATTTAACAATCTTGCTGGGAGAATGTCATATTTATGGTAGGGAAATAATTTCCTGTACAATTAGTAGGCAACCCTACTCACAATGTTCACATATATGTTCTTATCAAATGATAAGCTTAACATACATGGTCTTGTAACCCAAAATAGTGTTAAATGTTTTTTGTGGATGAAGGTTACAAACCTTAATTCAACTTATTGGCTGAGCTATTAATGGCACAATGATTCAAGGGCGCCAAAAAATTTGTTTTCTAATTTGTTTCTGTTTTTGATTTGTTTTGTTGTTTTGCAGGCTATTGTGAAAAGATTTTGGTGAATTGGTTTCAGTGATGGGGTGCAATCCTAATTGTTCAATGAAGACTCTACTTAAATTGTGTGAATCACAGTTCTGCGAGGGGATTGGCAAGAAGATTTCCGGAGAGTGAAGGGATGAGGATTAAAGGAGTATATATGATGCTGGCTAAAAAGAATAAGGGGGTGAATTTTGGTGAAGAAAAGAAGCTAAGTTCTTAGACTTTCAGACTAATTAGCAAGTGTGTAGTCGATTTGGATTTTGGTGATGGTAATTAGTTAAGGATAGTGACGCACTCCCAACTCCTTCAAGGACTCAAATGTGAGTCCAAGTATAAGACAATGAAAGAGGGACGAGTTGGGGCACGCTCCTTAACTCACAACACTTTGAGGGGTAGAGAGGCGTGTTGGAGCTCCGGGATGGAACTAGAAAGAGTTGACAAGCTTCACCCACTCACACGGGCCTACACATAAACCCATACAAAGTGGTTAGTGCATAGTTGGAGCACCTTTGGTGCTAGGACGAGCCACTGGCAACATGAACACGCTAAACTCACCACAACCTGAACTTAGGGGAAGCCACCACCTTCCCTTTTATAGTATATTCTGTGGCTGGCCACAAAGCCTACATCCAAATGGTTTTTCTCTCCTGGGACTCCCGAGTGGGAGTCTTGAAATCGCGCCAAATGAGATTCCTGCGACTTTGGAACCCCATAACTTTGCAAGAAGACCTCAGATCGAGATGAAATCTAAAGCAAAGTTGTAGCTCTCATCGAGAGCTTTCCAATGATATGTTGCACGCCCCTTGTAGCCAAGTAAATTGGGTCGATTCTTGACTTTTTGTGGTCGGGAGTCAAATTGATAGTTTGACTCCCGGCCCTTCTTTTGGCCATAACTTATGTTTCAGATATCCAAATGAGCAATGTGAGCCCATTTTAGACATCTACGTTCCAAGATCTTTTCAATGATATAAAAAACGCCACAAGCCATTGAATTTTGACCCCTGAAATCACTCTCTGAAGTTTTGCGACTCCATTGGGATTCCATCTCCTTAAATGGGAATTGCCTTGGGAGTGTGAGGGTTCATTCCCTCATACTCCCTCACACTTTCTTGCACTCCCGGGAGTATGTGATGTGACTCCCAAGTTTCTTCTTGCGTTAATTCCCGGGCTTCCTTTTGCCTTGACTCCCGGGCTTCGTTTTGGCCCGTAACGTTATAACCCTTTTGCCTTGGTCACGAGCCCAAAGCTAGGGTTGTGACAGATAGAACTTGATTAAGCCTATTAACTCACAAAAATCTCGACGCTTGAACTTCCGCTGTGCTAAGAGAGTAAGGAAGAGGTCTAGAGGTCTTGCATGTTTTTAGGGACCAACACAAGGGAGATGATGAAAGTGTCAAGGATTTTTGAAGTGGTTGTTGTGGCAACTCATGTTTGATGACTTTGGGGATTTTGAACTGAGTGTACAATGTGTTTCATCTTGAGAAAAATACTTGCTGCATTATGGGAGCTCTGGGGGTTTTGGGAACGAAGGGGCATTGGAAAGTAGAATTGATTACTTTCATCAATCCTTCGCTATATCTTTGTCCAATCTCTGAGAAAAACCATGTGTAGTCAAGTTAGTATCTATGGGATTCTTGTTGTTTGGGGTACGAGCTGCCATTCTCATGAACCAACCTATTGATTCCTAAACAAGAAATCGAGAGAGAAATTGATCCCTTGCGGTCCATAGAAATAAGACAATAACATTTAGGTGTCTGTAAGGATCTTGCTGAAGGATTAATACTTGAAGTAACTCTTTCAGTCTCAGTAATACCTCAGTAATATACATTAAGTCTGTTGCACTAGTATTGAGGGTTCACACAAGGGGAAAGTATCTCCCCTTTCTTTTGGGTGACAGCCCCTTGCATGATCAAAGTTGCCAGCAGATGCATTTCTGAGGTAGACACTGTGATGTGTGTTGTGAGTATGCAGGAAGGAAGGAATTTGGGTTTAGGGCATAAACAAAAACCAGCATGGGTTTTTGTAAAAAAAAATCAGGTTTTCCGACACTAACAGTGACAAAAAAATGTATAGGTAACACAGAAAGAGATCAGGCTTGGCAAATACCCTACCTCAACCATGAAGAATGCAGAAGATTTTCACAAGTGCACTTGACTCAGCACCTATAGACAAACAAAGATCCCCACCACAATACCATATTTGAAATACCTTGAGTGTGGTTGTTGCCTCACACCTTGTCCAAACAAAGATAGGCATCACAATACCAGACAGTGCAATGAGTAGGCAATCTATAGTTCCTCCTTCAAAGAAAGTGCAATGCAACTCTTGCAAATTGATATAAAAAGTTCACCATGTTAGTCACAAATTTTCTATTAATGCCTGAGCCACATTTAACCCTAATACTTGATGAGCCAGAATTTTTTGGGTGGGCTTGTTGACAGATATGACACATACTAATGAGTATCTTAAGGTTGAACTTGGTGGAAACAACTACATATATAAGAGGTAAATTGCCGTTCAGCAAACCAATTCAACTTCTAAAATTGCAAAGTGGGGCATGTTTCACATATGTTTCATGCCAGATTTCATATGATGCAAAAGTCATATTCTGAGAATGATTGTGAACTATCATCAGCAAGGCTGCCTTCATTTGAGTTGGATAGATCGTATATTACAGAGATCACAACTTGCAATTGTTAGCTGATCTTCACAGTTTAGCATCAATACCTTGGCTGCCAATACACTAAAAAGTCCTGCGTAACTTCAGATGCCAAACTGAGAAAGGCAGAGTAGTAATTTATGTTACACCAGGAGGCTGCTTGAGTTTAGTTGCCTCCCCCTGTCTGTTTGTTGGTGGCTTCCTGGAACTGTAGACTAGCACTTCGCAATCACAATGAAGAAATTTAGGTTGGAAATGAACAGACTGTCTCTCATCTTGAGAATCTCTCAGTCCCTGTTTCTCACAAGGAGAATGACCTCCAGTGCAGAGGTTAGTCTCTCCAACTACCAGCTTCCAGTCAATGTCATTAAGGCATGCAAATAGATGTACAAAACGCTGATGGCCAATTTACATGGTGCTTAAGGTTCATGGAAACACAATGTCTGAAATGTCCCCACAAGAGTTTCAATCAGAACAAAATGTAAACCCAATAACACCAAATTTTGATTTCATCAAGTTTTCCTCATCCAATGATCACTACAAGAGCCACTTTTTCTGTACTGACATGGTAAGAACAGCCAAACCCTAATTTACAATGTTGCATCCCAGCATGAGAGGAATTATTTACCTTGGAATTTTTTGATGCAACCAGCTGTAAGAGCTTGTGTTCAGAGCAGCAAAAGAGCTGAAACTGCAAAGGGATCCAGGCACTGCAATATAACAGAATTCTTCAAAAAATGACATGGGGAAAGGGTATTGCATCACCTCCAGCGAGCCAAAATTCTCGAGCAAGAGAAGAAATTTGTGACGAAACCTCTCCTAGAACCAGAAACAATGCTTCAGGTGGGATGATTCTCCTTTCTTCATTCTTCAGGCAGTCCATGACATATGAGTGCGACCAGTTTGGTGATTTGGAGAAACCCATCCGAATTCATTACAGCCCGAAAGC
>Ga0116229_10014783_pt1 | contig 10783 bp, 6 predicted proteins | sample S1TSphgellanicum_3_FD_87313 | JGI IMG/M metagenome (GOLD analysis project Ga0116229, IMG submission 87313) | Host-associated microbial communities from peat moss isolated from Minnesota, USA - S1T2_Fc - Sphagnum magellanicum MG | ecosystem: Host-associated > Plants > Peat moss > Unclassified...
ATAATTTGTTCTTATTGACAATGAAGATGCCTCTGTTGCTGAGTGGCAACCTGCTGTGGAGGATTCTTTTCTTGCTGTCCCAGCCACTGTCTCTGAGTAACCACCTGCTGTGCCACATTCACCACTGCTTGCAGCTGTTGAAAACTAGCATGTGGCTGCTGATGGTGAATGATTCAACAGATGCTGGTGTTGTTGCTGCTGTAGAGCCTGCTGTTGCTGTTGAAGAACTGCAACCTGGCACCCATAAATTCAGTCTCCTCAGTAACTTCCTATGCCTACAGAGGTGAAGGCACAAGAAAAATTCTTTAATCATAATAATATTGGTAGTGCAGTCAGCCTCCATGTCATGAGCATTGACGATGTTTTCATTGCGTCAGGACCTCTCCACAGCTTTGCAGGATTGATCAGGATGTGGAATTTGGAGGAAGCAAAAACTGTTCAAGATCTAGGACTCCAGACTTTTAGGACTTAGCTTCTTGACAACTAGTCATTCTTGGTCACAAGACCATGGTAAAATCTTCTGTCACTGAAGAAAAATTGAAAAAGGCAGTTGTGACAGGAATGACAGAGATGGAACATGCAGGAAAATGATGAGCAGTGGAGAGCAATGACACCTGACCTCAGGTTCATGAAGTAATGAATGCAAACTGATCAAAAGTTCACTAAACCTTTGATGACCCTGGGAATTCTATAGCATAGCCTCACAATGTCCTGACTATTGTTGGGCTTCACAAAGGATTTTCATGCTTTAGTACTGCTAGGCTTAGGACCAAAGGTAACCATTCACTCCAAATACATAACTTACCCAAAAGATCTCACAGCTCAAAAGAATGATGCATTTATTCACCACCAAATTAAATTAAACCAAGGTAAGATTATGGATGGTTGCTTAGAGCTTAGAAGTAGGGTCCCACAGTTGTTGTGTGAGAATTGGCCTCAGGTACTCATGATAGCCTACTGTGACAACAGACTCATTTAGAAGGTCCTTTCCATTTGCTTGCATCTTTGTACAAATGGGTATACACATCCCCATCATACCAACCCAGGGCTGAACCGAAGTAATCATCAGTGTGATCAAAAGCATCAACAAATGCAACAGCATTTGGACGTACCTGCAAAGTCAGGATCCACACAGTATGCTATCAGTTTCAATGAACGTGCAATTCTCCATCCATGTGTGTCATGGGCTCTGTGGTGAGTCAGATGTCAATTCAGTAGTCCTTTAGATGTGGTGTAGCTATTGATGTTGCACTCAAGTCATCTCTCACTGTTGCTCAACATTACATTTCATCAACAGGATGCATGCAACATACATAGACAAATCTGAGATATGCAGGATGGATTGAAGTTACTTACGCAACTAAATAATGCGTTATGCTGATCCTTGGCATGGAATACCTGGATACCCGTCAAATATCCAGTCGCTAGAAAGTCACCAGAATGTGTTTTATGAAGATCTGACAATGCATACAGATTGCAGAGTACTTCAAGCTGCTGCTTCGCCCCCCTTTCCTGGTATGTCGTTCTGTGTTTGCTCAATTGTCATTCTGTCACAATTCCTGTCACAACTGCCTTTTTTGAAATGTTGTTCATGCAATTCTGCTGCTTGCTTGTCACAGAACTACTGTGAGGCAAGCATGCTCAACAACTTGTCCATATTCATCCAGCAACCGAAAGCAATGAACCTGAACAGGTGAAGATTCTGACACAAAGTGCACCTCATTTATGTATGGCCATTTCCACCTGGGAAGTCCAGAAATTGTACAAAACAGGTGCAATGATCTGAGATCAACAAACCAGGTTTCCAATTCAGCAAGATGAATTATAAGTTCTGATAAAAACAACATTGCAGCACATTCTGTGTGGTCTCCTACCCTGCCTTGAACATCCATCTGATCATATCTGCACTCTAGAGAGGTCATTCAGGAAGGTGTTAACACATTCTTAGGGTTTCCATGTTCACAAAGATCATGCTCCACAAGATTGGAGATGCAGATGGCACAGTTATGTGTCAAACAAATTTGCTCCTTCCCCCTACTGTTATATTATAGTCATTATGGTGGCATTGTTCTCCACCACTTGTGTGAATAGATATTTCTCATCAGAACAAATATCAATGGAGAGAGCAAGACAAGACTGTCTCATATGAAGATGAAAGCCATATTGCTCAATAAAAGGTCATGCCTGGTTGTTGTATTGCTTACAGTGATTTCTAGCTTGCCAACAGCCTGCACACATTCTCAAACATTTGCCCTTGAAGAGCTAGTCAAGCAATGCACATCACAAATACTTCAAGCTTCTGCTACAAATGCACACCCAATCATGTTTTTCTTCTGGAAAGACAAGAATCATGTGTTACTTTTTTCGCACACTACAGTTGCAACTGCTCTGTTGAATCAAAGGGTCAACCCTTTGCAAGCAAGCAAACAAACAGGATACAAGCACAATGTCTGAACTTGGAACATATAACCACCCAGTTTTGTTGTAGTGAAAGGTGGTTCTATATTAATGATCCAAGGTACACATAATACCACCAAGATGTGGTACAAGATGAGGTAGAGAAGGATCGGGGACCTGCCATCAAGGCCAGACACCAAGCCCAAAGTGTTGTGGATTTGTGGTAGAGTCAGTGAAAAGCAATGAGAACTTCCACAGGCACAGCATCCAACTTCTGCCAAAGCCATGGACTGTGAACCTGAACTGCTTGCCACTTCACACATTTCTGTTGAATCACAAGCATTAAGCATGGCAATTCCGCACAGACTTACAAACAAGAGAATTTCAGAGCTCTAAAAGCTTTGAATTAACAACAACACACCCCTTAAATTCCTTGTACAACAAAGAGCTTCTCTAAAAGTCATCAGACTCAACAGTGAGAGCATCTTCAAGACTATAATCCTCCACTAGATTACATACTGCTTAGGAAACCCCTGCAAAGCTCAAAGTTCCCTTGGCAATATTGCTCTTGTTTATAACTGCAATTCTGTGGAATTTAGAAGAAACTTTAGAGCCATTTTTTCCTCCTGAGATAAGCATCACTGAGATTGGTAGCTCGAACCACATTCTTATGATTGTCAGTAGCTAGAAACCAGCAAACTGCAAGAATTGTTCCAATAACTAAGATCTTGAAACTATGCATGTCCAGTATCATTGGACACTGTTCCTGGTGAACTAGAGCTTGCCCCACAAAATCACAAAAGTCCAGTTTCCCCTCACTTACAAGGAAGTCCAGTTGCATATACCTCTTGTAGAGTTTGCATATGGAAACGATAATCACAATCATATATGATTGCATGGACCGAGGTATTGCATGGCATGAATGATTTTCTCAAGAGATTCAAGATGGAACTGTTTTCAACCTCATTTGAAACATAGCAAACACCAGCAGAAGAAGTTGCAACAGCAGAATCTTGTGCAATTGGGAGTTCCTAGAATAGTTTCAATAAGACCAAGCAAAGTCTTCATGTAGTCGAACTTGTCTCAAGGTAGAGCTTTCGTTAGAACATCTACAATCTAAACATCTGCAATTTAATTCATAATGTTGACATAAGTGATCAAAAGCTCTCCAGTAGACTCTGCTTCTCAAATTTTATGGTACTTGATGTCAACATGCTTCATGCGTCGATGGAACTTAGGGTTTCTTACCAGTTGTATTGCCGCCTAGTTGTCAATGTAAAGCAATGTGGGGCAAGTCTATGCAAATCTCAAGTCATGTAGTAGGCAACGCATCCAAAAGATCTCTTGTGAAATAAGATGAGCAGCAATGTACTCAACCTCCATTGTGCTCGTTGCTATACATGTTTGATTGCAGATACCCGAAGCTAGTAATCCCCCACTGAGCACCAACACATTTACCCAGACCATGATTTGCAATCATCCGTGTCGGCAACATAATCTGCATCACAATAGGCAATTAGTTGATTGTTGGAAGAAGGTTGGACCTTGTAGAGACTATCCTTTCAGTTATTTCATGATGCACTTGACAATGGCAACATGAAGGGCCTTCAGTGTTTCACAAAATTTTGTTAAGTATACACACAAGGATTGGCTATTGATGGAATGAGATGGTGAGTGGTGAAAAACCTATTGAACTTACAGTTCCAGACCCATGAAGATTGCTTGAATCCATAAAGCACTTTCACCAATCAACAAACTTTGGAAGGATGCTCACCATCAACAAAATCAAGCAGTTGCTCCAAAAAGAATTTCACCATATAAGAATGTTGTGCACACATCAAACTAAGTGATATCCATGTCTTCCACTACAACAATGAAAAGAATAGTTCTAATGGAATCAAATTTCACAAGTAGACTAAAAGTCTTTTTATAGTCTAGCCCTTCCTTCTATGTGAAACCCTTTGCCACAAGCTATGCTTTGAAGCAAACAACACTCCTATCTGGAACAAGCTTGACTTTATAAACCCACTTGGAATGTATCATCTTTCTTCCCTCTGGCAGGTCTTGGAATATCCATGTGTCATTCTCAATCAAAGAGTCATACTCTTCCTGCATGGTTTAAATCCACTCCTTGTGTTCAACCAACTTGATGGCTTCGTCAATGGTAAGTGGTTTATCAAGTACGTAATGTTTAGTTGTTGTCATGTTGCACGTGTGATTATGTTTTATAGCCAAAAACACCCACTCACCAAAACAAACTTGTGGTTGTCGAAGTTGTAGTCCATGTCCCTCCTAAACATCACCTTGGGTATTAATTTGCATCGTTTGCATGGTAGCATCAACGATTAGATCATCATCAATCATTGAATCAACTTCAATGATTGTATCAACTTGATCAAAAGCATGATTATTGTTCATCATGGGAAGGATGTCATCTAATGAATCTCTTGAATTAGTGGTGTCAAGTGGAGTAAACTACTCTAGGCTCTCAACCATGACTCCCATTGCTTTGACCAACAACTGTGCATCTCTCACTTTGTGTGCACCCTCCCCTACCATTAAGTGTTGTGCTTTTGGAACGGGTGCATCAAGAGCGATGCCACTTAGATGCATGATGGTATCATTTAAAATTGTTTCACATATATCACCACCTTCCATGCCAAGCTCATCAAACAACACATCTTTGTTCTCAATGATTCGCCTTGACTGCTTATCCCAAATGTGATATGCCTTGCTCGTTTCACTGTAACCCATGAAAATGGAATGCTAGCTCTTCTTGTCCAACTTCCTTCTAAGTTTTTTAGGGATATGGACATAGGCACTTGAACCAAAAATGCACACATGAACAACTAGCGACTTTACCTTATACCATATATGATATTAGGTTATTGAGTATGCAAGCATCCGACTATTAGTGAGGTTGAGCACATACACTATAGTGTGGGCTACTTCTCCTCAAAACTTGCACTATGAGAAATCACGTCTGTCAAAACCATATTACCTTGCAATTAAAACTCAAAATACAACTCATATATAATGATTGTGCAACTATCCCTTTGGAAATACGATGTATTAATAAATAAATTGTCAGTTTAAAAATTAGTTGTATTATAGTTGCAAGTGAATTGAAAATGAGTCTTTTATACAATAATTTATACACATCATACATACATATGTAATCAACTATGTTTGACTTTATAAAGAGTTATGTGTAATTGCATGTATGTACATTATACATTAGTTGCAACATGGTTATAACATAGTTGTTGCTTTAGTGGCACATTTACAATAGTTTTCGACTACCACATGTCCACATTTCCACGACCCATTATGGGATACATTTACAACTAATTTTCAACTACAATTCTCATTGACATAATTAGTATGGCTAGTAATGTGCCACTACTAAAATATTATTATTCAACTATGTTATCATTATAGTTAAATTGCTTATACTTAATAAAAATACATATTCATATGTAATATTTTATAAAGAATTATTGTTTCAATAATTTGATTATTAAATATTAACTATGTTTAATACACTTACTTATTATGAACTCATTGATTATACTAAATAATTGACTAGTAACATGAATAAATAAGTGTAATTCATATAATTAATTTTACATTAACTAACAAACCAATTACTTATTAAATAATAATCAAATAAATATTTATCCAAGTTGAGGATACTTCATAATAAATTAGATCAATTATTTAAGATAAGTTTCAATTCATCAATAATTACATAATCATTAATTATTTAAATTCATTCACTAATTAATATTTAAATACATATAAGTAATTTAAATGTGATATTCAAAACAATGTGTATATTATTCTAAAAATTCAATTTAGTGTACATATGGATATGCCTATTGATACTTTGATGATTTTTATCCAAATTCATATTCAATATGCGATTTACTTAAATATTATGAATGAATTAATTAATTTGATAACTAATTATATGAACTAACTAATTATAATTATTTGAATAAGACTAATTAATTTAAATAACTATATCATTGGTTAATTAGTTCAAATAATCAATCCAAATAATTATCATATATTTAATTCCAAAGTATATGTTTCAGATAAATTTTTTAATAAAATCAGATAAACTATTTTGATAATTAATTATCTGAAAATAAAATCAAATATATATTTCAAATCATTATTTCAAATTTAAAAATATTAAATAATTAATTGACATATTTAATTATCATATAATCATTAATTTAATTGTATAACTTAAATAATGAAAAACAAGCACAAAGCATGTGGAAAAATCTTTCTATAGTGCAACTTTTTAAAAAATTAAAAATTAACCCATATGCTTTCAATAGAAAAAAATTGGAAAAAACAACTACCATTTGTAACTATATTATAGTTGCAAAAGACATTTGCTATTAAAAATTACTTAGTTGCATTAAACAAGTTACATAAGACACTAATTATAAGTGTGGATAAAATCAACGGTCAACAAAATACTTCACCATCTGTATACTATTGTATACCATCCATATATTACCATAAAATCAACAATTTACATAATAACATGTGGCAAATGAAAAAGGTTTGAAAAAATATTATTTTGAAAATAGATGGTGGATCTTCATCATCTATTTAAATGGTTTTAGATAGTGACACATGGCATAATACCAATATGCCATGTGGCATTTTTAAATTTTGGTCAAAATAAATTAAAATCAATATTTAGGTGAATAGGTGGGACTAGGTAGGTAGATAGGTAAATTTAAGTAGGTAGGCATGTAGGTAGGTAGGTAGGTAGGTTGGTTGGTTGGATTAGGTATGTAGGTGGGACTACGTACGTACGTACGTACATAAATTTTTAAAATTTTTTTTGGGTTTAACCTTTAGGGTGACACTCCTTAAAAGGATTAATTTCTTTTGATTGGTTCATCCCAATTGACATGTGCTTGTTATGTGAAAGTGTAAAACATAGCTTCCTCAATAGATAGTTTTCAAAATGGAAGTGGAGGACAAACCATATAAGATAAAAATTGAAGTTGCAACTCAATTACAAACTAAGTTGAAACTAAAAAGTTTATGTCATTTTTTGTTTTCTTTTTTAATTTTTTGAATTATATAACTAACTACATAAGTACCTAACTAACTATTTAATAAGAAAAATGATTATTAATTAATACATATATAATAATCAATTAACTAATTCATTTAATTATCAATTTTTAATCCATAATTCATATACAGAAAATTAAATGACTAAAATGATAACTAATTAACCAAACTATTACTTATAAGTTTGTGTTCATTTTAAATATTAATATTAAAATATTAACCTATCAATAAATAGTATCTTAATAATAAGTAATTAACAAAGTAATGAGTAAAATAATTATTAATTAAGACATATATAATAATAAATTAACTAATTCATTCATAATTCATATATACAAAAAAATGACTGAAATAATAATTAATCAACCAAATTATAACTTATAATTTTTTATTAATATTTTTTAATTTAGAATTAAATAAGTAAAATATTAACCAAAAATAATTTTTATATAGATAATAAATAACTAACTTACTTATTAGTTATAAAACTTGGTTAAATAATCAAATAAATAGGAACATCATTAAATAATCAAATAAAGAACGAAAATATTGAATAATCAGTAATTATTATTAATAATAATCAACTAACATAATAGTTACACATTATTTATTAATAGTTCAAAAATTAAAGACTTAAAATTAAAATAATAAATAAATAATAATATATTGACCCATTTATTAATTATGAGTTACTAAACAATAATTTCATAAATAAATAAATTATCAAATAATTAATTATTATGATATAAATATTAATTAATTAATTAATTAAATTATTAGAAATAAAATTTCATTAATGGTTTTTAAATAGTCAAATAAATAATCAAAATACGAATTAATTAATTGAATATTAAAATCTCTTGATTAAAATTTCTTGAATAATAATAATTAGAATATTAACTATTATTAATTATTAATAAACAAAAGTTAACTAATTAATTAATTTAAAATTATTGATGAATAGTTCATAAAAATATTTTTAAATAACTAGAATATTATTACATCAACCATTACAAATTAAATAATAACCAACGAATTAGCTAGTTGTAAATAATTGATTAATAGTTCATATATAAACAAATAAATAACTAGTATATTGAATAATATTGAAATATTTATTATAAATATTAAATATGGAATATTTATTACAATTAATTAAAAATAATTGTAACTTATTAATAAATAGGTAGCTTATGTTAGGTAGGTAGGTAACTTAAGCTAGGTTAGGTAGGTAAAAAACATATATAGGTAGGCAGGTAGTTAATTTACTTAAATAAAATCTTAATACAATTTTGTAAATACATCATTGGAAACATACCCCCATTATACCCATAATAAAACTTAGCAAAAGTACACATACTTTTCAAAAGTTTCTTAAAACACCTATGGATACCACTAAGGGCTATCTTGACACCTTAGTAGTGTGATTAAATTTGATTCCATTTGCAACTAATGGGACATATGGGCATGATCATGGATGAAAAAAATTCTAATGTGTAGGATGAAGAAGTCATTAGTTGCAAATGACAATTAGTTGCATGTAGTTGCAAATGCATTATTGCATTTTGGGGGATTTCTTCTAGTGTTTGGTTGTAAATCCCATGTTACAAACTATATAAAGAAGGTGTGTTGTTTTATGTTCTCACATTAAAATATATGTGTCATTTTGGGATGAACTCACAAAAGCTTAACCTTAAAGAAAAAACATAAAATAAAATATATATTTTTTCATGGTTATTCTTTAATTCATTTAGTTTTTTGTTTTCCTACTTATTTCCTTACCTAGGTAAGTAAGTAGGTTCTATTTTTTTACCTACCTATGTAAGTAGGTAGGTATGAAGGTCCTAAGACCTACCAACGTGCCTACCTATGGTTATGTATGACCTACTTAGCTACTAAAATAGATATTTGATTTGATTTATTATTTCCAAAATACAATTAATATACCATGTGGCAATTTTCAATTTTGCTACGTGTCACAATCTCAAACCATCATTAACAATCATAATGGATGATGGAGATTGATATTTCAAAAAGAAAATTACTTTTATGTTCAAAAATCTTCATAGTGACACGTGTCAAATTTTAATGGATGGATGACAATTAATGACATCAACATGACATCATGAATGTAGTTATAATGGAGTTACATAGTAGTTAAAAATGAGTTGTTTTAACATAGTTACAATTGAGTTGCAATGAATTGCATCATATAGATAGTGAATTGCAATTTTGCAACTCATGTGATTTGTTTGTTAACATTCACATTGTATAAATACAATGAGTTGCAAGTGTCCAATGCAACTCAAAAATTGAATTGCAAGGTTAGTTGTAAAACACCCCTTTTTTTGTAGTGTTGGGATGGACATTGCTTCCATGTATCATGTTTCTTGATGATTCAAAAATCGTACGATTATCCCTTTCAACTATTATGTTTTGCTTTGGAGTATAAACATAAATTAGTTCGTGCTTAATGTTCCTTTTGTCCAAGAAACTTTGGAACTTCTCATTGCAAAAGTCAATCCCTTTGTCAGAATTCTAAGAATCTTGATGGTCTTTCTTATCTCCCTTAGCATCTGCCCCAAAAACCTTAATAGGCACTCCAAAGTAGCTAGCTTCTCCTTAATGTAATAAATCACCCTAAAACCAAAATGGTCATCTTGAATAGAACAAAATAATTTGCTCCACTAATAGTGGGTGTGTTGATGGGTCCACAAAGATCATAATGAACCAAATCACCAATTTTTCTAGCCTTTTCTTGATGTTCCTTCCATGGGAAAGGCGTTCAGTGATTTTTTCGATAAGCATAATCTACACAAAAGGTGGATCCTCTCCACTCCCACTGATTACCAACCCATCAACCATGTCCTTGGCTTCCATTTGTTTGATCATGTTGTGATGCACATGACCGAGTCTCTTATGCCAAACATCAAGACTTTGGCTGTTTTCCTTCTTGCTTAAGACTCCAACAACACTAACAAATAATGCATTATGGTTGGCTACAGTATGATGGTGGTTCTATGGTCACAAGGAGTCAATATATGCCACATTCTTCAACGCCCTTTACTACCACCTTGCTTCCATCCAGTAGCCGACACCTTCTTTTGGTATGGGAAGTATATATTCCCTTCTGAACTCCTCAAGATGTTGAAATTTTTTTTACTAAGCTTGGGAACATGAATGACATCCTTTAGAATGCCTATCTTATCCTTGCCATCAATCCATGTTTTGAAGATTGTTGCCTATGTCTTGGGCATATACTATCATTCCTTTGATC
>Ga0116229_10014784_pt1 | contig 10781 bp, 8 predicted proteins | sample S1TSphgellanicum_3_FD_87313 | JGI IMG/M metagenome (GOLD analysis project Ga0116229, IMG submission 87313) | Host-associated microbial communities from peat moss isolated from Minnesota, USA - S1T2_Fc - Sphagnum magellanicum MG | ecosystem: Host-associated > Plants > Peat moss > Unclassified...
ATGGATGGATGGATAGATGGATGTATGGATGAATGAATGCATCTGAATTTGATCACATTGTGAAGGAAATTTCAGCAGTATGAATGAAACCCATATGGATGAAAAGGTGTGTCACATCGATCAACAATCTCTATTTGATGACAATGGGAAGAAATTTGAACTTTATAAATCTTAAAAACATATGGATGATAATATGTGATCCATGGATGGAGGAAATTGGAAAACATTGTTATCATAAATAATTGATGAGAGTGATGAAATTTAGGTAAACTAAATGGCATATGGATGAAACATAAAATGACCTTGATGATACAGATCTGAAATTATCATGTGCCATGTGCATGAAAATTTACCAAATGGATGAACCAGAAATATATGGATAAATTTGGTGTGGATGAATTGACAATAAGGAATAATGAATTACATTAGAAAAAAAAAAGAAAAAAGACATTCCCAATTCTGATGAAATGAACTACATGATAAAACTAAAACATTTTGGATGAATCTAATGACAATTGTGATACAAACAAAATGGACAAAACTTGATAATGTGGATGAAATCAAGATTTATTTGGGAATGCCATCTCATAGTACACCATTTTCTTGGCATTCTTATGATGGTTTACACATTCACCAATTCATATCCTTCTTTTCAACATCATTATAATCATCACCCATCTTCTTCTTCTTCTTCTTCTTCAAGCCAAAACAAAACCAATATGAAATCAACAACAATGCACCTATCACAACATCCTCCAAATGTCCAAAATGCCAATCTTGATGCAAAGAACTATGGGTGTGATGATTCCTCATGGCTTTCACCTTGTCATGATGACATAACTATGGGTGTTACTCGATACATGGCTATAATTTTTTTTAAATAAATAAATAAATAATAAACACTCTTTTGGGTAGGCCATGCAAGGTACAACATGGGGGGGTTGTAGAAGCATAAATGAGAAATGAAAGTTTTGGTTTTGGTGAGTGGAAATGCAAGGATTCATTTTGTCCTTTCCCCGAATGTGCAAGTTGCCATCCACCTTTTTTTTTCCTCTATTTTTTAAACAACACTTACAAAACTAACCTAAGTTGGGTGATCTTGACAAGTTTCCCACACCTAACTAAGACTCTAGACCAACTTGAATTCTTTTCTTTTAAACAATGAGACTTTGGTGAGTGGGTAAAGTGAAAACTAGAATTGCAACTTCAACCATTTTGCATCAATAAATTACTTTTTCACTTGCAAGTTAAACCCTAAACCCTTGTTGAGTTCCACATTAGTAAGTTTTGATTAAGGGGTATCCAAAATAATAGAATTGAGAAAGGTATCTCATAATCATTGTAAATTCATCTGTAATTTTCAAAAACATGACAATCACGTATCTAGTGAATCGTGAATAGACCCATGTATATAACAAATTATCCAACTTTTAAAAAAAATTGATTGAATTTTTGTATTTATATGTGCAATATAACATTTAAATATCATTTTTCATTATAACATGTAAATATATTTTTTCATTATTTAAAATGCTAATGTATGGATTCCCAAATTTTATGTGTTTTTATTGTTTTAGGAAAATTATGTGTCACTTCCTTCCATGTGTAAATATAAAACTTCAAAACAATGCCTATTTATTTTCATATGAAGCCTTGCATTATTGCATGCCCTTTAACAATTTTTTGGTGGCCACTACATGTGCTTTCAAAACTCTTACCTGATATGTCATTATTATTATTTTGGCATTGTATTTTATATTGTCAGATAATTTACATTTTTTGATTATGGGCATGAACCTAGTCTTCGATGTTTAGGAAATTGAACATCTAGGGTAGATAAATCGATGACTAAACATTTGGGTCCAAACGATACATAATGAGCCAATGTGTTTACTTTGCATTTAGGACTATTGTCCTTTTTGGGTTCTTCTTTTTCAAAAAACATGTTTTCCTAAAGATAAAATTTCAAATTAAATGTTTTGAAACTTTTTAAATATTGTATTTATAGTTGCCCCAATATGTCTTTTTTTTTTACAATCAAATTTGGAGAAATATGAATTTTGGACAATGCATAGATTTTGCCAGATTTTGTGATTTTGTGTTTTGTTTTGAATTTTTTTCATAATTTCAAATCATACCAAAACATGTTAACAATTTCAAGTTTAATTTTTTATGTTATAAGCTACAAGTTTTCTTTGAACAACATATACATTGCATCACATTTACATGTCAGAAAGGACTCATGAACTTTTTTAAAACTTTAAATTTTTAATAAAAACAAAATAAAAAAATATGAAAATTTGAGTGTTTTTAAAATGTGTCTAATAGTACCCTATTACTATCTAAAAATTGAAGATGAAATAAATTGTATTATGAAAATTAAGGGGTCATTTATGAAAGCAATGTCATTGAATAAAGTTGTTAAACATCCTTTATTCAAACCAAACTTTGATATTGGAATTTTGTTTGATTCATTTTAGATTTTTCAATATCCATATTATTTAATAAGCATAACTTTCCATGATTCACATGCTTTTAAAGTGGCACCACATAAACAAATGTAACAAGAATTGTAAAAAAATTGACGTTTTGACATCAATTTTTGCTTGTTTGAACTCATCCACACCCATTTAATGTATCAAAAAACTTAAAATCTTTGTACATTCTTTGGTTACCTTTGGAATTCAAAATATATTGTAGAGCTCCATTTGGTGTACCCATAACCATGAAGATCATTAAAAAGGACAAGAAATGAGGAAGATACATGATCTTGAAATAAAAGGGGTAAATGTTGAAACAAGTGGTGTTTTTAAAAAAATTGTGATTTAAAGCTTAAAATCTTTGACATTGTTCCATTACAGAGGTCTTGTAAAGCTCCAATCAACGATCTTTTTAAGGATTTTAAGAGGAGGCCTAGGTGGCTAGGTTTTGCCAATCTATGGCTAACAAATGACAACCTTTCAAATTTGAACCTAGATTGTTGAAACTAGGTGTCAAAGTTTCTAGTAAAAACTTAGCTAAGCTATGTTTTAATTCGTAAATGGTTGTTGGCTAAAAGGTCATTATGCCTCTCAAATTTTGCAAACGATTAAAGTGAATCAAATTTCAAATTATTGCCAATCAAATGCAAAATGCAATAACAATGGGGTCACCAAAATCTTTGATAATTCAAGTAATTACAAGTCATGTAAAGTTAAATTAACTACAAGTAACATCTCTTGGGGAGTTGAACCCCGATCCAAATGGACCCTACCCATTGCAACAAGAGATTGCTTGCAAAAAATATATAAATAATAGATTAATCTTACACAAAAAACACACCAATTGCCAACAACATCAAAACTCCAATGCATAGAGCCACCAAATAAACTCAAACACATACCAAAATTGCAAACATCAACAAATGCACTAAGGTACAAAAATTAAAGAATGCAAAAATGTTGTAAAAAAAAAAGCATATGGAAAAACATGGTTTACGGTTTTGTTGTAAGGGTTTACATTATGCAATTTTTGTGTTTATTATGCATCTACAGCCTTCCAATTCATCTATTGGTCCCAAGATCTAATGGCTGTAGAAAATGGGAAAATCTCCATAGTGTAAAAGCTTTGTGCATACATCTTCACCACAAGATCCAAATGGGTTGTCAATTAATTTCTCAATTTTGTTTTCATGAAAGACAAATTAGATAAACACCTCTCATCTTCCACATTGCTTAAAACCATAACCATGGACAACTCCACCAACTTTAACCACTCTAACAAGTTAAAAAAAGTAATTTGATTAATAGTCAACAATGCCCACATCCTAGAGCATGGATTGCAATCTAGGGGAGGTTTCATTACTACAACAAAATTGGCCAATATTGTCACTTTGAAGAAGGAAGCTTGTGCTTCTAACTTCAACTCATCAAGCAAGGGAGGGATGTGCATTTGGTTGGCCCCAATGTCCTTCCCATGACAATAGTGAACCTTCAAAATGCTCAACTATGCCAAGAAAATATGTTCAACTTTTAGTTGAATCCAAAATCGAGGATGAATAATCCCAGTTACATTCATAATCTCTTGTGAAGGGAAGTGTCGCTACAACTTTTCAATTAAACCCTGAACAGCACTAGTGCACTATTTTTTCACATCCTACACTACCAAGAACCAATCTATCGCAACCTTAACCTTGGGTTCGCGACCAAGGCAAAGGGCTTGCAAGGGTGCGGGCTAAGATTAAGCCCAGGAGTCGCATTCTCATGCCCCCGGGAGTGCAAAAAAGGGTAAGGGAAAGAACCTTCACATTCCCAAGTGAATTCCCATGTTGGGAGTTGGAGTCCTGGTGAACTTTTGAATGTTTAGAGAGTGATTGCAAGGGTCAAAACCCAATGGCTCAAGGAGTTCTTCATACTATTGGAAAGCTATTGAAATGTAGATGTCTAAAATGGGCTCACATGACCCATTTGAACATCTAAAACACAAGTTATGGCCAAAAGAAGGGCCGGGAGTCAAATTGGCAATTTGACTCCCGACCATTAAAAGTCAGGAATCGACCCGATTTCCTTGCGTGCAAATGGCATGCGACACACCGTTGGAAAGCTTTCGACGAAGGATACAACTTTGTTTCATAACTCATTTCAACCAAAGATTTGCACACAAAGTTAGGGGGCCCCCAAAGTCGTGGGAGTCTCAACTTTGGCAATTTCGGGACTCCCACTTGGGAATCCTAGGACAAAAAGCCATTTGGATGTGGGCCTCGTGGAGAGGCACAAAATATATTATAAGGGGGAAGGTGGTGGCTTCCCCCAAGTCCGGGCCGTGGTGGGTCTTATGAGTCCGAGTTGCCCGTGGTTTGTCCTGACAGCAAAAGTGCTCCAACTATGCACTAACCACCTTGTGTTGGTTTTGTGCAGGTCCATGTGAGTAGTTGATGTTTATCACTCTTCCTAGTCCCATCCCGGAGCTTCAACACACCCATCTACCCCTTCAAAATGTTGCGAGCCAGGGTGCGTGCCCCAACTCCTTATTCTTCTGTTACTTTCAGTTTTGGACTCGCATTTGAGTCCATTAAAGAGATTGGGGGTGTGTCACAATCAACTTTGGAAACCTAGTTCAAAGCACCTATGACTATGCACTTCTTATATTGCGTATAAATATATCCATAGAACAAAAAAGTTACACATTCAAGTTTAGTGTTTTGGTTAAGAAGCCAAACATGACGCAAAACATCAATTGAATGTTCCAAAAACTACCCAAACTCCTTCTGCCCATACATGGTTTGATAATCATAATGCATATGATACAATTGCACCTCATATTTTTTGACAACATCAACAAAATTGCATATCAAAACTTCTCGATTTTGAGCAAATTTAGACGAACGTTAAACAAGTTTTAACATGGGAATAATACATGTCAATCCCAAGAACACTTCAACATCACAAAGCAACTCCAAACCTATTTTAGTTGTGTCATGAGATGTTTGTTCATCAAACATCTGAATCACAATTATTTTGTATCACAACACATTTTGGGTTTTATGATTGGGCTTTGTGACTACATCCCAGTCAGGAAGGACATATGCAACTAGTTATTAATGAATCATTAAACCCATATCATTTCACCCATTTAGTCACAAAGGACATTTAGTTGCAAAGCCCAATCATCTTATCAATTAGGATTTTTTTAATTTTGGTTTAATATTGAAATTCCATGTCATTGATGACCTTGGTATGAGGTGTAAAATGCATGTCATCGCAACTTAGTCATTTTATTCGACTAAGTGTTACAAAAGACACCTTGATGGCAGGTGTCAAAAATCTATAAACACATTATGAGTCACTGCACGTGATCAAAAATCAATTTAATTTAACACATGTAGCTAGTGTAATCAAAAGTCAACCTAACCTAATTTAGTTAGGTTAAGCAACCTAATCTAGCTCACTTAGCCAAAAGTCAACCTAGTTTCACCTAATTAAGTTAACTACCTATATTAAGCAACCTAAGTTACTTAACCTAAGCTAAGTGGCCTAGATTAAAAACAAATGTCAGACTTTTAGCCCAAGAAGCCTAGATTAAGGTACTTAAACCAAGTGGCCTAGGTATCATAGGTTGCAAGAATGAGGATTTTAGCCCCTCACCTTCACTTTGGGGTTCAAGTCTTCATCCATTGCATTACCACAATTTTTTATATTAATTATGTTTAACACAAAATTATAAAACTCACAATTTTTAGCCTTGAATTAACCTTGGCCGCCCTAAATTGACCTAGGTCAACCTACCTACAACCTACCAACCTAGCCTAGACTTAAACCTCCCTAGGTTGTTTACAGGTGAACTAATTTATCAACCTTACTACCTAACATAAGTTAACCTAAGCATTCTTAGTCTTTAAAAAAAACTAGGATAATTATGTCGCATCATAATGCATCTAGTTGCACAAACTTGAGGTGGTTACAAATTTGATAATATCTTGTAATGAGGCTACCTAGGTTGATTTGGCAAAAAACCTAAAACTAAGAACCTAGGCAAGCGTACCTAAATTAACCTATTAGTAGGGTAACCTATGCTAGGTATATTTAAATATACTAGATGTAGTAAATTTATTATGTTTAGCTAAATAATTTACAAGGTAGCCTATATTATGAAATAGGTTTTTACTAAATAACCTACATACATAGGTTAACTTAATAGGTATGTTAACTTAAGCTAATGTGCTAAGTAGTTAAGAAGTCAAGGAGTTATGTGTCATTTTTTAAAGAATGATTATTAATATTAAGTCACAATTACAATTAATAATAGAGTTTTAAGTACACATACACATGCATGTGAATTCATGACTTCAAAAACCTCATGGCACACACATAAATATGGCATTTCATGAAAAATATTGGTGCCATAAATTCAAGACACACAAAAATTTATGGTGTCACAAAAAAATCATGGATTGCCATGAAAATTTGAGACACCTTATTACCAAATGGCATGCCATGTCATCATTGCATGAAAAATTGAGTTAATATTAATCGCAAAGGACAACAATATTTTCAACTATCTAATAAATGAAATTAATTCATCAAATCAATGACATGAATCATGATGGGAAGTTAATGTCATAAGTCACGAAGTGTTGCAATTACTAATCAACCTCATTGCCACGTGGCATGCCACATCAACATCACACGGCCATAAGTTACTATTCACCAAAAATTGCAAGAATGAATGGAATTTTGTTATTACTTAATTTTGGATGATTAAAAATACATTAAATTTTTTTTTTTGAAAATTTGATATTTGTGTAAAAACCATCAAGTCGTGATATCAACTATAGTCGCGAAACAATAATGTCATGTGGCATCACAATGTCTTTTACAACTATGTAGTCATTAACATGAACTTGTAATTAGAATTGTAATAAAAAAAACAATAGTTGTTTTATTAACCAATTGTAAAACCCAAGATGTCTTATTGTGTATTTTGTCAAAATTTGTTTTACATGTGAGAGCATTGAAATCCAATGTGTCTTCACATTGCGAAAAACCTTCAAGGCTTTCTGCTCCAAAAAATTTCCAAACTTACATCTATCCAAATGTTGCTTGGGAGAGAGAATAATACGTGTAGATTACTTATAACATTGTTTCAATCTTAGACACCAAAGGTAGTTTTTAACCATGTTTGTATTACCAGATTTTTCTAATGTGCAACACAATGTACCCTAGCATGTAAGGGGCCAATTTTTCTCTCAATTGTATTATAACACCATTTTTTGCACCCTAGAAAATTAAAACTCTATATGCACCAAAACTTTTGAGTTTTGAAACAAGGTTAGATTCTGATAGTCCCCCATATTGAAGCACATTATCCATTATAACCTTTTTGAAATTATCTATTGTACCACCATTGACTAGCTACTCCAAGGTTAATAAAATAAGGTTGCACTTCCAACCATCAATAAGGTACACATGAACACCCAACCAAGATTGGGAGTCCATAGTGGTATCTTCATCAACAAAGATAGAAATGAACCTTGTTTTTTGAACAACCAATTGTGTGTTTGTGAGCACAATCTTGTGCATGCACTTGGCCATGATCCAAACACTTGAATTGTTCCAACGGTGCCAAGGGTTGTTTGGCACTTTGATAAAAGCAAAAAATTGTTGCATACTTTCATAATCTATAAATGGGCATCCTTACTATAGAAGGTGGAAAACTGTCACAAATTACAAAAACTTCCACTTCTTTTCAATGTGCAAACCAACATTAACCTGGTCAATTACAATATTTCTTACATGCATTGTAGCAAACTATTGTTCATTTTTAGCATGTTGGTTATTCAAACTCAAAAAATATGCTCCCACTTTCACATTGGGTTTTGCAACAATAGCCTTTCATTGTCCAACATGTTTCTGTAAGTCATCAAACTATGAAACAAGTAACTTGTCTATTTTCTCAACAGAACTGCAAACCTTACACTTCACCATGGATAATTTTCCATTAAAACCCATTATTGCCTCTGCCCAAGGTAATTTTGCTACCCAAATATCCTGAAACATTTTGTTAAAATCCCATTTAGCCTTCCTAGCTTTCTTTGGCTTTGGAACAACAAGGTTAAAATCAAGTGAAATAAGTTTTTCAGCACCAACAATAGTGCTTGAGGAAGAGCACTAATGTAAACAAGGATTTGTTATTACCATCTCGGAGTTCCAAAGAAGGGGCCAACAAAATATTTATTTCTACCATAATAGACTTGGAACTAGAAGAAGGATCGACATGAACCGAAAAAAAAATGCCTAAACATAAAATTCACAGGAGGTTTTAGTGAAGCCATTAGAGATGATGTGCAAGAAAACAAGATGACAATTCCACAAGATGTGAACAAAAGAACAAACTAGAAAGAAATCAACAAATAAAAAATCTGAAAATTAAAACAATTCAAGCTCAAAGGTTTTATTTTAAGGAATTTAAAAACCTAAAACAAACCTTAGACTTGAGAGTTCAAAAAGATGTTGATGAACACTGAAAACCCTTTCAATTTGCACAAAGGTTAAATGTTTAAACTTAGTACCTAAGTATGCAAGTCACCCATGGCAAAGGTGGAAAATTTAGATTGTTTTCATTCCCACATTCGAACAACACAAAACTACAAACAAGTTCATTGGTCCAAAGTCCTTGCAATAGTCACCAAACTTGAAGCTTGATTCTCACAAGTTTGCAATGTCCAAATTCCAAACTCTAAACACAACCTACTTTGGCAGCAAGCTTAATGCAAAATCCTGATTCCCAACTTCAAGAATAATAAACCAAATGATCATTAAACTTGAAGCTTGACTCTCCAAAATTTGCAACATCCAGATTCCAAATTATAAACACAAACTACTTAAGCTACAAGATTTCGGCTTCAACAATAAGAAAGTAATAGAAATAAACTCAATTTGCAAGGATGATTTCTGCTCACCTTAAACCTCAAAAGTGTGTGGTCCTTGTGTAGCAACCATTTTGTTCCAATGTTGGCTACAAAGTCCAAATCGTTGATGTTTAAGAGTTGCAAGTAAAAAAATTATGACCTAAACAAGTATAGGTGACGTCTTGTTAGAATGGATCAAAATTGGAAGTAACATTGTGGTAGAGCTGATAAAAAAGCGAATGGCAACATTGCAACTCCATTTTGCGAAATCTTAGCAACACGGAAACATTTGTAGCAATGCAATGGCAACTTGTGACGTGCCTCTTTTGAAATGCGACATCTTGTGGTCCTTTTGCATTGTACAAATCGACAAGGTCATCATTGTTGTTGATAGAAAAGGTGGTTTCTTTTTTCTAATAGGGACATCATATGGCGATGATTTGGACAAAATAACAACCCTAATTTAGGGTAGGGAGGTAGAAAGGTTTTTTTTCAAATAAAAAATATGAGAAATTTTGCCACTAAAAAAATGTTTCGATAGATGTACAAAAAAGGATTAGGGGAAACGTTAACTCCAATTAGTGCACCTTTAGTTTTTTGAATTACTCAAAATTAAACAAAAAATGAAAAATATAGCTCTAGAATTGGGGGCTCTAGTAGCTTGTCCTCTTTGTTTATTTTCTTGGTTGCTCCTTTGCATTTGAAACTTTAAAAAACGTATTGTAGACCTCCACTTGGCACACCAATAACCATGAAGGTTGTTAAAAATGTACAAGACATGAACAAGATAAAATTGTTGTTTGATCATAAGTGTGCATTCTACCCTAGTGTTCTAACTACTTAAATTTTCAATACAAGTTCAATTGAACTTTACAACCCACAATTAAATGAGTCGTGACAAAGTGATAAAAGAAATATTGTTTACGTGGGAAACCCATCATTATAGGTTCATTACAATAATATGTTGGTATTTAGGGTTTTTGGGGTATAAATCGTGATATAAAAAAATTGGCAATTTTTTTCATAAAAGGGAAAAAATTAGTGAATTTACACTAGAAATAGCATTCCAAAAATTCCAAAAAATTTTGTCAAAAAAATAACAACGTTTTTCATTGGGAAAACACTATTTGATATTATGTTTCAATTAGATTTAATATAAAATAAATGTTTAAGGCTTGAAGATCATGAAATGTGTTGGAAAAAAATATATAACACGTCTTATATAATTCCCTAGATAAGATTTATTTCATTGTAAATTGTCATTTGTCTAAATGAATTCATGAATTTGTTGAATCAAACATCAAATACACGTAGCATTTTCTTAGTTAGGCACAAAATTAATTGCATGTAAACTCCTTTGAAACCACGTCAAAGGGGGTGGGTTGGGGTTGGGTGG
>Ga0116229_10014786_pt1 | contig 10777 bp, 2 predicted proteins | sample S1TSphgellanicum_3_FD_87313 | JGI IMG/M metagenome (GOLD analysis project Ga0116229, IMG submission 87313) | Host-associated microbial communities from peat moss isolated from Minnesota, USA - S1T2_Fc - Sphagnum magellanicum MG | ecosystem: Host-associated > Plants > Peat moss > Unclassified...
GGAAAGTGGAGATGCAAGATGCAAGGCAAGGGACCTTAGGAAAGTGGAGAGCTTTATCCTTGTGGCAAAAGTGGGAGCTTGGAGGTAAGCTCCCTCCCTTTTCCTCCTTTTTGAATTTTTCTGTGGTTGTTTTGTTGCGAAGAAGGCGATGGCAACAATGCCATCGCCTTCTTCTCTCTATTTGAGAAGAAGAAAATGACGACAATGTGCCATCGTCTTTTGTTTGAGTGTTTTGCTACAAATATAGTGACAATGACTTTTTCTTTTCTCTATTTGAGAAGAAGAAAATGATGGCCATTTTCATCCTCTTTTTCTTTGGTGGTGTTGCTATGAAGAAGACGATGGTAGCTTACTATCGTCACTTTCTTTATTCTTCTCTATATTTGAAAAGAAGTTTGAGAAGAAGACAATAGCACATTATTGCCATCATTTGTCGTTGTCTTCTTTTGTGGGTGTGTTGTTGCAAAGAAGGTGACAACAATGGTTATTTCGGCTTCTTTGGTGGTGTTGCTGCAAAGAAGGCAACGATAGTTACAGTTACTATCGCCTTCTTCTTCTTTTTTTCTATTTGAAAAGAAAAAAACGTCGACAACTATAGCTATTGTTGCCTTCTTCTTCTTTTCTTTTTGTTTGAAAAGAAAAATATGATGACAGTTGCCATCATCACCTTCAACGGATGTGTTATTATGAAAAAAATGATGACAACTAACATCACCTTCTTCGTCTTTCTACTTGAGAAGAAGAAAACAACAATGGCCATTGTCTTCTTCTTAATGGTTTTGTTACAAAAAAGGTGACAGCAACAAATTGTCACTTTCTTTCTTTTGTTTATTTGAGAAGAAGACAATGGCACATTGCTACTATCATCTTCTTTTATGGGTATTTTACTACATGGCTATCGTCGCCTTCTCCTTTTCTTCTTTCTATTTGGAAAAAAAAAGATGAGAACAATGTGCCATCGTCTTTTTCTATGGGTGTTTTGCTACGAAAAAGGCAACAGCAACTACCATTACCTTTTTCTTCTCTCTACATGAGAAAAGAAAAAACAATGGCAATGGCTATCATCTTCTTCTATGGGTGTTTTGCTATGAAAAAAACAACAATAACTACCATTGCCTTTTTCTTTTCTCTACTTGGGAAGAAGAAAACAATGGCCATGGCTATCATCTTTTTTTTTGGTCCTTTTGTTGTAAAGAAGGTTTCATCAAGATTGACAATTAACAATGATCCTATGGTTTTTTTTAATGTTTAGGGTTATAATGGCTAGAGGAAGGAGATTGAAGAAAGTTGGTGGTGATTTTGGAAGCTTAGAAAAAAAATGTTATTTCATCAAAATTAACAATTGGGAAGTAAATATTGCTCCATCAAAACTAGAAGTTGATGAATCAAACAATCCATGTGGCTTAGAATTAACAATGGTGACTTTCTACAATTCAAATGAAAAGATCACCCCCAATACAAATTGGGAATTTCGATCAAGAAATGGTGGGTTAATTTTTTTTAGAATTTACATACATTAAATTAAATGCACATAAGAAAAATTGTACAAAAAGTTTTAAGTTTAATTATACTCACACCTTCCATTAAATTTTTTTATTACAATATTTGAAAGAGGTTAGAGTTTACAATAGTTATATCTAATTGTGTGATCTATTTTGTAATACCAACATTCTATTCTGTGACCTTTTTTTGTCTAAGGTTTAGGGTTAGTTTTTTTATCAAAAAATAAAGACTTATTTTTGTGGTTTTTGGTTTAGGTTTGAAGCTTGAAACTGACTAGGTCATTCAACCACCGACATCCCTTTGTCCACCTAATATGGCTCAAAAGGACAAAAACTGGATTAAAGTTAGGTCAAAATGGAAATGTAAAGTTGACACTCACATTATTGTATATTGTGCCAAATGGTTGTTAATCAAACATTTGAAGGAGGTGCATATGGCTTAATGGTAAAGAAAGCTAAACATGAGAAGCCTTCAATTTCTTAAAAAGGTCTTCAACATCAAGACCATGCTAAAATGAACGTTCACATCTTAGGAGATGCCATGGTTTTGTAGAGGTGGAATGATCAAAAGGTTGTTTGACGCGCTCCCAAGTCCCAAGTTAGCCCCAAGTTGGGCTAACTCACTCAAGTTGCGGAATTTCTGGGACTCAGGGCACGCTCCCAGTTTCCAAAACTAAAGGGGGGTGAGAGGGGCATGCTAAAAGCTCCGAGATAGACTAGGAAGAAGGACAAGCTTACTCAATTACATGGTCCTGCATCCAAATCCAACCCACAAATGGGTTAGAATTCATTCTGCACCTTTTTGGTGTTGAGACAAGCCACGGGCTAACTTGGACTCACTTAACTCACCACAGGCCGGACTTGAGGGAAGCCACCACCTTCCCCCATATAGTATTCTCTGCAGCTCTCCGCCATAACTACATCCAAATGGCTCTTTTTCCCGGGACTCCCAAAGTGGAGTCCCGAAACTGTCCCGGTTTGGATTCCCGGGACTTTGGACGCTCATAACTCCTCACCCCGAACTTGGATCGGGACGAGGTCTAAACCAAAGTTGTAGCTTTTTTTGAGAGCTTTCCAACGATGTGGCACACTTCACCTGCACGCACCGGAATCAGGTCGATTCCCGACTTTTAGTGGTCGGGAGTCAAATTGCCATTTTGACTCCCGGCCCTTCTTTCGACCATAACTTGTGCTACAGATGTCCAAATGGCTCATGCGAGGCCATTTTGGACATCTACACTTCAAGACCTTTCCAATGGTATAAAGAATGCCTCAATGCAAGGTGTTTTGACCCTTGCAATCGCTCTCTGAGTTTTTGGGAGTCCCGGAGGACTCCCAAGTCCCATTTTCAGGAGTGTGAGTGGCGACCTCACAACTCTCTCAAAGTGGGGTTGCGACATTGTTAGTGCCAAAGCTTAATGCAAATGCAATGAACTAATAATTGTTGCACAATGATGTCCACCATTATTAAAACCAACTTTGGTCAAGTTAATTTTAAAACAATTATTGCAAATGTTGGGTCTTAATGCTTGGGGCATGGGAAGCAAGCCCCGATATGCAACATCACAGATGAAAAAGGATAAAGATTTACAAAAGATGATTCGATCAACCTGTTCTGCATATACACGAAGATTAAAAATAACATGAGATGTCAAAAGTTGAGATCAAGAATCCACTAAAATGAATCAAACATAAAAATTGACAGCTATATTGGATTTCCATGAATCTAGAATGATTCATGGATGGTAAGAAAAAATAATAATCAATGTTTTTTTTTAAAATAAATTTGTTTCATCTAAAGTGTGTTATGCTTTAATTTGGTGGTTTTTTGGTGTTTATTGGTTCAAGGTACAACAAAGTAGGAGTTTGTTACAAGTATAGTTCATGTCGAGATGCAATGCCGCCATCTATACACTACTTGTCACACAATAAAAGTTGTAAAAACAACAATTTGTTACCAAGCTAAACGTGACATTGTAGATAGTGATATGGTTTAAGGTTTCCATTTTATATAGTATGTTAGGTTTTTTTAAACCTTTCATTTTTTAAACTACACACTTTTAAAACTTTGGTACTTTGATGGACTATAAAGAACCTTCTTTTTCATTGGGTTCTTTAGCATTTTTTGATTCACCCATTTTTTAAATCTTTTATTAATATAATATATTTTTCTAGTCACATTTGTTTAATGAGTATATGGTTAATCATATATGTCTTCTTTCTTGTCATCTTTTTAATGCTTTAGATGTAAGAATCAAAACTTAAATAATCCCATATGCAAACTTTATAATTAACTATTCTAGGGTTTACAAAAATCAATAATGTACATTTTGCAATACCTACATCTAATGTATTAGAAATCACATCACCTAATTTTTAAAAAAATAATACCCACATTTTAATTAACTTATTGGCATTATCATGAAGTTAAACATGCAATACCTACATCCTTTTTATTCTAATTTCCATAAAGCCATTTTAAATTTATAATCCCCACATATAAATCTTTTAAATAATTTTGCTGATTTTTTTTACATCCATTGCAATGTCCGCATATAGGTCTCCTAAATAATTGTTGAATTATTTTTACATCCATTATAATATTTCACATCATAATGCACTTATTTGCATTATGCTTAAGTTCAAATTACAATACATGCATACAAGTTTTCTAATAATTGTTGGGATTTTTTATGTCCTTTGTAATACTCACATATGGGTTTAAAATTGGAGTTAGTTTCCTTCAACACTACAATACCCACAATGTTTTGTGGGTAGGAAAATCTTTAATGCCTAATACCCTTAATAATTGTTGTAAATAATTAAGGAATGATTAGATAATTGATTTAAATAATTAATGCATCATTAAAGAATTTTTTAGATGTTTAATAAATGATTAAATAATTTTTTTTCATAATTAATGAATGACTAAATAAATATTTTAAATAATTAATGAATTGTCAAATAATATTTCACATAATTAAAACATAATCAAATAATGATTAAGGAATGATCAGATAATTATTAAAAATAAATTATGATAATTAATCATGATTATTAATTGTTATAAAATTAATTCACGAATATAAAGAGACATGTATTGGGTACCCAAACCACTTATTGGTTATTTTGAAGTGACCTTACATGTGGGTATTGCATTCACACTTTTAAAAAATGTTCATCTCACCAAATATCCAATGTGCTTTTCTAAATGTGTCCAAAGCAAAAAATAGAAACATTGTTTGTAATCAACATATGGTCATATGATTTTCATGCTCATAAAAAATAGATAAAGAATCACAAAAATCACCAAAAGAATATTTTAAGAACTAAAGCTTAGTTTGAACTTTTGAAAAATGCACATTACATTTTGAGAAAACTTACACAATAGGGAAGGACTTAATTTTTTTACTACACCACCACCTGCATTATCTAACATGGTTGTCAAAATTGATTTGACACACCAAATTTATGTCATGCGTCACATTAACTTTTGTCTTGATGTGTTGGATTACATTTGTTAAGGTGAACACAAAGGATTTCATTTGCCATCCTAGGTTGGCCCCCTTCACCCTTGGGTTGCCCTAGGATGGCAAACCTTGTGGTGGTCCTTGGCAAGGTCGATTACCACAAGGTGTGGTGACCCAAAAAATTTGGTCACTGTAGGGTGTGAAAATAAAAAAAATTCAATCATCATAGTGTGGGCGAACAACCTTCAACGACTAGGGTTTTTTAAACACCCATCTCTATAATGACCAATTTTTTTTGGTTGCCATAGAAAGGGGGGGCATGTCATATGTTTTTGCAAGCAAGGGCATTATAGATAAATGCCATAAATTAACCTTTTATGGCAATCAAAAAAATTTCAATTGCCATACCTTGTGTCGACCAAAAAAATTTCGGCCACCATAGGGTATAACAACCAAACAAATTTAAGTCACCATAAGGTTTAAGACAACCGAAATGGATCTAATTTCATGTGTTCATAAGCTTGCCCAAGGTAGCCCGAAAGTACCTTTAACCTAGGTTGACCCTATATTAACATGACAATGAGGTTATTAACTTAATTTTTCTAGGGATATGGTGTGAAAATGTCCAAATTTTGAGTCAATTGATAAAGCAAATGATTTAAAGGTTTTAAGACTTGCCTATTATTATGGCCATTGATGAGGTTATTACCTTAATTTTGTTGTTTGAAAATTTGCAAGGGATATGGTGTGATAATGTCTTAATTTTGAATCAATTGACTAAACAAATGAAGCCCCTATCACAAAAACATCCATAATTATGTTGTGAGATATTATCAAGGTTTTTCCTCAAATGGTCGGTTCCCTTCATGATCAATGATGGGGACAAGCTTTTTAAAAGGATTCATGGGCCAATTGATCATTTGAAAGAAACTTTATGTTGCATTCATGCCTAAAAGGATTCAAGCAATCAAATTTCAAAAACCTTAAGGGATCCAAAACACTTAAGGAAAGATGATGAGTGTTTTCAAAATGGAATGGAAGACTAAAAAATAAATGTGTGGGTGGGTGGGTCTTCACCATCTTCTATTGACGATGATTTTATGGTGGCTTGGGAATTTGAAGGTGGCTCATCTCAAGGCTTTCTGTACATGTGTAACACCAACATCATTTAGGGTTGTCAAAATTGACATGACATGGCCATTTTGTGTCTAACATCACATCGACATTCGTTTCAACGCATCAAATAGTGGGGGTGTGTCGAATGGCAACTGAATTGTTTTAGTGGGCATCCGATACACCCCACCATCGAATGGCAACAAAAAAAATTTCATCGCCACAACATTAACAATTGAAAATTTTGGTCGCCACAAGGTTTGGTGATTAAAAGAATTTGGTTGCCATACCATGTGGTGATCGAAATTTTTTATAGTTGTCACAAGGTATGGCAACAAATGTTTTCAATCACCATAAGGTTAATGACAACCAAAACAAGTCAAATTTGGATCGCCTATAAACTTGGCTTAAGCAACTCGAAAATGCTTTTGACGTAAGTTGACCCTATGTTGACCTAGGTTAATCCTATGTTATTTAATATTTCAAATTTAATATGTTATAATACAAAAAAGAATAAACATCAAACTGTCAAAAACATTTAGTAGGCCTAGGTGGCCTAGGTGACCTAGGCCAATAAACTACCTACATAGTTAGTAGGTTTACCTAATAAGTTAGACCACCTTGAATACCTACCTAGACCATCTAAGATACCAACCTAGAAGGCTTACACTAGTGAGTAAACTACATATTAATAAGCTTACATTATGTAGGTAGCCTATTAAGTACACCTAGGTTAGGCTACTAGGTAGTTAGTAAGGTTACATAACAAATAGCCTATTAGCCTATTACTTATGCTAGGTTAAGTTGTAAAGCTTAGTCAATGTCAACACTTTAGTCAATTTGACAACCTTGGCGATGAACTTTTATTACAACTGGAAATTTTTGTCCAAGTTGTGGATTCTTGGTTGGTAATTTGTTCCAGGCTATAAATTTGTGGTTACCTTCTTTTGATTATTACTATGTTTCTTGGACAAGTCATGTTCAAATTCTCGAGGTGTAAAGAGCATTGCATAACAACTTGTCCTTCACAAAATTTCTGAATCCACACAAACTCTAGCATGGTTTCAAAAGCTTATGAACAATCTCATACCTAGCTACTTGATAGTCCAAATCATACCCAAAACAAGATTTGAAGGTTTCTTGGAAGCTTTCAAAACAAATCTTTTTGGGTGCAATCACAATAACATGTACCATAGTAAGTGTAACATTTGTTTGGTTTTTTCATGTTATAAAATCATAATTTAATTTGATGTGAATTAATTTGAAATCAATCCAATGAATAAAAAATTAACAAAAACATTCATTAAACACTATAATGTTTGCTTTTAAATAGTAAAATGATTTGTAAATGGATTTCAAATTTTTTGAAAATGACATTTTTTACCAAAATTTTAACATGAACCTTAATAAAATAGTATGAAAGAAAAATTAGAAATTTTAAAAACTTTTTCGAAGACTTTTTCAAAAATATTCCAAGAATATTCTACCAAAAGTAGTCACAAAAGCAATCAAAAAACAGGCGAGTATGGCTTGTGTTATCTTGTTTGCACCTTCTTATGTGAACAAACAATAACTCTAGCACTAATTCCTTATAGTTAACTATCAACTTTGGAACACTATGGAAGTTAGTTAGTTTTATTTTGTTAGGCTTCATTTTATACTACTTTTCTTCTTCTTCATTTGATGATGATGTTACTACATTCTTCAAAGAAGGTGTAACAGGATGAAAAAAAAAATTCTTTGTTGCTTGAATTTCAACCATCACATACTATTGTTGAAGAGCATTTGAACTACTACTACTACTATGATTACTCTGGAAACAAACTAAAGGAGAAATATGCAAGAAAAATGTTAACCACCATGTGTCATACCTCCAGGCATGTCATTAATGTACCACATCCTTGAATGTACCATCTTGCAAAACGATATCACATACATCTTTATGGATGGTGGATGATCCATGGCCCATAATAGCTTCTCGACATGACTCATCACCTTCACACTATTGGTACTCCCATTCTCATTATACCCTACAAACAATCCACTAAAAGCAAAATGAACAAAATACATAAATACAGTTTAACACAACACCATCACACATGATTACTCAAGTACTTCCATGAAGCTTCCAATGCATGGTTGATTTCAAACCAAAGCTTCAAACTTAGTTGATTTGAATCAATTGGGTCGGTTGGCAATGGATTTGTTTGGAGAGAAAAGCTCTTGATGGAGCTTCAAACTTGGGTTCATTTTATAAAGCTTTGAACAAATTTGATTTGTTCATGAGTTGGATTTGCAACTTGTGGTCTCATAGAAATCTTGAGAAAATAAGACATTTGTACCAATTTGTAAAGAACTTGAGAAGAATAGTTCTTAAGCAAAAAACATATATGGGAATCCATTTGCCAAGAACTTGAAAAGAAATCTCATGACAAGTCAGATTAGTGGGTGCAGCACATAAGCTATAATTCCTATCAAGTAAGATCAGGTGCTGGATTTGAGGGATTGCCTATTCTTGAATTCGCTAGAAACTCTTTACACATCAAGATGACAATGTTAATAACTTATCTTTTGGAATTTTTAAATTTTCTTTAAAAATAAAATTCATAAAAACATAATTGCATTATACATAACCTTGGGTTTATATATATAATTTAATCAATTTTTATCCTATTTTAAATAAATATGAAAATATTATATGTATTAAAATGAACAACAATATAGTTAGACCAATATTTAAGTCAATATTATACATCATAAAGAATAATGTTTACATAATGACTTGTGTATATATTTATAAAATACAAAATATTATTGACCTAATATATAATTATTTTAGCCTAAAAATTATTTATTATGTATAAAAAAAGTCTAAAATAAATTTTCAATCATACATAGGATTAATATATGCCAAGAGATTTCATTTATTATTATTATGTGAAACATTAAAAAAAGTCAATAATCATGTGTTTTAATTATTATTTTTAAATAGGCATTAAAATCTTATTAAATTAAAAAAATTCTGTTTTTTTTTTTTTGAAATGAGTTTACAACTTTAAGAGGGAAAAAAATAAATATTTACATCGTTGAAAAAATGTTAAGCATGAACTTTTAATTTTTTGATTTTGAGAATTTTTAAATTCTAACATTAAGTAATAAATTTTACAATAAACCCTAGACCCATGACCATCAATGTGACCAATTTTGCATTACATTCATTTTTATATATGTTAAATCATATTGTAAGGTGAACAAATAATTTTGAAAACATGAATTTCATGATGTATTGGCAGGGAATCAAATATTTAAAAAATATTTTTATGTTTCATGGTTAATGAATTATCACAATGTAATACATGTATTATTACATTTAAACAAAAGTGGATTAAAATTTATTGAATTTTAACAACTATGGAACATATGGAAACAAAGGAGACTCATAATTATGCTATAGATCTAAATAATTAATAAGATCAAAAACCAATACAATGAATAAAGTTTAAAGCATAACCTTACACCCTAAAATATATGGACCAAATTTTTAAACTTTAAATGATAAGGCCTAACCCTAAAAATCCAAATGATATATTGCCATAAGCCTTATTAAAACCCTAACTATACAAACCTTATATTAAAAAAAATCCTAATGATATATGTTTTAAACCCCAAAAATTATACAAATTAAAAATTTTAAAAAATTTTAAAAAATTAAAACCAAAATTTAAAACATTTAAACTACAAATATTTATTGACAAAAGAAAATAACCTTAAATTTTTTTTAAATCAAATAAATTTTATAAAAAACCAAAAGAAAAGGTATGTTTATTACCTTTGTGTGATTTTTCCAAACTGATTTTTTCCACTCTTTTTGAAAAAGATATAGAATGAAATTGTATTACTTCACATATGTCTAAACCCTAAAAATTTAACCTAGTTTAAGTTAATTATTATAGATTTGTGAAAAATTTGCCAATTAATTTATGTTTCACAAACCCTAAACCTAAATCATAATCCAATAATACATACTTATAATAATTACATGAAAAAATGTATTGCAATGTCCATTCCATAAATAAATTTGGTAAACAAAATCTAATAAAGTATGCATTAACTAAACCAAAATGGCTACAATTATGACATTGTCTCCATTATAAATTGTTTGTAATACTTACATATGAGGACCTCATCCATAAACTAAGGTGAATTTTAATAAATTGATAGGTAGGATTAAGGGAGGGTGGGAGAAGTGAATAAATAGTTAGTTTGGTATTTGGCTATGTAAAAAGCGTAAGTAAATAGGTAAGCATAGTGGTAGGTAAGAAGGTGAGTGCATAGGTACGTAAGTAGGTATATAGGTAGGCATGCATGTTAGTAAGTAAAAAAAAGGTTCAAGGAACAAGGTAAATAGGTTACTAAGGTAGGTAGGCATGTAAATAGGCATGTAAGTTAGTAGGTAGGAAGGAAATTACACTAATAGGCTAGGTAGGTAGGCAAGTTAATACATAAAAAAAAAGCTACCTTATTAAGGTGGTTAAGTTTGTAGGGAATTTATGTCACTAGGGTGGTTGTGTGTATAGGGTTGCTAGTTAGTAAGGTAGCTAGGTCAGTAGGGAAGGTAGTTAGTATAGTGGCTAGGTCTATAGGGAAGTTAAGTCAATAGGGTATGTAGTTAATAAGGTAGCTAAGTTAGTA
>Ga0116229_10014789_pt1 | contig 10776 bp, 8 predicted proteins | sample S1TSphgellanicum_3_FD_87313 | JGI IMG/M metagenome (GOLD analysis project Ga0116229, IMG submission 87313) | Host-associated microbial communities from peat moss isolated from Minnesota, USA - S1T2_Fc - Sphagnum magellanicum MG | ecosystem: Host-associated > Plants > Peat moss > Unclassified...
CAATTGAGGTAGATCCTGGGGAGTTGGACAGGAAAGGGGGTGCTTTTGGAGAAAGGTAGGAGGAGAGAAAAACAGGGAGGAGGTTTTGTGAGCAGAGGGAAGGATTTTTGGCAGAGGAGCTCGTAGCTTGGTAGCTAGTCTTACTGATTTTCTTCCGCTGCGTTAGTAACTAGGAAAAAGCTAGCTCCTGCATTTGGAAAGAATCGGATCTAGCAAGGATGAGGTTGTAGAACAGAGTAGTCTCTGGAGAAGTGCAGGATATCAACAATTTGGAGTGGTCTGTTTTTTGGAGGAGAGTGTGATAGTGGACAAATGGATCTCAGGCCTTTGTTTGATGTTCTAGGAGGTTGGACGCTTGTGTTGGCGGAGACTTTTTGTGCGAATCAAAATTGTGAAATTCTATTTTGGAAGCCTTGTGGAGGGATTGTGTCTGCAGGAGGCTCAGAGGAGTCTGGGTCCGTGCAAGTTGTTGTGAATGTTCTGCTGGTGTGTGTGTGAGGAATGCTAGACCAGTCACAAGCACTGCAGTAGAACGTGGAGGGGTCTGGTTGTTGTCTGGGTCCCTCTCTTTTTGGTGACACCACAAGTGTGAGTTGTTAGTAGGTAGATAGTAAAAACAGACCTTACCTATGTATAAACCAGTGCTGGGTGGGTACATGTGCCTTCAAGCATACCAGCTAAACAAGGCGTTAAAAAAAATTTACCATATGTAAAGCCCAGTGGGGTCAGGCTTGCTTGTTATATTTTAAACAAAATTAGGCCCTTTAAGCATGGATACAATTTTTTTGAACATCTTATACACATGCAAACATACCATCAGACATGATGCCAAGCATGAACAACAACAAGCACATTCATAATCATTCATTTTCAAAACAAGAACACATGGATGGATGATTCAAAGTCAAATAGGAGTGTGAAATTGTCTCATCCAACTTTCAAAAATAATGCTAAATATATGAGCTATTGTGGAAAAAATTGTAGTACAATGTTGTACTAATTACCAAAATTGTTGCAACCTAATTGATGAAAGAACTATCAAATTTTGGAGGTACTAATGCCACAAGAGTTGTTGATGCCATATCCAGTCTCCTTGAGTTTGAATGTCAACAACTCAATGAGTTGTAGATGGGAGGAGACATTGAGTGAACTCTCAGATTTTAGAGTAGCTCTATCATTGCATACACACTCAAACAAACAACTACATACAAATTTTTCAAACAATCATCCATCAAACATTTGCATTTAGCTTCACTCTAACATTGACCACCATTAAATAATTACAATCACCTTCATTTAAACATTTGTCCTGACATGGTACATCCAATTTCAATAAGACGCCATGCATCAAACATCAAGCCTACAATGTCAATGAATTTTAACAAAACACTAGGCATCAAACACTAAACATATATACAATGTTCAATTTGAACAAGACAACCAAGCATCAAACATTAAGTCAAAAAAATTCAATTGCACTCATTGTAAAATTGTGTTCACCTTCATTCAAATAATTATAGTTGGCAAGCACTTTCATCAAAGGACCAAATTTAATGATTAATCTATCATCTTATGATCCCAAAATACACATTGGCACAAAAGTAAAAAATCACAAAAGAACACATTAAACACATGTCAACAAACACAACTCAATATACATAGTAAGAAAAGAAAACACATACACCCCAAATCATACAATTGGCATGTGGCTACTTGTTCTTGCCACTTGTTCTTAGAGTGGGAACAAAAAGAAAGTTATAATGTCAAAGCAATATAATAACAACAAATCAAAAGTTTGAAAAAACGCATATCAATTATGAAGCTTTGAAAAATTGATTTTGCTTCACTACTTTCCTTTTTAATTTCATCATTGAGGAACTTTAATTGTACACATGTAAACCCAAGTATCATAAGGCCCCACCTTCAAATTGCATTAATTAGTAACTTAAACAAGGTAGAAAATGAATGATAACAAGTGTCGATCATGCCAACTTATGAAAATAACACAACCAATATCAAAGATATGATTAAATGTACCTCCGTAATTGTTACTAAAAAATGTAGCAAAATTTTATACATTGAGTAAATCATATCAATGTTTTTCAATATTTAATCTTCAATGAATTCTTCATATCCTAAAACCACCCCATCTTAATTTATTTGCACCCATGTGACCAACCCAACTTAGGATATTGTAACCAATCGTTCATATTTAAACCACCTTATATCCAGATTTTCAATACCAAGCTAACAATAATGTTGCAAACCTATGCTAACCTTGACCACTTTAAATATTCTTTTAATTTTAGTCTATAAACCCACAATACCCCACACTTTGATGTGTAAAGAAAGTCAATATTAAAAAATTAATGTTCATGATTTGCCCACCAATTGAAGGGACTAACGACTTCATTTAAAATGATAAATCAACAATTTAGCTCTAACAATCCCCATCATAGCCTCCATTGAAACTAGATGTAATTTAAGGCTTTCTAGTTAAAACAAACCAACATCCAAAGGTTCAACAATGAAAGGGTTTGGTGATGAATTATTGTAGATAATTACCAATAGTGAGATTGCAATTTCATAATCATCTAATTGCACTACCACTTCAATTCCCACATAGTTTTGAATTATTTATAAATTTTTAAACCAAGGGTCCAACATAAGGACTAACATGTTATGTGCATTGCAAGTTTGAAATGAAAATGCAAAAGCCAAAATTGGCTTCAACACATTTGTCACCTTAGACTTCATGTGATGGCCCAAATGTAACAACTTACAATCAAAACCTACCTTGCAAACAACAACAATCAACAAATTTGACAAAATCAATTAGAAAAATTCATTTAATAGATCAAAACATCAACACAAAATTCACCAAACAACAATTCACATACTTGCATTGGATCATTCATTATAACATTGTTTGTTCCCATCATATAACACATGGTTATGGTAGCAAAAATTGTCTAACCAATACCCTAGGGATTAATTCTACACACATTTAATGACCATTAAAGTATGAACATTGTTAACTTTTTTTATCATAACCCATGTTTGCATGCTAAGATATTTTCTTTTAGGAAAATGTATATATCCCTTAATTCATTCAAATTTATGGCATCTTCAAACTTCAATGTTTCTTTGAAAAAAATGACTTTAGATGCACATCATGTCTTTAGAAGCATTTTCAACTTCTAAAAGGAAAAAACACATCTTTGTGAGCTCTTGCCCAGTCCTACCTTCTTTCCTACCTTCTCTTTTTCTTTCTTCTATCAATGTAATAGTTTTATTGAAAGATACATGTGCATCCTTGATTGGCACCTAGGTTTAGGCATGCCAAAAGGAACCAATGATTGTAAAGTTACCATAAAATCCTATAGGTCCACAATTTTGAAAATTGACTATGTTAATTTTCTATGTATTATTTCTATTTATCAACCTTGAAGGATAATTTATTTATGTATATTTACTTACTTGGTAGAAGGAATTTTGGGATGATATGGAATATATATAATTATAAAAAAAGAAAATGGAATTTAATCTAAATTTTTTGTGATACTTTTCGAATTAGAATGTCCTTCCATAATCCCTTTGGCTAAATGAGTTAAATTCAGAATAATATGAATTGCAAAATCTTTGATTACAGATATAGGTAAGCGTCCTAAATCGATTTGATCATAATTTAATTTGTGACAATCATAAATGGAAAGTTCATATTCTTCAATCATTAACAAACAATTTGTGGGACAATATTCGACACAGTTTCTGCAGAAGATACAAACTCCAAAATCAATACTATAACTTTTTAATTGTCTTTCCTCTTATTATTCTTAATTTCCAATCAACAATAGGTAAGTTAATTGTACATACATGGACACATACTTCGCAAGCAATACACTTATCAAATTCAAAATGAATACATCCATGAAATCTTTTTGATGGAATCAATTTCTCATAAGGGTATTGAATAGTCATACATAAATGATTCATATGATCCAAGGTCACTATAAAACCCTAACCAATGTACCTTGTGGCTTGTATTGCTTGTTCACTATAATTCTAAAGTCCATTCACCATAGTAAACATGTGTTAAATATCCATAAGTAAATTATTTATTGTGTATTTGTTAATTCATGGATCGAATAAATCTATATTTGAAAGAGCTATTTCGGAATATTCATACAAATAATTCCCACTACTTTATAGTAAACAAATCCTAGAAAAAGGCTATCAATAATAAATTACTTAAAACAATGGGCAAGAGAAATTTCCAACCAAGATCTAATATTTGATCAATTCATATTCTAGGTAATGTCCATATCATCATGATGGAAATAAATAGAAAAAAATAAGCTTTAGTTAATGTAATAAAAATTCTTACAATTATATCAACAACTTGAACAGTTCCATTACTAAAAATTGCATTGGAATGATTAGAAATTGAGACAAATGAGATGGGGGAGTGCCATCCACCTAAATAAAAAATTGTTACAAATAATGAGGAGGCTAATAAATTAAGATAAGAAGCAACATAAAATAACCCAAGTTTTATACCTAAATATTTTAATTTGGTAACCTGCAACCAATTTTTCTTCTGCTTTTGGTAAATCAAAAGGTAATCTCTCCCACTCTATTGGGGAAGCTGTGAAAAAAGCTATAAAACCAATAGGTTGAGGCTACAAATTCCATCCCCAAAAACCATATTTAGGTTGTGTTTTGATTATATCAACCGTACTTAAGCTATTATATAATTGTAGTCGATGTTAATATTATTATTGATACCTTTATTTCAAAACCATACATGAATCTTTAGTGTCATACGACTCTTCAATGGTTATTGGAACAAAATTTCGAGTCTTTTTTTTTATAACAAAATTGGCACTAAATTTTTTTTGTCTTTTTATTCCCCAACTAACCAATGCGATTCCCTCTGCTACGGTAATAAAAGCTTTTAAATCCATGTCAACCTTTACTCAAATCTTTCTTTTGTTCAAAACTTTTATTTTGTAATAAAAAATTGTAATAATTTTTCTTTCTCTGAACTGAACCATGGATAGAAAATACACCAATTTTTTATAAAAAATATTGATCATTCATTTTTTTTTCTTGAAAGGTGAGAATCATAGAAAGGTATATTTCATTCCAGTAGTCATTCTTTTTTTTAGTAAATAGGGATATATTTCGGATTGGAATTCTAAGGAAATATTTTTTGGTCATTTTTACCAATGCAAAAACCTTATTTTGTTTTGATAAATATCTATAAACAATTTTTTTCCTCTTTACTAATCCTTTTGGTATTTCTATTCCCCTAACCATTTACTTTTGTTCAAATAAAAGTATGGTAGGAATTATTTCATACATTTTTTCTTTTGCTCCCACTATTCGATTTTGGTAACCAATCTTAAATTTGGGGTACATAGTTCACACCAATTTTGCATGCTTTCACTCTTGTATACATAAGATGGGACTTGAATCTATCATTGCAATTCAAAAAGTTATTTGATCTTACCCATATGATTATCCAGTTTTTGAGTGGAGATGAGAAAGAGAAACTATCAACTCAAATTACTTTTTATTTTGAAAAAAAAAAGTATATTTCAAGAAATTGCATGTAGAAATATAGATAATACACATAAAGCTAAGGGAATTTCATAATTAATAGATTGAGCAACAACTCGCAAATCACCTAAAAAATAATATTTATTGTCTAATCCGTATCCTACCATAAGAAGTCCGAGGGGAACAATACTACAAATGGCTATCCAAAAAAAGACATTGATACTAAGATTAGTTAAAATAGTATGGTGGCCACAAGGAATCACTAGATAACTCAAAAATACTAGTATGACTACAATAGCAAGTCCAATATGAAATAACCAAGTGTCTCTTCTAGACTAAATAATATCTTCTGTTAATAAAAGTTTAGTCCCATCCACTAAAATCTTGGATAATCCCTAAAGGACTAGCATATTTATGTCTAGTATGTTGTTGTATTCTTGCGGATATATATTTTTTGAACCACATCAATACTAATACTCCTATTGTGACTCCTAATATAAGAGTAAGAAGAATTAAACTAAATTTTTTTTTCGCGAAATGAAATTCATCAAATAAATTTAGAATTTTTTCCTTGAAATTAATATTAAAAATCACTTTAGTGATCAACCTCTCCCATAATAATATCTACACTACCTCAAATTGTCTATTACATGGTCTTCTTTTTCCTTTGAAAGTGCTTGTTTGTTTCATCACCAAGGTAAACATAGATTTCTAAAAATTATAATTGTTTGCTATGACATGATGACAAAATTTGTACATTCAACTCTATAACATTAGGACTATTCACAAATAAACATTTAGAAAAAATCTTGTAGAGTTCATCCTAGTAAAACACAAGGTACATGGAATATTTTTCCAACAATTTATGGTTTTCAATTCCAAGCTTTGTGATAAGAAGTTTTGAGGTTTAATTTCCTGTGATAGTTTAATGTAAAGTCAAGAGAATTTTGCAATGCAAGGTCTTTATTTGTATGATGACACGTCCCAACATTAAGAGTTACATGCATGTGGCATATAATTTTATGATATCCATGTTGCACATTGCAATGAATATATGTTCGTTAATATTGATACCATGTTGGATTTGTGACAATAGCACAATTTGCACATCATTGTTAGGTGGTGTCAAAACCTTTTGAAAGTAAAAAATGTTATGTGCATTGTTGTACTTGTGTTTTGAATTCCAAATTTGACAGCCATATTTATTTTGAAAAAATTACCCATGATTGAAGGACATGTATTTTATTTATTCTTTTATGTATAAACAGTTTCAAATATCATCAATTTTTGGAAATAAAATCAGCTTCAATAAAAAAAATCTAAAAAAGTCTCAAAATCAAAGTACGAGAACAAACATACTGGTTAATAATGGGTATCCTCTGGATACATTGGCATACCATACCTTTGACTAATAGTCGACAAATCTTGTTAAAATATTTATTTATTCTAGAAAAGTAGGTTCAGTAGTTAAGGAATAATTACAAAAATTGCACCTTAAAATCTTGCATTTGGAATTGTATCCTAGTGACTAGGACACCCTGCTTGAGGTTGAAAGTAAAATTATGATGGATTTTGACAAGAAATAGTTGTAAAAGTTATTCTTATTTTCAGCCAACCCTTTCATGAATTATTTCTCACCGGGCATCACTTGCAAGTAGGATACAAATTAGAAATTAAACATCCAATATAGTTATCCGTAAAGTAACCCTGTCTTCACCCTATCTTTCGGCCTCCTTCATCCCCTATCCCCTCTTTCAGTGGTATCCACAAAGTAAAGACATTTCATTAAATCTCAGTATGAAATGCTGAAACTCAGCATTTAATGCATGATGTTCGAGACTAGTTATAGTAGTTGTACAGTTAGGAGCAGTGAAAATATATGTAACAGCAGTAGAGGCGCTCAGGAAAAAGGAAAGAGAGGATGAAAGTCAGTTTACCACGAAAATTGATGATTTTCTGAGTTTCATCCCCCGTTGAATGCTAACATACTTTTTTGGATGTTGTCTTTTTATCTCAGCCTGTGTATGACCAAACTGAGGGTTCTGGTGGTGTGTTTTTCTTACGTTACGGATTACTCTATTAGATGGTAGAATTTATAAGGTGTTGGAGACAAATGTAAAAATGTTATTTAAAATGAGTTTCAATGTTGACTTATGTTTGCCCAACAAGGGGTAAACTGCTTCTTGCTGGGCAACATACTTCTTCACACAAAAATACCCCTACAACAATTGTCTGCTTTGAAAACAAAACATTCAAGATATGAAAACAATCAACCACAGAGTTTAGAAACAAAACAAAAAGAAAAAAAAAACAAGAATGACACAAGCTTGAAGGAAGTCACTTTGTTTATTTCCTTCTCTTTTCATACATCACACAAATCTTTTTACCTCTAATCTCTCCCCTTCTTCTCCTCAAAACTCCTTGTAGGGCAACCATAACCTCTTACAAACCAGGGGGTTAAATCCCTTACAAAAGTGATGGCTACGACCCAAAAAGAAACAAAGCAGCTCCTACCCCATGTCATGTAAGGGTTTCAAGTAGAGCTAGAATTGAAAGTTTCCCCTTGACAACTACGTATAACTCCAAGAAAAGTGATAATAGTAAGATATCGATTCAAAACTGAAAACTTGTACATACAACTTTAAAAAAAGCATATCATGAACTTCTGAAAAGTTACATTTTAATAAATTTGACACCATGAAACGAGCCAAAAGAATATTGCATAGAGATACACTTATGGGCATCAACTTCCATCAAATATTTATTAAAATTTTCTCTGTGTTCTGCTCTTTGAACTGATTTGTTACCTATTTCAAATGGAACTGCAAGTACAGTATGGAGCTTGTATGGAAAAAGTATGCAGAATTCTTACAACGTACATTTCTCACCATAATATTCTCAGGATTGCATTGTTATTCTGTTTGTAAGAGTAACAACTAATGAATTGGACAACAGAGTAGAACAGACGATAAGGCCAAACATGTCCAACAGGGTGCTTCCATAGTGCAATCCTTGTTTTCTTGCTTACTAGAACTATGTTTGCCTTCAGGATTCTCTTTGCTTTTTTTTAATAGAAGAATAATAGAAAGAAGCTTGCTCCATGATTTCATTTTTTCAAATGGAGGTTGACATGCAAGGCCAAAATGTAAGCTTATCAATTAGAGCACCACATGGAAAATGCATTTTGGTAGTAAAAGACATCATTCGATTTTTCCTGGTTGAGGCAAAGTTTTTAAGCTATGCTGACTACTCACCACCTGAATGATCAACTCAAGGTTTAAAGTTGTGACAAAGTTTTGAACGTACACTTTTTACTCAGCAAACAAATTATCAACTCAAGGTTTAAGTTCCGACAAAGTTTTTAAGGTACACTTATTAAACCATTCATGAACTCTCAAGGTTTCTTCAAGTTGCAAGAAAGTTTTTAAGGTACACTTATTAGGGTTTCAACTCAAAGCTTACAGCTGTATGAGGTCCTTCCAATCAAAGAGGGGCCGGAGGGGGGGGCATTAAGTCTAAACAAAAATGGGTGACATACAGTATCTACTACTGATGTTCAGCTCAAAATAATTTGCAAAAGGTCCAGCTGAAGAAAAGAGAAAATTTTATTGATCTTTGTCAAACTTGGGAAAATAAATATTTGGCAAAAAGTGCTCATTTTCCATCATACCTATTGTACTGTTGAGAATTTTGTTTCTGCTCTAGTAATGAGGTGATGCAGCATGCACCATGAAGCCCAAGTTTTTTTTCCTTTTGGGATGGAAGGGGGGTTTTGAAGATATTCTACATTTCGATGTTCCCAATGTCTTTTCACCAAGTGTACATAAAGTTGTCAATCATGTGTTCACATCAAGTTCTCAATGTGGTGACACCACATTCTTAATGCATTTCCAATATGTTCCCAAGTCCACAATGTATTTCTCAAGATGTTCCCAATAGCTCACCACACTTTTGCACAAAATTGAATGGCTAGGCTGAAGGGAAGTGCATCTATCATTATGCTTTGGAACTTTTCTATTGCGGATGAGGTCCTTCAAACTAGTGTTAGGCAGTTTGTGACTTTTATGAAGAACCTCAAATTCAAGTTCTAGAAAATAAATTAGAGAGGTTTTGGGTCCATTGTTTAAAAGAATCAAAATCTTGATTTCAATTTAAAAAATCAGATTGAGTTTCAATTTTGTCTAACTGGTTGTTTAGAGTTGCTTGTGACTTTTGTGAGAGAATTTAGAACTTAAAGTTTGTTTTGCTTTGAGGTTTATTATTGTTGTTGTTCATGTTTTTTCGTGGTTGTGGTTGCTTCATGCCATCATTGCTATTAGTGCTTCCTTTGGGGTTGTGGTTGCTTGGTGTCATTGTTGTTGCCAATCGTGCTTCCATCATGGTTGTTTTCACCCGGTGTCATCATTACTGTTGCCACTTTTGTTCAATGAACAAAATGTACTTCCCCCCTTTCTTGCTCTGCGTAGTTGTGGGATGGTGGATGTGGAACATACATCAGCTTAAGCTTTTACCTTTGACCACATTTGTTGCCAAATTGTTGTTAAGTATCTATCCCCAGTTGTAATTGCTTGTGTTTTAAATCAACTAGGGCTACCCGTTGCTCCACGCAACCACTTCTGCACATTTAATCAAAGGTCGAAAGTTTGCATAGAAGGAGGGGATCTTATGCCTACCACTGTTTAGGAGTAGGAGGGGTCTTACGCCTACTGATAGCCTACTTATTTGTTGGTTATCTCTCCGCTCCTAAATAGTAGGTATAAGTCTCCTCGGACTCTTACTGCTATCTGTAATTAACCTTTTGATAAAGATCACCTCCTGTTTAACAATAGATAAGGCCTACACAGATGTAGGTTATTTCTCCATTGAGAACCTCCTCCACTCAACAATTCAACTACCACCTTGTCCTTGGGCCCCTTTTATTCTTGGGTGTGCCCACCAACCCAGGGTTGCACTCCAATCAAAGTGTCTAATGGTGCATTCACACTTGATGTTAAATCAGTGTTAAATGAAAATCTAGGTGGCATCATCCTAGGTGGCACCCAATGTTGGATGGGTGATAGTGAATGTTAACTTAACATGCTCAGAATGTCGGTGGTGACGACGCGATCGATGGCTAGTGTGTGTCTCTCCGCCACCACGACCCGTAGCGCCAAAATTATACAGAGGCCGGTTCTGCCATAGGAAATGCAGAGGCCGGTTCTGCCATAGGAA
>Ga0116229_10014792_pt1 | contig 10775 bp, 10 predicted proteins | sample S1TSphgellanicum_3_FD_87313 | JGI IMG/M metagenome (GOLD analysis project Ga0116229, IMG submission 87313) | Host-associated microbial communities from peat moss isolated from Minnesota, USA - S1T2_Fc - Sphagnum magellanicum MG | ecosystem: Host-associated > Plants > Peat moss > Unclassified...
GTATCTTTCTATCTTGAAACCATCATTATATAATTGAGTAGTTGGGGAGGAAGATTGCACAATGACTTGATGATTTTTTTCTTTTTCAGGTTCAATATATTGAAACATCTTTTGGAGAGTTTCCTGCAATAAAACAATTCCATTTCGATAAAATTAAATTATACTTGGTAAAAGGTTCTCAAAGTTTCTAGTAAAAAATACAATGTAGGAAGTGTAAACTAGAACACATGATGAAATAAAACAAGTTGAAATTTTAGGATTGGAAAGACTAATACACTGACAACTTTCTCACATCAAACATGCTTGAAAGAAGACCACATAGATAAGACAATGTGAAGAGGAGCCCTAATTACTTGTTCGGAAAGTTGCTTCGAAAGGTGTGGGGTGGGTCCTTTTTTCACATTTTGAATGAAAACTTTTTCAATAAAAAAAATCCCTTACTATATGTGTTTACCTTTTATCAAAATTTTCATACAACAAAATGCAACAACCATCAATACACCCAACCATATTTTGCATTTTAGTAATGTCTCAAAACTACTCTACAATGCTACACAACCACTCCCCACTAAGTTATGAATATATTTTTAAAAATATTTTTTGCACAATTACACTAACAATTATCTTCATGTACTTCCTTATGGTTGTCGCTCCCACATTGAAGCAATCCACCATGTTTTTACAAGAACATCCATGTGCCAATCTAAAGATAACAACCTTCAATACTATCATAGATCTAATGGTGGGTTAACCCATCGATTGACAACATCTAATATTATGTAAAACATCAACTCCAATAGTAAACTTTGAAATGCTAAATAAGTCTTACAAAAAATTTCTATATATTTTCTATGTAGCATTTTAGCGGTTTGTGAACAACCCGAGGTGAACAGTTTGACGAGGTTCCTAAAAAAATCCTTCTAACACAAAAAAAATTGGAGGTTGATAACTAATAGCCATAAAAATTGACAAAAACCATGAACAAGCAAGGGCTCATCAAAACTTGATAATTTTGCCATTTATGCACAAGATGAAGAATAAAACCAAAAAAAAAAAAAAAAAAAAACCAAAAACAAAAACAAAAAAAACAAAAAAAAAAAAAAAAACCACCCAAAATGCTAAGCCATCACATCCATTTTTGCAAATTTTCACCACAATATGAGTAGATTAAAACAACCAAAAAAACAAAAACTTCTCACTGGAGTGGAGTGTACGGGACAATGCCTAAAAACAATAGAAAACCAAGCATGGCCTCTACCCTTGAAAAAAGGAGAGAGACAAAGTCTATAATTAGACCCATGCAAATCACTTGCTGTTTATCTCTCTAATTACCCAAAAAGGCCGGTGGCTGGGTCCACCATTAAAATTACCCCAAAGAATTCCAAGAATTATTGTCTCAACTTGACATTTCCACCAAATTTTGTCATGCTCAATTCTGAAGCATCACACATGCATGGAACATCGAGTTCCCGTCTGCAGAATATATGCATGGAACATCAAATGCCATGAAGTCCCAGCAGCAACAGATGGCACAGAAATTGTATGCATATACTGAGGACCAAATTACCCAAAGGATGTGCATTGATTATTATCCAGCCAACTGGAAACAGATGCCCCAAAAATATGAAGAGACACTACAACAGCAGCGGCAGCGGCGGTGGCAGACCAGACATATTATTATGGCAGAAAGAAAATGGATTAAGAAACAGTGGTGGAGTGTCTAGAACTGCAAAACTGAAACCAAACTCAATACGCAATTGTGGCTACAGAAGTGCTTTTTGGGCAGGTATAAATGGGTTTGACCACAGGCAGGGATTGGAGGAAACAAGTTGTACTTACAAATAGGCTTTTTTTGTCTGACAATGGACGACTACAGTACATAAGTGCAACAATCATGTCTCACACAAGCTTTGACTGAACAAGAGATGAACAGCGGAGACAAGAGTGTACTAGTGCACATTGGGAGGATTTTGGGTGTGTGGGTGGGGGGTGGGGGGGTTGAAGGCCCAAGAGAGAGCCACCCAAATGCTTCACTGCCATTCTTCTGTCTATTCATGCCTAAACACACAAGTCTCACCTCTTTTGCAGTATCCTTGTGCATGAAACTTACAAGGAACGTCCTTTTTGGAAAGTCTAGACGATCTCTCAGATAGGTAAGACCTGTCTCGACTCCCTGAATCATCATTCCAAGACCCTGTATTACTAGAATCACGACCAGAGTAACGACCCCAATTTGACCTCCCTGCACCATTGCCACTGTCCTGTAGACCCTGGCCCCGGCTCCCTCCTGCCAGAAGTTGTGGTGCCCAGCTATCATTGTCCCCACGCGACCTCAAGGGACCACGGGTATCAACTCTACCACTGGCAGAAGGAGTGCTTCCATAGATGCTGTTTCGAACTCGGGACCATCCACTGCCACGATCTTCAACAGCATTGTGATCTTCAACCCACTCCTGAGTACCTGAGTATGTTGAGCGAGTTGGTACATCAGGCTCCCCTCGCTTTGTGTCCCACCTTCTATCATCACCTGTCCCACGAACACCAACCCAGGTGCTACCTTTTACCTCACCGAGGCCACTAACAGAAGAGCCTCCTACAGGATCCCGAGTACTACTCTGAAATCCAGTCGTAGTACTGGTGGTTGTCCAGGGATCCCTCTCTTCTGTAAACTTTCCAGCCAATGCACTTGTGAGGAGAATCGAGTTCTCATGGGTCTCACCAGTCCTTCTAATTCTCAGGTCAATTGGGAACAGTCCAGTTGTGTTCCACTTCCGTAACTGCTCCATTGAAAAGGGTCCCTGAACAGTCCCTGTAGGATCCTGGTAATGCCACACCTTCTCCTTCTCCATCATGTCCAGTGCAACCTGGTTCTTCATCACACTGGTTTCTAGGGGAGTGACTCCAATGTTTGAGAGAGGTAGGACAGCTGCAGCAGGGCCAACTGACTCCCTCTGTAAACCTCCTGGATACACCTTTGGCAGATCAAATAAGGGTGTCCGAAATTCATCTTTCACAAACTTTGAGCCAGTGCTGTCCCCAGCCCAGTGGTCACTACGACTTTTACCAGTGGCTCGCGAACCTTCTGCACCACCTTGATCACTCAGTTGCTCTTGAACATAATCTCTGTGGTCTTTTGTCCAGCTTCGACCTCCCCCTCTTTCCTCGTTCCAGTGTGACTTCTCCTGCATCAAGTTTATATCACGCACAAAGCTCCTGTCACTGGATCGGCCTGCTTCATAGCCCTTTTGACTCCAATCTCTAGCACCCACATTGTTCTCCCTAGTGGAAGAAGGCTTGTATCTATGGCTGTCCCCATCTATTTTTCGGCCACCAAAACTTGAGTCTTCAACATTACTGCTATCCAAGCGGTTATATGATGGCACTGCTGAACCTTTCTCCCAAGAAATTCCTGGAGAGACCTTGGTACGATAGCTTGAAAACTCATCTGCATATGGTATTCACAAAATCCATCACCCAACCTTCTTAAAATGACTTTCATCAAATTACAGCATCACAATACAATATAGAAGTAAGACTAATAATTGTAGAAGGTGGCAAAACGTCTTGGAACCCACTGGAACCTCATCCATAAGCACTTTCCTGAAAGGGTGAGCCAACAGACCTGTAATAGGTTTTTCATCACTGACATCGGACTCATATCCAGGTCCCATACGTGGATCTGCACTGACTTCAGGTCTTGCATGCAGCTTTGCTGCCCTGAATGTTGGGTTGCTGAGTTCCTGAAGTTTCTCCACGCACTCCCGCAATGTGAAATAGCACAACTTAAGGTCAAGGATTACCAATGTCAAACCCCACAGACTCCAAGAACATATGCAAGCCAAGACCCCATACAGCCACTCTGGACACAATCAAACACCTTGTGAATGGACTGAAGAACAACCCCAATAATTGAAGTACTACTGACTGTGTTGCCATCCTCCAAACTGCCCAATGTGAGTAGACTGACCCTTGCCTTGAACAACAAACAATTGACATAAAGTAATCAGGTGGGTGGATATTCTTTTTTCCGACCCTTCTCGCTGGCACGATCCCTTAGATTCACCAGACGCTGTCGTTCAGACTCAAACCACTGGAAAGAACACAAGCCATTACGTTTGGTGAGATGAAGTAGAACTGCTGCCTAACAGTTTACATTAACAATGCATGTATTCTCAAGAACAACATGTTCACACATGACCATCACATTTGTTGTGAAGCAAAAAGTCAAGCCAAGCCCAGCCAAAAAAAGTCCTCTCACTGCATTCAGCAACATCTGTAAGTGGTGTTCATTTCTGATAAACAAAATAATAACATAATAACTGGAAAATCTGTGAAAAGCTTGTTGCTTACATCATTAACTTTCACCTCCTGTAAAGCAATTGCTTTTGCCTCCAGTTGGCCCTGTACAACAGATCTTAAAACTGAGACAAATAAACAAAGAAGATGAGCACATCAGAGCTATGCAGCAAAAAATTGGATGATTAGTGCAGCGAACCAAACAATCACAAAACAATAAGAGAAAAGGGCACAGTAGAGTACAAACATACCACAGTCAAAGTCTTGATAAACCCACATTTGATGCTTTGTCGCAATCGCTGGCACTCCTCCTGCTTCCATTAGAACCACAGCCACATTAAAACAAGAATTCAAAAAATTTGTACCCCATCTCACCTTCATAGGAGATGATATCAAAGGTTCATAACAAACCAGTTCCTGAAAGAAATCTGCAGTGTATGTCTGAAAATACACCAACTGACAAATCTAAGAGATGGGACAACAAAGTTAGTAGTTCCCAGGACCCAGCAGCATGTGCATTTCACTCTTCCATGGACCAATGGGTTGGGAAGCATGTCCCCCCACATCCCACCAAATTCATACATGTGATTCCAGACACAAGCTTCATGGGTAACAAAATCTGGAGCCAGCATGTAAAAAATCACCTCATTAAAGTCCTGATTGGACACAAGGTCGATTGTCAAATCTTCCTTCTTCTGAAGATTCAGAATCTCCAAGACAACATTTGTTAACTTCTTCCCAGCCTTATAAAACTCTGTCTGCTGTCGTGTCCCTGCATTGTGAAAGAAGGGATCAGTCCTGCTGCACCCTCTGGAGTGGAAGATCCCACAACACAAAATACAGTCAAGAAACAATGATATAACCATGACCAGAAGAGGGCCATAAGGATTCCACTAAAAGTACACCATGGAGTAAAATCCTTCAAGAAACCCACCCCCACACCCCCAAGTTTTTCTTGGATGGCTTCCATATTACCTGTGACAAGAACAAGTCTGTAGCACGTATCCAATGTGCTCACACTACCTGGAACACGTATCTTTACAAAAGTATCAACAACCTTGCTATTGAACTCAGGGTCATCCAGTAAGTTTTCCAATAAAGCCCTGCGCAAGTATATGAGGCCAATGTTTTTGGGACTGATGGCAGCAAAATCATTTCCGTCAGGCCTCTCAAATTTTTCATCGCTCCTTCTTCGGCCTCTCCGCCTGTCCTTGGCCATATCACGGTCTAACTTGTCCTCAGTGCCATCTGTTTCACGTGCATCATCTTTCACAGTCCTGTCTAGCTCCTTCAAACTCTTTGCACCATTGGCAGAGTCCTTTGGAGGAAAGTGTTCATTGAGCTGCCTATACATTTCAGACTGGCCCATCAACTTCTTCCCAAACATGGCTTGGAGTCTTTCATCACAAAGTATCTGGCTCTTTTTTTCAGGATCCTGCAGCTGATGTCGCTTGATGTATGCCCAAAGCAGATGATTAACTGCAAATCTTGTAAGAGGCTTCATTGGATCCGCTTTCATGTGCACAATGAAGTCCAAGACCTCTTTTGATGCCCAACCTTCTATCTTCCGAGATTGAACCTCAGAAACAGCATCATCATCATCACCGTCATCATCCTCCTCATCCTCCTCTTCCTGCTCATCCTCATTCTCTTCCTCTTCCTTATCTTCAGCTCCTTCAGTAAAAGCATCTGCCTTATTTTCCACTACAAGATCTTCAGACAAAGTAGGTGCAACCTTGATTTTCTTCCTACTCTGATTTTTGCCATCCAAACTGTCATCTTCATCTTGATCAGACTCTCTGTCTGACTCAGTACCTAGCCCATCAACATCAGAAGGATCCTGATTTTCTGTATCAGAACCACCATTTTCTGAATCTTCACAGATCCCTTTAGCAAGCTTCCCATCCTTATCTAGCTCTGGCAAGGTCAAGGAAAGTCTGTTCTTGAGACCCAACCAATACTCCTTGAATAAGCATTCATAAGTCTCCTTATCCTCAAAGTCCACTTCCACCTGCAGACAATCCAAAACAAAATGAATTCCATACAGACTGTAAGCCAAACCCAAAAACCAAATTCCTCACTTACCATTTCCTGGAGCACACAAAAAGCCTGTCTACTTGCAATTCAAAAGAAAAGCCTGTGAAGACTGTAACCCACTAAACAAAAGTTCAAGTAATCCAGGAGACAAGAAATGTATTACCCCTTCAGAGTTCACAGTCTGGCTGCACTCAATCATGATCACAATTGGCAAACACTCCTCACACAACCCTTTTCGCTTCCGCAACATACGAAAATCTGCCTCTTTGACACAGCCTCCACAATAGGCAATTGGACACATGTAACACTGAAAACTTCCTGGCTTGGTGCAAGACGAGCAGAAGTGCCAACCTATTCAAACACATATATACAGACACATGTAAAAAGCTGTGCAAACCAACATCATCAAGGACTGTCCACAAAAAGTTGTTGGAATCAAACCACTTTCACCTTTGCCAAAGGTTACATTACAAGACCACAACTGCATAGGTATAATAATAAGCAGATCAAGCAAAGGAAGGTAGCAGCATGTGGCAGGCATGAGCATCTGGGTATTGGTAGTAGGGAAAAAAAATCAAGAAATAGACAATCTGATGCTCAACTGGAATCCCCTTCAGGCACATCATAAAAATATATACTCTTTTCAGCATGACAAAAGCTTTCAATACTCTTCCACCAACCAAGAAGAACAAATTCTTCTTGTGGGTCTTTCCACCACAGTAGTTACAAACAAAACACAAAAATCCTGAAACAAAACAAGGAATTCTTGACAGACGAATCCTTATTTGTAGAATAAGAATCCACATGATGAGAGAAATCTGAGCCACAAAGAAAACCATCGCCAGGTATGGACAAGGGATATATTCATATGGGTTTACACCGAGTGCGTCTTTTTGGGCCCCCCTGGAAAATCATACAGAAACATACATGACATATGGAAGAAGCTTCAACAGGCTCCTGGGAATACCACATATCCATGCTCCTTTCTTCCTGAAAAAAGCTGCGTCACGTCCAATACAGTTCAAATGGTACGCCTTTGGACATGATCTGCAGCACATACCACAACCCACATTTCACATTCACAGCTGCTGCTGCTGCTTCTTGCAATGAGAAGAAAGATTGATTGATTTGCATAGATCAATGCATTTGCATTTGTCAGTTCTCACATCTCCTCCAACCCAAGCCAGCAGACTATGAGGAGGATGAACAAAACAGACCAATTACCATTAAAGAAGATGTGCACGAGATGAAGCTCATGGATGCAGCAACACGATGATGAAGCAACAACAAACAATGACAATTGTAACAAGAAGAAGAAGCATCATCAGAAGGGTTTTGGGTGGGTGCACAACACTTACTTACCTTCTGTCGCACATGACAAGATCACCACCGTCAAAGCAAATGTAGCAAACATCTTCTTCATCTTTCTTGCGCTCTTCAACGGCATGTCCTCCTCCTCCTCCTACTCCTCCTCCTCCTCTCCTGCACTGTTTCTTCTGGCGCTCTTGTACTAGACCCAGAGCACGTTTCCTATTGTTGTTATTGTTGTTGTCATCATTCTGATGATGGTATGGTTCTTCCTTCTTCACCACTTTCCCTTCATCGCCCTCCTGCTGCTGCTCTTCGATTCCGGAAGCTTGAGGAGGTAGTAGCAGCGTCTCCGCTGCCGCGTCCTGTTCTTCTTGTTCTCTTTTATCCTCTGGTTTGATTGTAGCTGCTGTTGCTGCTGCTACTGGGGCCTTTTGTTGTGGCACATCTTCTTCAGCTTCTTCAGCTTCTTCAGCTATTTGTTGTTCTTCTTCTTCTCCTTCAGCGTTCACATTCTCCTCAAGATGCATGGCTTGTACACCACTCTCATCTACATCATTTGCAGGTTCTTGTTTGAGTTTCTCCCCCTCTTGGATCATAATCATCTCTTTCTGTTCTTTGTCGACGTCTAGAGAATTCTCGTGTACAACAACACCATCATCATTCGCAGTTTGTGCTACGACTAGGGTTTGAACAATTGCACCAGCAGCAGGAGCAGCAGCAGCAGCAGCAGCAGCAGGACTGCTGCTGCTGCTGTTGCTAAAGCTCTTGTCCACCAGCACCTCTCCAGAAAGCCTTGCCTTTTGTTGTTGTTTTTCTTCTCCTTCTTCTTCTTCTTCTGTTCTTTCCATGGCGTCTTTGCCAGTAAAGCAGCGCGTGGTCATGGCGAGCATCATCACGACAGTTTTTCCTTCCTCCAACAACACATCATCGTCTTCGGTCGCGACTCTTGTTCTCCTCAGTTGCAATCGCCACAGCTTCTTCGTCTTCTTCTTCTTCTTCTTCTTCTTCCGCTCCCAAACCCTAGCAAACACTGTTGGTCGTTTCTTGTTTCTTCGTCCGTCGTCCGTCGTCCTGTTCCTTTACCGCCGCAATCGAAAACTTCTTGTCGACGACGAGAAGAACTCAAAGCAGAAGAAGAATCACGCTCCAGGAGAGACGTTGTTGTTCTTGTCAATAGGCTTGTTCGGTCGGTCGTTCGTTCCGCCCGATCTTTCTTTCTTTCTTTCTTTCTTGCTCGCTTTCTTTCGTTCGTTCGTTCGTCTTTCTTGCTTGCGCACCACCGCCGCAGTCGTCTTGCGCAATGCGAACCAACGGCGGACACATGTAACGGAGCACGCGGGGCCGCGAGCGGCAGGAGGAAGCAAGCAGGAAACAACAAAGGAGGAAGAAAAGAAGGAGGATTAGGGATCGGAGGGCAGAATCCTTCTTTCTTCACTTGGTGAGTCAGTTCCTTCCTTCCGTTGGATCTCGATGTTGTTCTTGATGAAGAAGTGGAGAGATCAGGAGGATGTAAGCTTGCAAACCAGGCATGAAAACAGACACCGCCGCTGCTGGAGAAGATTGTTTTCTACAGACATTTGAACTCAGAGATTGTGTCATCTTCAAGGAGAAAATGTGAGAGCAAAATCAGCAGCAGCGGCAGCAGCTGTGATGGTTTTTGTATTTGTGACAGACTTCTTGTTGTGGAGGAGGGGGATTTTGCAAAGGGATTTCTTCTTATTATTGTTGTTTCCTGCAATGTCCACATATCAATCTTTGATTGTAACAAAGCAAAGAAGAACCTGTGAGATGATGATGATGACGATGGTGAGCTTCTTCTGGGGAATGGCTTCCTGAGATGTAGTTTTTTTTTTTCCAGGGCTGTGTCAATGCAGCAGTAGGGTGATGCAGGGATTTGGTTCTCTGCATAAGGGACAAGGTGCAGCATGTTGGCTGGATTTGGGGTGTTCTTTTGCAAGGGGGGGAATTCAGAGTATGAATTGCAGGTTTGTTGCCTGATGTCTGGACCACAGCTCTGTATCCTGGATCTCTTTCCTTTTGTTGGTTACAAGGAAGCTCAAGAAATTTTAAGGTTGCTAATCCAGATCTTTGCAGGTTTGTTGCATGATGACTGGACAACATCTCTGTATCCTGGATCTCTTTCATTTGGTTGCTTATGAGGAAGCTTGAGAAATATTATGGTTGTGAATCCAGATCTTTTGTTAGCAATAGCATTCAGTTGGAAGTGAATTTAGTCTTGCTATGATCAGAACACGGGTTTCTTGGTTTATAAAGATGCATTTTGCTTAGTGATCAGTGTCTGAAATTGTCATTTGAGAATGCAACTTCCGTCTATTTCATCAAACATGTTGTGATGTCAATTTCATGTCATATGATTCAATCCAGAATCAAACTTCCAAACTGGTAAAAGTGTTGTGGTAAGGTCGCGGCTAATATGAGGCATTCTCTCTGCAGCAGGTGAGTGCAAATGGTGGATGAGGAGACATGGGGACTTGGCAGAAAGAAACTACTGGAACAATTTTGATGATGCAGGAACTGGTTTACCCACCCTAGTCTAGATTGATTCTTCAAGAGTTCAGTCTGAGCATGCTGAGAGGAGCAGTGGCATACTGGCAAAAAATTAGGTGCATTCACTGCCAACTTGCTGCAACTTGTCCCTCATGCAGAGAACCAATTCTACTGAAGAGTTTGATAGGAAACAGTGAAATTTGTGAAAGTGGGTGATGCAAAGTGACCAACTCTACTTACCAATTCTCTCACAGATGGAAATGTGTTTCAAAATCATCCTCTGCATTGCAAAGTGAAGTGGGCAATGTGATGTGGGTTGAGCAGTGTAATTGGTGTTCTGCAAAGTGCCAAGACCCCCTATGGCTGGTCATCAAACGTGATGATAGATGGTTTCCTGTCTCAGTCCACCACAGGCAGGGCAACAATCTGCACCTCTCCCCTCTCCACTGCAAACATGCAATTCCTATGGAACAAGTTAGATTTCCACACACCCCCCCCCCCCCCCCCTCTCTTCTCCTTCAGCAAAATCCTCCCCTTTCTTTTTTTTTCTCCTTTAATAATCTTTCCCAAAAATGTATTGAGTTTTTTTTTTTTTTTTTTTTTTTTTTTTTTTTTTTTTTTTA
>Ga0116229_10014794_pt1 | contig 10775 bp, 6 predicted proteins | sample S1TSphgellanicum_3_FD_87313 | JGI IMG/M metagenome (GOLD analysis project Ga0116229, IMG submission 87313) | Host-associated microbial communities from peat moss isolated from Minnesota, USA - S1T2_Fc - Sphagnum magellanicum MG | ecosystem: Host-associated > Plants > Peat moss > Unclassified...
AGGCAGGCGACGTGCTTGGAGATCATTTGTTGCGAGAGCGAGAAAGGCTCGGTGAGATCGTGAATCGTGGCCGATCCGAGGGTCAATTTGCTGACCATGGCGCGGCGGGTCGGATCAGCCAATGCGGCGAGTGTTTTGTCGAGAGTATTCACAACCAAATGGTAGTGAATAATGCTGGGAGTGTCAAGGATCGTCCTCGCGGCCCGACGGCAGGCGCGCCTAGCGGCGATCGCGACTCAACCTCTCGCGTCGGGTGCCGCTATTAAGAGGGGATTCATTGACGTCGGCGACGTGTTGCTGTGCAAACAATCCGAAGATTACTCGCCGGCGAGTTGCCGCGCGGCCTCCTCCTCGCGGTCTTGGGCGGACTCATCGCCGCCTGCTGGAGCGCGCCCGCCACCGCGCAGGTGCTGGCGCAGATTCAATTGGTCGGATACTCGACGTCCGCGCTGAGCTCGACCGCCGCGACGTCGTATTCGGTCACCGTGCCCGCCGGCGTGATGGCGGGCGACTTCCTGTTGTTCGAGGGCAGCAACAATCCCGGTACCGGTGGCGGCGGGCCATCGGGGTGGACCTTCCTCGCCAACCACAGCGCCAGCAGCACCAGCCCTAGCGCCTCCCTCGGCTTCTCGATTTGGTACCGAATCGCGACCTCGGCGGACGTTGCCGGCTCGACGGTGTATACCTGGACCGTGACTGGCTCGAGCCGCGTCGCCGGCGCGATCATGGCCTTCCGCGGGGTCAGCAGCACCAATCCGATCGTCGCCTACGACACCGTGGCGACCAACACCGCCAGCACATCGCGGACCGCACCCTCGCTGACGCCGGGCGTTGCCGATACCACCCTCGTGGCCATGTTTTCCGCGGCCTATGGGAACTCCGATACGCCCACGGCCCCGAGCGGGACGACGCAAATCTTTGCCGCCGGCACCACGGGTGGCAGCAACGGCGTGTTCTTGAGCGCCTTCTATGAGAATCTCGCCTCCGCCTCCGCCTCCGGTACCTTCGTGAGCACGTCCGGCAATTCGTTCAGCGCCATCAGCTCCGGCGGTACGGTGTCGCTGCAGCCGGCGACCGTCTCTCCGTCGGCCTATTGGCACTTTGACCAGGCCACCTGGACCGGCGCGACCGGTGAAGTCACCGACTCGGGCGGCAGCGGCTACAACGGCGTGGCCGCGCACAGCGCCACGACGTCCAACACGTCGCCCGCCTTGGCCGGCTCTCCCGGTACCTGCTACTACGGTGCCTTCAACGGCTCGACGCAGTACGTCGAGATGCCGAGTTCGCTGCCGCACGTGGGCAACGACTTCACCATCACGGCCTGGATCCGACCGACGGCGAATCAGCAAGGTCGCATCTGGATCGACGACGAGAACAACGACGGCTACGGATTGAGTTTCTACGATTCGGGATCGGCCAAGCTGCGCATGTATAGCCGTTCGCCGTCGACGGTCTACAAAGACTCCGCTATCACGCTCTCGCTCAATACCTGGTACTTCGTGGCGCTGGTATCGGACGTCAATCTGGCCCAGCAGATGTACTTGATCATTCTCGACAGCTCCGGAAACCAGCTCGACGTCGAGAGCATGTCGCGCAGTTCCTTCTCCCCCGGGACCGGCAGTCACGCGACCGTCGGCGGCAGCGACGATGGGGAAACCCAGGGGACGCTCGCGCACTTCGCCGGCAACATCGACGAAGTCACGATATTTCAGTATGACCTGCCGGTTTCCTCCCTGCAGGTCTGGGCGCTGACCACGCATGCATGCCCGACCTACAACGTACCGAATCACTACGCCGTGAGCACCCCCGGCACGGCGGTGAATTGTGCGCCGGCGGCCGTGACGATCACCGCCCATTCGAGCTCCCACTCGGCGGTCGCGACCACCGACACGATCGCGATCACGACGAGCACGGGTCACGGCGATTGGACGCTGACGAGCGGCGCCGGCACATTCACCGCGAGCGGCTCCGATGCCGGTACGGCGACCTATACGTATGCCGTGGCGGATGCCGGCGTGGTGGGGCTGGCGCTGCGCGACACGCATGCCGAAGCGGTCACGATCAACGTCACGGATGGATCCGTGACGGCGACGTCGGGGACGGCCACCGCGTCGGAGGACAGCGCGCTCACGTTCGTCGCGTCGGGATTCATCGTCACGAACGGCAGCAACGTCGCCACCACGATCGGCACCCAGATCGCGGGAAAGACCTCGACCCAATCCCTCGCGCTGCAGGCGGTGCGCACGGATACGCAGACCGGTGCGTGCACGACGGTGTTCGCGAGCGGCACCACCAAGAGCATCGGTCTTGCCTACCAATGCAACAATCCGACCACCTGCATCGCCGGACAGACACTGACCATCACGAACAACGGCACCACCACCGCGATCGCGTCGAACCCCAACTCCGGACTGGCGACCTACACCGCGGTGCCATTGACGTTCAGTACCGCGAATGCCGAGGCGTTGTTCAACCTCACCTATTCGGATGCGGGCCAGATAACGCTCGCAGCCAAGTACACGATTCCGCTCGGCAGCGGGGCCAGCTCTGGCACGAGCATGGTGGGTTCCAGTCAATTCGTGGTGAAACCCAATACCTTGACGCTGTCAGCCATCAAGAGCACGGCCGGCGGCACCGCGAACCCCGCCGCGAGCACCGCCTCGGGCAGCGTGTTCCTCGGCGCAGGACAGGCCTTCTCGGCGACCGTGACGGCGCTCAATTTCCTGGGCAATGCCACGCCCAACTTCGGCCAGGAGACCTCTCCCGCCGCGGTTACGCTGACACCGAATCTGGTGCTGCCGACGAGCGGCCACGATCCCTCCGTCAGCGGCACGTTCAACGCGTTCGCGAGCGGCATCGCGACCGGTACGGGATTTAGCTGGCCGGAGGTCGGGATCATCACGCTGACTCCGACGGTGGCGAGTTACCTCGGCAGCGGTACGCTGACCGGGACGACTACCGGCAATGTCGGCCGATTCATTCCCAATGCCTTCACGGCCGCGATCAATACGCCGGTGTTCGGCACCGCCTGCACTGCCGGTGGATTCAGCTATATCGGCCAGCCCTTCGTCTACACCGTCGCGCCGGTCATCACGGCGACCGCGCAAGCCCTGGGCGGCGCCACCACGCAGAACTACACGGGTTCGCTGATGCGGATGTCGAACGCGTCGCTGACCGGACGCACCTATACTCCCACGCCGTCGAGTCCTGCCCTGACGCTGACCGGTCTGCCGGCCACCTCGGCGGATCCCGTCATTGCCGATCTCGGCACCGGTCAGGTGACTTTGACATTCAGCGCCGGCAGCGGCCTCAGTTTCGCACGCGGCAGTGCGATCGCGCCGTTCAACGCCGATATCGCCCTGTCCATCAATGTCATCGATTTGGACGGCGCGAGCGCGTCGAATCCAGTGACTTTCGGATCCGGCAGCGGGATCGCGTTCAGCACCGGCGCCGCGCAATATTATGGACGGCTCTACCTGCGCGATGCGCTCGGTTCCGAACTGCTCGACCTTCCCATGTCGCTGGTGACACAGTACTTCGTCGGCACCTCGCAAGGTTTCGCGACGAATACGAGCGACGTTTGCACGACCGCGCCGCCGATCTCGTTCAGCAACTACCAGCTGAATTTGTCAGCCGGAAAGACCTGTGTTCGCGACTCGGGCAATCCCGGGGTCTCCGGCCAGGGCTGTGCGACTGCGGCCTCGAGCCGCTACTCGGCAACGGCCGCGGCCGGCGCATTCAACTTAATCCTCGCGGCTCCGGGAGCGGGCAACAGCGGGGCCGTGAGCGTGACGCCGACCGCCCCCACATGGCTCCAATACCTCTGGAATACGAGTTCGGGCAGCAACACGAGCCCGGTCGGGATGGCGACCTTCGGCGTCTTCCCGGGATCTTCGACTCGGATATACCAGCGCGAAGTTTATTGAGCTTCGGCCGCCGTCGGTGGATTGCCCGCTGTCGGTGCACAGGAACAATCGCTCGTTGCAAAGAAGTGCGCGATCGGTTAGGGTTGCGCTATTGCGAAAAGAATTGCGCTATAGCGCAACCATTGAAACGTCCAGGCTTCCGGGGAGCGTCGTGGCTGCACATTTGCAACGGAATACCCGAACCGGGCGGCGGAGTGCTGTGTCCAGCGGTTAAATCTTTTCGCCTGAAGCCGATACAGGCCTGAGCCAATAGACTACGAAAAGAGATGGGAGTCATTATGTCAAAGAACAACGGTCATCGTTCATCCCGCCGCGCTCGCGGCCTGCGCGCAGCGACGCTCGGTATCGCGGCGATGGGGTCCCTCGTCGCAGCGCATGCGGAGGAGTCCGCCGCCGATTCCGACCAGATCCCTGAAATCGTGGTCACGGCACAAAAGCGTGCGCAGAACGAACAGAACGTGCCGATCGCCATCACGACCTTCACTTCCGCAGCCTTGGAAGAGAAGAACATCGTCGACGTGCAGGGCTTGGCGCGGCTTGCGCCGAGCGTCAATCTCGACACTGCGTCTCCGTTCGGCGGGTCGAACCAAGTCTTGTCGGCCTCGATTCGCGGCATCGGTCAGGACGACTTCGGCATCAATCTCGATCCCGGTGTCGGTGTCTACGTCGACGGCATCTACTTTGCCCGTACGACCGGCGCCAACGTGAACCTTCTCGACGTCGATCAGGTCGAAATCCTCAAGGGACCGCAGGGCACCTTGTTCGGTCGCAACACCATCGGCGGTGCGATCAATGTCGTGACCCGCACCCCGGGCGACCAGTTCATGATCAAAGCCGAGGCCAGCGGCGGCAGCTACAACCGCCGCGACTTGCAGGCGACGATGGACGTGCCGTTCAGCGACACCGTGTTGTCGACGTTCACGTTCTCCTCGCTGAATCGCGATGGCTACCAGAAGCGTATCCCGTATCCGTCGTCGGTGCCCTATGTCGAGACGCCGATCAGCGAGTTTCCGAACGGCGGTACGGACACGTATTCGACGGAGGGCGGCCAGAGCGAGGACGTCGTGCGCTCCAAGGTGCTGTGGAAGGCTTCCGACAAGCTCAACGTCACCTGGACCGGCGATTGGACGCACGTCAATGAATCGTCGGTGCCGGAGTCGCTGCTCGCGACGATCACGGCGCCGCAACCCCCCGGCGTGCCGCCGAGTGCCGCGCTCTTCGGTCTGTTCTACAATCTGTGCATCAACGGCGAGTTCGTGCCGGGCTGCGGCCGGCCGTCGATTTCCGGTGCGAATCTGAATCCGCTCTCGTATCGGTTGCCGTTCGGCAATCAGTACATCACGAACAATCCCGACCTGTCCTACGGAACGGGTCCCGACTTCGACAAGATGGACCAGTTCGGCACTTCGTTGACGGCGGATTGGGAACTGTTCGACGAGACCCACCTGAAGTCGATCACGGGCTACCGCAAACTCGAGTGGGACGTGGCGCTCGAGCCGTCGGCCGCGCCCGTCATCATGAATGAGGGCTGGTTCGCACAGACGCAGCATCAGATTTCCGAAGAGCTGCAATTGACCGGTGTCGCCTTGAGCGACCGACTCCACTATTCGGCCGGCCTCTACTACTTCGACGAGCAGGGCGCCGAGGCGGATTACGTGTTGATCGGTGCCGGCTTGCTGCAGATTCAAGGCTACGAATCGATCGAGACGCAATCCTATGCGGGCTACACCCACCTCGAATACACGCTGGTCGACGACCTTAACCTGATTGCCGGCGGCCGCTATTCGTACGATCGTAAGACCCTGGCGGAAAGCCAGCCGGTGTTCGCCGTGGCCGGGCCGCCGTTCGCGACGACGCCGACCGGGGACAACTCGCAGGATTTCTCGGTGTTCACGCCGACGCTCGGACTGCAGTACTCGTTCACCAAGGACGTGATGTCCTACCTGACCTATTCCAAGGGCTACAAGGACGGTGGCTGGACCACGCGTCTGACAGCTCCACTCGTGCCGCTGCACGTTCCGACCTTCGGCCCCGAAAAGGCCAACACGTATGAATTGGGCGTGAAATCGGACTGGTTCGCCCGCACCGTGCAGCTCAATGCCGACGTCTTCTACACGAAGTACGACAGCATTCAGCTGAACTTCCAGGAAGGCTTGTCGCCGACCATCGAGAATGCCGGCGATGCCGACATCAAAGGCGTGGAGTTCGACGGCAACTGGATCATCGGCAACGGTTTCTCGTTGGCGGCGACGGGTGCCTTCATCGATGCCTATTACACCTTCCTGGCACCCGGCATCAACGCGGGTCAGTCGTGCGTTCAGCCCTTCGAGGGCTGCATCACGACCTCGAGCTTGTTGCCGAAGACGCCGCGCTGGAAGTACAGCGTGTCGCCAACCTACCGCTATCCGTTGCCGAACGGCGGGTCGCTGCGCCTCGGAATCGATTTCACGCACACCTCCGAGATCGCCAACGACGCGATCAATACGTCATTGTTGATGCGCCCCGCCACCGATCTGTTGAATGTCTCCGGCACCTACGCGTCGCCCGATGACAAGTACGAGGTCACGGTCGGCGGCTCGAACATCACGGACGACCGGTACTTGACGACCGGCAACCAGGACACGACGGCGAGCATCATCTACGGCACCTACAATCCGCCCGCGGAGTGGTACGTGACCGGCCGCATCAAGTTCTGAGGCGGTTCGATGTTCTGAGGCGGCTCGATGTCGAGCAACGGCCCCCGCGTCGCATGACGCGGGGGCCGTCTCGTTACGGCAGTTCCCCGATGACTCGAATCGGCGCAGGCCGCCAGGCGTGCATCACGCCCCGGTGTTGGGCAAGTGCATGACCTTGGCGGGATCTTCGCCGTACGGGGGAGAGTAGATCACCAATAGTTTGATGCGCTCGGTGAGCACGCGGATGTCGTGGAACACCTTGGCGGGGAAGAACATCATGTCGCCAGCGCGGACATGATGATCGACGCCATCGATGCCCGCGATGGCCTCGCCCTCTAGGATGTACACCGCCTGCTCCAGGTCAGGATGCGCATGCGCCGGGGATCCCGCGTGTCGTTCGATGTCGCCGAGCGCGATTTCCATGTATTTGGCGCCGTTCACCTTCGGTCCGACGAGCCGGTAGTTCTTGGTGCCGGTGTGGTTGGCGGGACTGTAGCTCTCGGTCTCTCCGGCGCGGATGATGTACGGTGACTTTTCGCTCATGACGAACTTCCTATGGACGCGGTTTTGGGCCTGGCTAAATACAGTGCGGAGGAAACAGCGATCGCCAACAGGGCGATCGTCGCGAGTCCCGATTTGAATGAGCCCGTGTGATCCTTCATGTACCCGATGTACCACGGCGAGAGAAAACCGCCGATGACGCCGAGGGCGCTGATCGCGGCAATGCCGCCCGCGGCGGCAGCGCCGGTCAGGAACGATCCGGGGATGGCCCAAAAGGGCGAGGTGAACGAGAGTGTGCAGGCAAAGGCGATCGCGATCCCGGCGATGCGCAGCATCGGATCGGCGACGAGCACCGAGGCGAGCAATGCGAGACCCCCGACGAAATTCGCGGCGGCCGCGTGTCGATAACGCTCATGGTGCTTGTCTGATTGCCGTCCCCACAGGATCACGCCGAGCAGCCCGAGGATGCTCGGAATGGCCACCACCAGGCCGGTCTGGGAGTTGCTGAATCCGAAGCTCTTGACGATTTGCGGCATGAAGAACGTGATGCTGTTGAGCAGGCAGACGTTGCTGAAGTAGACGAGGGCGAGAAACAGCACCCGCCCGTTCGTCAGTGCGTGCAGCACCGTGAACACGCGTTTGCGTTCCAGCGCCGAGCGCTCCGCCGCGAGGCGCTTGACGAGCCATTCGCGTTCGTCCGGCGCCAGCCAGGCGGCGTCGGCGGGTCCGTCCTGCAAGCGCTTCAAGACGAGGGGAGCGAGCAGCAGCGCCGGGGCGGCTTCGACCAGGAACAGCCATTGCCAGCCCGCGAAACCCCACAAGCCGTTCCAGCCGAGCAGTTGGCCGGATAGGGGTGCCCCGATGATGCCGCTCAACGGGATCGCCGCGATGAACACCCCTAAGATGCGGGCGCGGTAGTTCGCCGGGAACCACAGCGTCAGGAAAAACAGCATGCCGGGATAGAAGCCGGCCTCGGCGGCGCCGAGCAACAAGCGCATCACGTAGAAACTCGTCGTGCCCTTGACGAAGGCCATGCCGGCGGCACACAGGCCGAGCGTGAACATGATGCGGGCCGTCCAGCGCGTGGCGCCGAACTTGTACAGGAACAGGTTCGATGGGATTTCGCAGAGGCAATATGTCAGGAAAAAGAGGCCGGCGCCGAGGCCGTAGGCCGAGCTCGACAGGTCGAGCGCCTTGTTCATCTGCAGCGACGCGAAGCTCAGGTTGACGCGGTCCAGATACGCGACGAAATAGCACAGGATCAACAACGGCAGGATGCGTAGTGCGGTGCGGCGAATGACCTGCCGCTCCAGCGCGATGGATGCCGGATTGTCGAGATCAGCGGACCGATCGAGAGCCATGCCGAGATTATTGTCGTTCACGCAGGTCCCAACGTCCTCCGCAGCCGTCCGCGTGGGCACGCCCACGCCGGATGGCGCGCCGTCATTACTCGCCCCATTATAGAGTGAGCGTAGCGCAAAGAATGCGAGATAGCGAATTAAGATTCGCTATAGCGAAGTTAAGTCTGGTGGCGAGCGGCCGACCCTGTGAGCACGCGTCGCCGGGGGCCTTACCTTGCCAGATTCCACGAGAACAGCCTATAATTTCGGTATACCGTATAAGATTTCGCTATGGCGAAAATAAAGAACCTGCCATGACATCTGACACCCCCGGAGTCCCGAGCTGGGCAGACACCGCGACGACAGCGACGGGTCCGCTTCGCGATGTGCGGGTGCTCGACCTGACGACCGTTCTGATGGGTCCCTCGGCGACCCAAATCCTCGGAGATCTTGGTGCAAATGTCATCAAGATCGAGTCTCTGGCTGGCGACTCGATGCGCTGGATCGGTCCCTGGCGCCACCCGGGCATGGGGCCGCTGTACCTCCAGGCGAACCGCAACAAGCGCAGCGTCGCGATCGACCTCAAGACCGCCGTCGGCAAGGCGCAGGCCTTGGCCCTTGCCGCCGACGCGGACGTGCTGGTCTCGAACGTGCGGCCGCAGGGACTCGCGCGCTTGGGGTTGGACTACGAGAACGTGCGCTCCTTGAATCCGCAGATCATTTATTGCTCGGCGGTCGGCTACGGCGCCGGTGGCCCCGAATCGGGAAAAGCGGTTTACGATGATCTGATTCAGGCGGCCTCGGGCATCTCCGGCTTGTTTCAGCGCGTCGACGGCGCCCCGCGATACGCGCCCGTGAATATTTGCGATCGTATCGTGGGTCTGTACGTGGTCAATGCGGTCACCGCAGCGCTGTATCATCGCGCGCGCGCCGGCGAAGGCCAGGTCATCGAAGTGCCCATGTTCGAGACCATGGCACAGTTCGTGCTCTCCGATCACATGGGGGGCGGCGCCTTCGTGCCTGCCGAAGGCGGCATGGGTTATCGACGGCTGTTGTCGCGAACGCGCGGCCCGTATCCCACGCGCGATGGACATCTGTCGCTCGTCGTGTACACCGATCGCCACTGGCGGGCGTTCAGCGCGCTCGCCGGCTGTCCCCAGTTGCTCGACACCGATGCGCGCTTTGCCTCACAGGAATCTCGCACGCAGCATGCGGAGGCGGTCGGCCGATTTCTGGCCGAGCAACTGCCCACGCGCACGAACGCTGAATGGCTCGAGGTGCTGCATCGCAACGACATCCCGGCCTGCCCCGTCAATGCGATCGAGGACCTGTTCGATGACCCGCATTTGCGGGCCGTCGATTTCTTTGCGGACGTCGTACACCCGACCGAGGGCACTCTCAAGACCTGCCGTTTCCCCGTGCGCTTCGGCGCCACGCCGGCGTCGATAAGGCGGCTTGCTCCGAACTTGGGCGAACATAATGCCGAGATTCTCGGTGCGGACGCCGCGGACGGCGCGGGGCCGGGCAATGAGTGAGCCTGATCGGCCCGACGTTCGGCTCGAGCGTAACGCGGATACCCTCTGGGTATGGATCGATCGGGAGGCGCGCCGCAACGCGATCAACGCCGAGGTGCTCGCGGGCATTGCCGAGGCGGTGGAGCGGGCGAAGGAGGATGCCTCGATTCGCGCGATCGTGCTCACGGGCGCCGGGGACAAGGCGTTCTGCGCGGGAGCCGATTTGAGCAAGGGCACCGGCACGTTCTCCGCGCTGCCGGACGAGCCCACCACGGATTTCGGCCGGCTTGCCCGCCACGTGCGCACCTCGCGCGTGCCGCTGATCGCGCGCGTCAACGGTGCCTGTGTGGCGGGCGGAATGGGGTTGATGGCGCTGTGCGACCTCGCCGTTGCCGCCGATCATGCGCGCTTCGGACTGCCCGAGGTCAAGGTGGGCGTCTTTCCGATGCAGGTGCTGGTGTACCTTCGGTCGATCCTGCAGGCGCGCCACCTCAACGAGCTATGTTTGACCGGCGAGTTGATCGGCGCCGAGCGGGCTGTTGCGATCGGACTCATCAACGAGGCCGTGCCCGCGCACCAACTCGATGCGCGCATCGAGGCGCTGCTGGCATCGCTGCGCCAGGGGTCGCCGGCGGCGCTGCGCCGCGGCAAGCAGGTCATTTTCGCGATGGAAATGATGGCGTTCGACGAGGCCCTTGCCTTCGCCGAGGCACAGATAGCGCTTGCCGCGCATGGTGCGGACGCGGCGGAAGGGCTTGCCGCCTTCAATGCCAAGCGCAAGCCGAGCTGGGCCGGCGATGCGTAGGAGCCGTACCTGAT
>Ga0116229_10014796_pt1 | contig 10773 bp, 14 predicted proteins | sample S1TSphgellanicum_3_FD_87313 | JGI IMG/M metagenome (GOLD analysis project Ga0116229, IMG submission 87313) | Host-associated microbial communities from peat moss isolated from Minnesota, USA - S1T2_Fc - Sphagnum magellanicum MG | ecosystem: Host-associated > Plants > Peat moss > Unclassified...
AATTTTTTTTTTTTTTTTTTTTTTTATTACCCCACCGCTCCCCCCCATTTTTTTTTTAAAATTCTCCCCCCCCCCCCCCCCCCCCTCAATTTTGTCATGGGCCAATCAATAAGGAAGGGAGGATGAGGGGGCAAGGATTGGATTTCTTGGAATTTGATATTCCCACCAAAGTTCCCAATGGTTACTTATTTTGTTCCCAAAATTTCCAACCAAAAGCAAACACTTATGGCAATCCCTAATTTGGAAAAGGGTTAGAGGATGCGGAAAGAGGATATAAGCTTATGGGCCTTCTCGTAGTTGCTTTTCAGATAATGGGTTGATTTTTGATTTTTGTTGCACAACATAAGTTTGGAAATATATACTTTGAGTAAGACCTCGGGCAAAACTAACTTAGTTTTTGCAACATTAAAGCATAATAATTTCTTGTGAAGGTGATTTTCACTAATATATATATTAATTATAAACCTACTATGATTGTATTTGAAGAATCATCATGTTGTTTAGATAAAGAGTTCATGTTTTCAACTTTTCTTCCTTATAAGTGAAATCATGAGGCATAGATGCAAGGGTTCTTATACCTACTCCTTAAGATTGAGAGGACATTACGCATGCAAGTTAGGGTAAGATTCTTACTCTTTTCTAGCATGGATCTTCACATATACAAGGTGCCTTTCAAACTAGCTTTTGTCTTACTAGCAAAAAAAATTCAAAAAGTAAAATTTAAAATTGAAAAACATGAAAATGAAGTTTATTTTTGGGGTTTCCAATCATCAAATTTTTATTTTGAAAATTTTCCCAATTTCTTATTAGGTTCCTATGGATTAAACATAAATATAAAAGGATATATGTAAAGTCATTTACTTGCATATCTCATTAGTAACTAAATTTGACTAAATCTTCCTATGGATGGTATCTAAAGGCAAGTGTAACTACATCACAAAATTGAGCAAAAAAAATCCTCTATTCCAAATGACACTAAGAATTTTCTCCAAATGCTTTACACACAACAAAAGAGGTGATGAAAGGATCTAATGAGACACCACCACTTTTAACCTTAATGTTATTTGGTGAGGGGGGTTGACGTATTACTACTCTCTAGGGTTTTGTTAGCTACCTCATTTCGCCCCCCACCCGGTGGAGCACATGCGGACACAATTGTCATGTCCTCGACGTCTTTCCAAAACAAGAGTTGACGGTCGTAAAAGCCTCGAAAATCTAGAAATTGACGAAGCAACTCTATGGGTGGTTGAGCAAAATATTTTTCACGTTGAGGCATATTCACATCATCCACAAAACATACAATTTTTTTCCCAAAAGGAGCACCAAACCTCGTTTTCCGTTTCTTTTCCAATTTCCCTTCAATAGCTTCCTACATGTTAAGCAAGCACACATCTAAGGTTAGATATAAAAAAAAAGGTGGTGTTACTTTAATTCAAAATTACAATCTCTAATCCAAGGATAACTTAGAGTGAATATTTGTATCAAATATTTTTTGTGTATAGTTTGCTTGACATATTAACATGTGAGGTGGGAAAAATGAATACCAACTATAAGCTAATGTCATTCAAGTCAATAAGTGAGTATTTTTTTAATCTTTTAATGCAAAAATATTCATACTCTAATTGTTTATGATGAAGGTAGTGAATAGATTTTATTTTATTTTATTTTTCATTTGTGACATAGAAAAATTTGATGAATTTTTCCAACAAAATCTGAAAATTAGTTGAATTTACACTAGGTTAGAGAGGAAAGTAGAAAAATTAGGAATCATGTTATATTTTAAAGATTGTCTCAATTTTTACAATTCCCATGATACCCGATGGGTATTTGCACCAGTTATGATGGGGAAATAAGTAAAATTTGATATAAAAAAAATTCCCATGATACCCGATGGGTATCCACACCAGGTATCATGGGAAAATAAGTAAAAATTGAGTGCGGCCTTTTCAAAAATGAAATGCCCACCTCCGTGGGCATTATTACACTGGAAGTTTTTACTTCCCAAAAGTTATATTAGCGTATTTCTCACAATTTCGCACAGAACAAATGGGTTTTTAGATAAATTAGGCGAATTTTAAAAAAAAGTGTGAGACCTTAATAATGTTGATCCTTGTCCATTAATGGAACCAAAAAAAATCAATAAAAAAAATAATAAATTTTATTTCAGAGCTCATAAGGGGAATACAAATATCCAAGAAGCAAATATTTGAATCAAAATAAAGTAGATGTCATCTCCAAGGTTTTTCTTTTCAATTGTAATATTGAAAATCTGTTAATTTTTCTCCAAAAATTTTTAGAAAAATAGCATAATTAGCATAATTAGCATAATGTACACTAGAAAAAATAAAATCCCAGTTTTCTTGGTTGAAAAAATCACAATTTTTTTTTTTGGAAAAAAAAAATACAATAGCCATCTCTTCCTAGATGCCTGACTCATTTCCACTACCTTGGGCAATATTTAGGGTCTTGGGGAAGTTAACCAAACCAAAAAAACTAAGTGAGTTGGAGGCAAGTAAAAGGGTGGTACTTGAGTTGCAATTGCAGTTGTTTGGGCACTGAAATTCAGCACTATAGACATATAATTTTTGGTTTCGCGGATTCGATCAATGAGGTCCAACACAATTGCCGATTTCCCAACGCCGGATACACCCGAGAATAGAACGGGTTTCACAACCTCAAGGTTGATCTCCATTAGAAAACTCAACCTTGTGGAGTCGAGCGTTGGCACAATGAGAGCGAAAAATGGAGAGCCCGGCTTGTAAACAAAGGGCGGAACAACCTCCTCCCAAGGTGAAAGTGCCTATGTATATACACGGATAGTGCATATTTTGATGACATCCCAAAGTACCCATCACTAAAAAAAACTTTCCACAAAGTTTTACATTCCAAATTGAACATTGAATAAACGTACAAATTGAATTATTTTTCCTTTCAAATATTTCTTAGGTATTTAAATTATATCATGAAAAATGTATAATAATACCTTTTTCATGTTCCATTACAAATTTGACATGCCAAAAAAATTATAATTAATTAATTAATTAATTATATATAATTGGTTTAATATTGAAGGGGTGAAGTTAATCAATTCGCGATGCTACAATTTTGATACTCACTTGTTCTTTCGTATTGACAAAATAATCGTACACCGTATCTGATCCCGGATAGGCGGCAACCGTCTCCAACTCCGAGCGGAAAAATTGGTCAAACTTTTCGATGCTATTGTGATCAATATTGCCACCGATCGACCATACAAAAGAAAATGCAAAAACGCGATTAAGTGACGCTTGCACAAGCTCATTAAACTCACCCGCAAGGTTGATTAGTCTCGATGGTTGAAGTAGCGCTTGGTAGAAGAAGCACAATGACGTGACTAAATTTATGTCCACGGACGGAATGTTTTCTCGGCATTGTCGTCTTAAGAATTTGAGCCCGACGTCCACATACGTGTCGTACAACATATAGATGTGTTGTGCGACCTAATTTTTGCATCGGAAAGGGAAAAAAAGACAATTAGGTGTAGTACTTGTACCCCCACTTGTACCCAATCCTTTAAATGGGAGAAATTCACATGGAAAAAAAAATTGTGATGATGTAGTAGTGTATGTTTGAGTGGTGCTTGTCCAAATTAAAAAATAATTGTTCAATGTAATTAAATTGCATGTAAAATAATTAATTAAATTACAATATTAATTAAATTATAATCAAAATTTTCAATGTAATTAAATTGCATGTAAAAATAATTATTAATGTAATTTAATGTATTGTTTTAATGTATTGGGTTCTAAAAAATTAGGATATAAACAAACAGGTCAAAACATGCATGACATTACGAGTTTTTTTTGTTGGCCTTGCCTACCAAGGCAAAAAAGGATATTGTGTTTAGGTTCATTATAGCGTATAGTAGCGGATTAATGGATTTTGGCCCCCCCTAGGTAATACTCGGTCTGTTTTTATGTGAGGATTTTTGAAAAGATGAAATTTTGGGTTTTGTTTGAAACTTGAGATAAGTTTGTAGAGTTATAATATCTTGAAGGATTTTTTTGGTTTCTTTTAGATGATTTTTTGAAGATTTTTTTATTTTTATTTTGGCATGGTGAAATATTTGAGTTTCCATAATTCTTCTTTTTCATTAAGATACTTTTTTAATGTAAATGGCAAGGCCATTGTGTGACACACCCCTTGTTATACATTCCTCTTTGCAAGGAGCAAAATTTGTCTTTGGTTCATATTATTTCTATTTTTTCTTGAGGTTTTGGCTAGGGTTTTCTTTTTCAATTTTGCAGCATTGCAAATTTGGCAATTATTTCCCCCAAAAAAGTAGCAAAATTTAGCTGAATTTACACAAGAAAACCACATTTATCCCAAAAATTCATAAACTGTTTAGGTTTAAAAAATGACAAAATTTGTCCCCCGAAAAAATCACTAGTTATGAGGTGTATAAAGAACCTCAATTGAAATAGTTATATCAATTTCCTTGGGAAATCTTTGCAGCCAAGATTTGACATAGGGTCGCCACCCGAGTTCATCCGACGGCACATACACCATCCCACATCGACTCACCGTTGCCGGCGATGCCACGGCCAAATCTTGAACCTCGAACAACATCCGCATCGTATTTGGATTTAGTTTAATCCTCTCGCCATTCGGCAAACAAAGCACACAATTATCATCCAAGACCGTATTCATATTCTCAATCCAAATTGCATCCACAGGTCCGTCAAAAACCACCCATTTTCGGTCCGTCGTGGTATCGGCTACACATCGACGAATGATGGTACTCCCAAGTCCATCCGTCCACTCGTTCGTCATGAGATTGTATTCGCCGTACAACTCCCCCATTTTGATGCACTTGGGGTTCAAAACAAATGAATGTGTTACTTGGAAGGCTTGGTTTGGGTGTCCCACAACTCGAAGCCGCGTCATTGATGCTTTAAGCATTTGGTAACAACAAGTTTTTCCGCCACCGGTTGGCCCGACCGTCATGACGCCAAACCGCACATTCATGGTCTCAAAGAGTTGGATCACTTTGATTACATATGTCGGAACTGGTTGTAGGCCGACGTCTAGCAAAGACGACTCTACCGCATTTTGGAGCTCCCCAAAGTCTTGCCTCGGTATCACAACGCCTACAATTACCATTTTTTAATTTTTTTTTGTTGATTAAATTGCTTATATATTATATATCGGAAGAAAAGGGACACCTTCAACACATGTCTATCAAATAAATAAATAATTAATTAAATAATTTGGAGGAGTTCATGTCCCAAAATATAATATTTGTGAATATAAGATTTTTGCTTGATGGTGCACATTTTGGGAAAGATAAATAGTTTAGTAGAGGAAAAAACATCTCAAAGAGGAAGCTTGAGATTTTTGGGCTAGAAGGTGGAAACTAGGCATTTTCATTATTAAAAGACTCAATTGTGATGTGATTTTTTGTAGGGTTTATTAGTTTTGTTAATTAAATGAATGTTTGGAATTGAATGTGAGTTTTTCTAATGGAGAAATAATGATCATAAAAATGTTGTGTTTCACAACTTCAAACTTACTTTCCCAAACACAAAATAAATAGATAGATTGAAGCTAGGTAGTATGTAGTAGCAGAGGATTGTATAAGCCAATTTGTGGAAATTTAATAAGAAAAATATCTCCTTGTCTTTTGGTGGTATAATGGATTATGTAGATTTCCTTCTAAGTTTTAAAGATCTAATTAATGTGGCTAGGTTCTTATCATATGTACACCTAATGGTTGTAATTGTTTTGGAATTTGTAACCAAATCTTTCATCCAATATGATTAGTTTCCATGCAATAACGTACATGAAATTTGAAAAGAAAAACACACACACACATGTACTCAATCGACTAAGTGTGACACTTAAATTTCAAGGTATTTTATGTCAAGAGGCGATCATTTTTCACTCTCTTTTCACTTCCATAATCGGGACATAGTTGCCAAATTTCCCTTTGAGATTCACCACAAGGAAGGTACCTCCTATCCACATAGCTTTTAAGACCTAACTTCACCAAATGACTTGATTATAGTTGGGTTGGTTTTACTAATAGACATCTAACATGTGAAATGAACTTGTGCAACCTAATGCTTTTTTACAACAAAATTTGTCATTTTTGACAAAAACATAAGGAGAATTTTGGAAGTTTTTTTTTCCTTTCTAGTGTATATTCAGCTATTTTTACTAAATTTTTGGAAAATTTTGCCAAGTTTTTATATCAAAAAATTGAAAAAATAATCCTTGGTTCAACCATTTGCAAGGTTGCCTGAACTCATACGAATTTTGAGAAGTTCTGGGTAATGGACCAATTCTCAAATTGGTTCCTAGTCTAGAAAACCATTCCTAGACATGGCTGCCACCATTTTTTTCTTGTCTCAGCTAATACCCCTTCTACAAAGCATACCATGCATATTGGGATTGAGAGCTTGATCCCACAAATCAAGCTTCATTTTTTTTTTAAATAATAATTTCAAATAGGTGACCATGTAAATGAAGAAAAAGGTTTGAAATACACAACTTGGAATCATGAACATTTTTATTTTTTTTGAAAAAATACCTGGGAAAAGGTCACTTATAATAGCCATGAAAAGTTCGACATCTTGGACTAGGAACTTAGGAAGGTTGCTATCCTTGAATGCACGGATGAGCACCACGTCTTCAACAAGGGTCGGGTTGGCTCTTTTCAATGCACCAGCCATGACAAGAACCGATTTCACGGCTCGCATGCCAAAATCATAATGATCTTGTTGGCTCAATTGTTCACTTGATAATTTGTAAAGCTTCACCATTTTTCGAGAGAGCGGTTTTGCATTTGCAAACCCTGAAAAAAGCCACAAACATACACATCTCATCACATTAAGTTCATTTGTAGTGATTTTGTACACAAAATTTCAACATAACAACCATTTATTGATTTTTCCCACATGCTTTCACATTCCTAGAATATGTAATTCAAATCAAATCTTGTACTAACTTACTATTTGCCTTCCAAGAAAAGAGCTCAACTTTGCTAATCGCCCATGACTAATTGGGTCTTTGCCCCTTTCAACTAATGTCAATGAGTTGAAAACACCTTTGCTTTGTTAAATCACCAATTATTCATGATATGTGTATGATAATTATATGCTTTAAGACCCAAATGGAAATTTGCCTTAACCATCAAAAACACATGACATAATCTTTTTTGTCTATGAGAGCTTGGAAGGCTTGTTAAGCTCTTGTACAATTCCCCCACCAAGCTATGAATCACAATTCATATTCATCTTGAAGTTCAACCATTGAATCCATCTTTCACCACTTTGACTAATGCACTCGCAATGGGCTGCATTTAATTTGAGTTAAATTGAATGTACTTAATCCTTTTAGAACTTGAAACCATACTAGTCCAATTTCATGAATGCCTTTGTTTTTCCCAAAGGGGCTTCATAGTCCTTGTGTCGACTTTAGTTCAAATAGACCATTTGACACTCTACATACTTGAATTTTCTTGTCTAGTGGATTGCTTATTTGAGACTTTTTGAAGGAAGGAAAAAAGAATCCAATCTCAAAAACATTTCATGAATGTTGAATTTGTTTAAATTCATTTCAATCATATATTGGAAATTGACCATAAAATGTCTTGATTAAGGGTTATTTTATGAAAATTATGCAATTTATGAGCCATGGTAAAATTTCAATAATGAACTTTGGGTAATGTTTTAAGTGACAACCATGATTGATCTGGAATTCTATTCAATATTAGAAATATGATGGAATGGACAATTTTGGTTTATAGGACACAATGTGGATTATTCACTATGGAATTCCCTTTCATCATGTATGTTTTTGCACAATCAATTCCAATAAGTAACATGAAAACATTTGTGACCATTTGCAACTAGAGTATTTACAATGTTAATTCACCAAAACCATATTCCACAAAAGGTAAACTTCTTTGAAAATTATTTTATATATTTAAAAACACAATGAACACCAACTATTCCATAATTATGTTATTTTTAAATATCAAGAGCTAAGGGTGCAATTGGTTGACATCACGTTTTGCAATGCAAAGCAACGCAAGTGTTGGTCCAATCCATGATCAATAGGCCATGTTAACATCAAGGTTTTTAGCTTAGCAATTTTTTAGGTTTGTTGAAACAAATGAAGATTCATATCACTCCCAACATGAAATTCACTTTTGAAAATGGGACTTGTCAAGAGTGTTGAGTGGCCAAATTAGGATTTGAGGGATGAAAACTTCTTCAAATTGACCAAATTTTCATTGATTTGAAAGAACTTTAAAAAGGCTATAAGAAAAGGTGCCACTTGTTCCCAAAATAAGGTCATTTCTTGAGCTTTAAAACCTTTTGAAGATTTGGCACACTTTGGAAAGCCAAATCATGTTTGATTGAAAAAGCTCGTATGAAGGGTTTTATGATCTACAAGAAAATGGTCTTGAACTTTCATTTGGTTAAACAATTTCTTTCAAGTTATGAGGTTTTGGGATAAGACTTTTGGGAATCCTAGGAATTTTTCCATTTCAATGTAGTTTATATTATCCATAACTCTTATATTACAATCTAAATAATGTTGTGACTAAATATTCAAATCATGGTGAAATCCATGTGAAACTATGATGAATCTCAAACCTAGTTTTGGTTCAAATTGCACTAAACACCCTTTTTGCATGTTATGCACAATTGATGTGAATGAAAGTTATATGTGAAACATTTTGACTTGTCCTAGTCATCCCTACATTTTTGGCCCCTTGTTCAAGCTACTTGGGAATGCATCCTCGGTTCCAAAAATCATATTGTTGTCAAATTGGGAAATTATAATCATGCATTTTTGAAAGTTGAGGGATATGTCAATTAGTGTACATATTTTATCTATTATATCAAAGGATCTATATAACATACTAGAATTATGATGATTATGTGTTGTTTCCATAATATGTCTTATTAAAACCCACCATAGAAGATGTAACAATGCATGAAACAAGAGGGATTCTTTTGTATTTATTAATCTTTGCATTATGGACTTGCAAAAAAGGATGGAGTTGAGCTCAAGACCAACCAATGTATTAAAACCTTGAAGTACCCTAGTACCTTGGCCAATTTGACACTAATTATATTATTTTCAGAAATGTTGAAATTTTCAAAAATTATTTCTTCCAAATCAAAAAAATATTGTGAAGAAAAATAATGAATATTTAGGAATATTCTATGTGTTGAAATGAATTTTTCAAAATTAATTAATTATCCAATAGACATGTGTTGAAATGGCCAAGGTACCTCGGTAATGGCCAAATCATACCATGATATGATATGTAATTATGGAGACAAAAATTGTTTGAGCAAAACTTAAGTTACAATGAGAACACCCTAATACTAAATTCTATCCAAAGTTAGCCAAAAAAAAAATTTGACCTATGGGCAATCATATTTATCCCTTTGTAAAAAAATTATGTAACCCATAAAAACCAACAACTATTTTATGATCTGACAAATTTCCCCCTTAATAGTTATCATGCAATTGAACCACTTCAATAAAAATGTTCAATACTGACGATGTCCAAGATTGCCATCAATAACTTTCATAACAAATTGGTGAAGTTTAGCAAAAGAAAATCATAGATGATAAGGGCCTCACCTTTCATGGCATGTGGTAGGTTATGTTGTAGGTGTAAGAGACTTCAAAGTTTTGTTACATATATCATGCTAAGGATAGTCATAAAAGTGAGGGGAGACATGATCAAATTGCCTTAAGTGCGTGCTTGTGACAAAATCAAAAATTTCCATAGGACGGACTTAGGGAAAAGCATGCTTTTGAAGTTAGAATGCAAAGAAAAATGAGCTTGCAATGACATGTCCCAATGTATTTTGAAGCATGTCCCAATGTGGTCATTTCTACCTAGTGGCATGTAATGTGGACTTGTTAGCCTTTTTATTTAATTGGCAAAATTTGGCCAAAAATTAAATTAACTCTAAAAATTTGAAAGTAAAGGGATATTGGAAGTTTTCCAATTGCTAGAAGCAAGGGAAAAAATTAATAAAAAAGGTCAGATTTCTATATTTGGTTTTCTATATCTAGACAAACATATAAAAGGATGGTTAAAGTTTTATAGTTCATATATGGTTTATAGCTAGATTCGGCATAATCTTCCCATGGATGATGACCACTTTTTTCTACATGTTCCTATGGATGATGATCACTTTGACTAGAAGCAAAAATTCCTTTTGAAAAAAAAACCATTGATGTGGAGATTTAATACCATTTGGCAAGTGTAGGGGGCATTTCATGGGTTAAGTGGTTTCATAACCATCAAAAAATGAACTCCCATTTGATTGTCATGAAGTAGTGTAGCGTATTAAGGTCTTATATAGTTGATAATGTATAAGCAATTTAGAGATTGGGGTCAAGAGAATCAATCACCTTCGGAAAATAACATGACTTCTGCGACCAAAGCATAATCGGGAATCATCATCGAAACCGGACGAAAAAGCACTTTCAAATTGTCGGGAAGTTCCGTCCGCCCCGCATATCCGGGGTTCATCGTGATGAAAACACCACAAGTGGGGAGTAGTTTAATTTCTCTACCCTCAAAATTGAAACACGTCAAACCCGCTTTCAACGCATTTTGGATCGTTAGTAGTTGTTGAGCGACCACCGACAAAACCTCAATGTCAATTCGATTGAACTCGTCGAAACATGCCCATGCACCACATTGTGCCAAGCCCGCAAAAAACTTTCCCATAAACTGTTTCCAAAGTAGGG
>Ga0116229_10014797_pt1 | contig 10773 bp, 7 predicted proteins | sample S1TSphgellanicum_3_FD_87313 | JGI IMG/M metagenome (GOLD analysis project Ga0116229, IMG submission 87313) | Host-associated microbial communities from peat moss isolated from Minnesota, USA - S1T2_Fc - Sphagnum magellanicum MG | ecosystem: Host-associated > Plants > Peat moss > Unclassified...
AATCGGGAATCAGCGTCGCAATGGTAGTGACGGGATCGTCAAAGAGGTACGAGCTGAGCACCCGTGCAGACATCTTCGATGTCACCATCGGGACTGTGACACCGATCACTGTGACCCTTAGTCCGTTGGCCAGCGTCAAGCGAACGTAGGGTTTCAGTGGAAGCTCAGTCGTTGACTCTTTTTGATACCGGATATTTGAGCAAAGAATCGGAAAATTCGCATTCCCGATCTTGTGCCGCAAAATGCCATCTGCAACATGAAACTCACGGTTCCCCATGGTCATGGCATCGTAACCGATGTCGTTCATGACGTCCAAAATCGGTTCGCCACCGATCCGCACCCCGACATTCCCGGCACTGATTGCATCCCCAGAGTCGAGCAGGAGAACACTCTCGCCGAGCCCGATCTTGCGTTTCTTGATATACGCGGCCTGCTCAGGGCTGAGGTGATTGTGAAAATCGTTGGTATGGAGAATGGTGACCGTTCTGCTTTCGCTCATGCGCGGCTAGATGCCCCCCATAAAGCGACCGGGATTAAAGAGGTGGTTCGGATCGAGCTTTTGTTTGATAAGTGACATGAGCCGGAAATCGTCCAAAATCGGCGACCAAACCGGAACTTTCGCCTCGCGCCACGACTCAGGCATCCGTTCGATGGTCAGGCTTCCGCCAACACGTGTGGCCTTATCCATAAAGAGAGGGATAAAAGCGGGCCAGTCTACCGGCTCATCGTCCTCATAAAAATGAGCGTTCACAATGCCCGAGGAGGTATCGGCGATCACCTGGGCGATCAATCCGTGACGAGCCGCAATCCATTCCACCATCCGAACATAGGCACCGACTTGCGAAGGCAGTATATGGTACGCGGCCGAAAGCGGTGCGATATCGAGAGGAAAGTCGGTTAATAGCCGAAAGAGATTTGCACCAATTTGTTCCGGCAGCAGGACAACCGAGCTCGCATAAGGCGAAGCTCCAATCGAGGCTCGGTCAATCTGCTGATCGACATCTTCGGCAAGGCCCATAAATCGGACGAAAAGATACTGGGACGACGAGCTCTCCGGCCCGAGCAGCCTTTCAGCGGCGAGGGAGTTGAAGAGAATGGCGCAGGTCGGGTTGTGCTTTGAAAGAACCGAATCGAGAAGCTCTTCTGCGTTACGATCTGACGCCAGAACAACTAGCATCGAGCGATCGGATTCTGGGAGCGGCGAGACCTTAAAGTTGACCTTTGTCAGGACTCCCAACGTCCCCCACGATCCACAGTACAGCCGGGGAAGGTCGTAGCCAGCAACGTTCTTGACCACTTTTCCGCCGCCAACCACTATTTCCGCCGACGCATTGACGAGTTCACAACCGACCAGCCAGTCACGCACCGAGCCATAACCGGCTCGCAACGTGCTGTTTGCCCGCGCCGCGACAATTCCGCCAAGGGTCTGGCGATCTGGTGCCGCAACATCGATTGGGAGCCAATTGCCGTTTTGACGGAGCGTTTTTTGCAAGTCGGATAGTGTGATACCGGCTTCAGCAACGACAACTAAATCCTCGGGGACGTAATCGGTGATCTTGTTTAAATAGAGGGTAGAAAGTGCCAATACTTCCCGCGTAGGCGGGTGCCCAATATGGAGCCGAGTACCACCTCCGACCGGCGTCAACGCCTGGTTTGTATCACCACAATTCTTGACGAAGGCAACAACATCGTTAACCGATTCCACCATTATAGTTTCCAGCGCATGCGACACGCCGAAAGTATATCATTTATAACGGGCATAATTCGTCAATTCTCGCTTCAGAATGGTATTATCCGCTCTATTGGATCTTTCTTGATTTACCGACTAATCTTTATGCCAAGCGGCTATGTTGCCGCCGACAGAATAGAATATGCTGAGTCGATCTGGCAAAAGGGCATAGGATTGTTAGGACGGAGGTCACTTGAGCGTGGACAGGGAATATGGCTTCCAGGTGTGTCTTCGATCCACACGTTCGGTATGAAGGTACCAATAGACGTCTTATTTTTAGATGGAAACCTCTTCGCGACCGAAATTTGTCGCAATGTAAAACCTTGGAAAATACTGTTGGCTCCCCGCTCTACTCGTCACTGTATTGAGCTGGCCGCAGGAACGCTGAATGATGATCGGTTTTTGAGTCCTAGGACAAAATGGCTCTTGCAACTGTAACATAGTTACAATATATGGAACCATAAACGAGTCAATTAACGTTATACAGGTTACTAACAAACGCCAATACCTCATAGAAAGTAGTACGTCGCTCTCACATTTTCGTAATCTTCGCACATAGGATCACCGAAAGTTGACGATAGTAGTATCTCCACCGAGATAGTGCTAATAGGGGTATAATGGTTCCCATCGGGTTTGAGCTGTTATGCTAATGTGAGCCCTACAACAACCGGTGGGTGGTCCGTGGATACGTGAAGTAAAATGCCGCTGGAGCGCCGAAGGAGGCTCGTCTTTTGAACAAATATACGCGACTTGCAGTTACTGTCCTAATTCTCTGCATGATGGGCTTTATGGTGATGCAAGCAGGACGCGGCAGGTCACCTTTTCTAGGACTGGGTAATTCGGAACGGAGTCTCAAGTACAGCGTGCTGCTAACCTACATACAGGAAGGCAAAGTCAGCACGGCGGAGTTCGATCATGACATCCTCACTGGGCAATTGATCGACGGTACTAACTTTACCACCGAGCTTCCCTCCGACAACCCCGAACTGATTCTTGATCTCACCAACCGTATGCACGATAGCAATGCGGCAGTGGACTTCAAGAAGCCTTTGTTGTCCGATGCTACATGGACAATTATTCTGTCGTTCGTCCTCCCTTTGCTGCTGATCGGTGCCTTCTGGATGCTCTTTCTTCGCCAAGCACAAGCTGGCGGAAATCAGGCGCTGTCGTTTGGACGAAGCCGGGCAAAACGGCTAACGGATAATGTCCCTAAGGTGACATTTGAAGATGTAGCCGGTGTTGACGAGGCAAAGACAGAGTTGCAGGAAGTTGTTGAGTTCCTGCGTAACGCTAAGAAGTTTCAAGCCCTTGGAGCAAAAATTCCTAAGGGAGTCCTGTTACTCGGCCCTCCGGGATGCGGCAAAACTATGCTCGCTCGCGCAATCGCCGGCGAAGCGGGAGTGCCATTTTTCCATATCTCTGGTTCAGACTTTGTCGAGATGTTCGTTGGTGTTGGCGCTTCACGAGTTCGCGATCTCTTTGAAACAGCAAAAGCAAACCGTCCTGCCCTCATCTTTATCGATGAAATCGACGCAGTCGGCCGCCAGCGGGGCGCCGGACTTGGCGGCGGGCACGACGAGCGTGAACAGACACTCAACCAATTGCTTGTCGAGATGGATGGTTTTGACCCCAACTCCGGAGTCATCATGATCGCCGCCACCAACCGACCGGACGTTCTCGACCCCGCGCTTCTTCGCCCAGGTCGATTTGATCGTCATGTCACGGTTGATGTTCCGGATGCGTCGGGTCGCAAGGCTATTCTTTCGGTTCACATGAAGGGCAAGCCAATGTCCGAAGACGTGAACGCCGAGAACCTATCGCGACGAACACCGGGATTCACCGGTGCCGACCTCGCGAACCTGGTGAACGAAGCGGCTCTTCTCGCTGCCCGCCGAGACAAGACCCGAATCGAAATGGACGACTTTAACGAATCGATCGATCGCGTTATTGCCGGACCACAACGAAAGAGTCGACTGCTTGGTGAAAAAGAAAAAGAGATGGTCGCCTATCACGAACTCGGACATGCGATAGTCGGAGAGGTGCTTCCTCTTGCCGATCCGGTTCACAAGATCTCTATTCTGCCGCGTGGACGAGCGCTGGGATACACTATGCACTTGCCTACCGAAGACAAGTACTTAGTGACAAAAAGCGAGTTCCTCGATAGAATTGCATCGATCCTCGGTGGACGAGTTGCCGAGCAGCTTGTCTACAATGAAATCACCACAGGCGCATCGCAAGACTTCGAACGGGCTACAGAAATGGCACGTGCGATGGTTTGCCAGTATGGAATGAGCGAAAAGATCGGTCCGCTGACTGTAGGTGGACGACATGGCAATCCGTTCCTTGGCCGAGACTGGATGGAGGAGCGCAACTATTCGGACAAAGTTGCACTGGAAATCGACCAGGAAGTACGCTTCATTATCGATCAGTGCTACGACAGGGCGCGAACAGTACTCACCGACAATCGCGATAAGATGGAAGACATTGTTCGTGTTCTTCTTGAAAAGGAATCGATCGAACGTGACGAGTTTATAGCCTTGATGGAAGGCGCGAAAGCTCCGGCCGGAGAAGAAACGACTCCGCCAGCGTCGCCAACATCAACTGTCGAAGCAATTCCGCCGCAAAACGACAAACCTAACCCTGTTCGTTACCCGAACCTTCGTGCAGAGCCAGGCGTCGCCTAAGAAACATCGATCCGGAGACTTGCTCAAGCAGGTCTCCGGTTTTCACTTACTCTATGGATAACACTACTTATCGCTACCGCCTCTCACGTCTCGTGAGAACGAATTCCTCTGAGATCTTCCTGATATGGGAAGACGAACGTAGAATTGGCCAGCTTGATGTTCATTATGCACAGGACACAATACACGGCACGCTCGTTCTAGAAACAGATCTTACACCCGAAACTGAAGAAGAACTGCTATCGCAGATCGATGAGGACGTTATCTCTTCTTACATGCCTTCTTTCGAGCGAGAGGACTTTCTTGTTACCGTATTTCGAGGCGAGGAGATTTCTTCCTACACAGACTCGTCTGGCGCGCTCGACGATATGGAGGATGAGTTTGCTCCCGGTGATGAAGAGGAGGAAGACGACGACAATTAGGTCTTACTTCGGCATACTGATACCGTTTTTTATCGCGCCTTCTTTAGTTTAACAGAAGGCGTTTGCAATCAATATTCTACCAATTCCTCTTAAGCACCCTCCTCCAAACTGCCTACCTTAACTTCTTGTCATGATCTACCGATACTAATGCTACGACCGCCATTTTACGCTGCCTTGTATAGTGACAGCGCGAATGACTATTAACTTCGTGCGCGGAAGCACGGGAATTCGAGATCGGTCACTGCACGATGCATCAAAAAGTTTCTTTTAAGATATTGATAGCCACGACGTCGGTGGTTGTCTTATGCATGCTGCTCATTACAATATCGGCCTGGCAAATGAACTGCCATCACGCAGGCGAGATTCGTCAAAGCGCAAGACAGGCACTTCAAGGCTACCTGTGCGCGAACCTTACGAACGTAAGCCCCAATAACCTCGGCGACTCAATGATGGCCATTATGAATCGATCCCCCTATTCTGGTGTTGTTATCAATCAAATTACCGTGATGAACAACGCTGGACAATCGACAGTTTGGGCAGGTGCGGTGGATACTGACGATGATGAAGTTGGACAGTTACCATACTTCCTTAGTACAATCCCTTCTCACGACACGTACAACTTAAATTCTTCCCAGTTGCCAGAGGCATTGCAAAAGTGCGGTATTAACTCTGTTCGGATGGATGTCGACCTGTCCCGACTGCGGGTAGACAACGGTACCGACTTTTATCAATTGATATCGATGGAATTTCTGCTCCTGGTGGCGAGCACTGTCGGACTGTACTTTGGCTTGCAGAAGTGGGTCAACCAGCCGCTAGACTCGATCGTCCGCGTCACCCAGGCAATATCTTCGGGCGAACAGAACATACGGCTGTCTATCACGCGGAAGGACGAATTTGGACTCATCATGAGCCACGTCAATCAGTTAATCGACACCATGTTAGCTGCACAGTTTCAAGCGGACACCGACGGATTAACGCAGTTGTTCAACCATAGATACCTCCAAGAGAAGATTGCGGAAGTAATCTCGCGCGCGGAAAAATACGACGGTGAACTGACCGTTCTTCTCATCGACTTGGACAAATTCAAGCTCCTGAATGACACCTACGGACACCTTGCCGGCGACCGCTTTTTACAGCACACATCTGCGCTTTTGCGACGCGCAGTACATCTCGACGGATTTGTGGGTCGATACGGCGGTGACGAATTTCTGGTGGTTCTCCCCTATGCTAACGTCCAAAAAGCGCAGCCGATCATGGCCAGAATCCGTCAGTATCTCACGATCGAAAAGTTCTCACCGCATCCAATGGTGGATCCGCTGCCGATTTCATTCAGCATGGGCATGGCGTCCTATCCATCAAATGGCACAAATGCTAAAGAGTTGATTGCGTTTGCCGACGCGGCGCTCTATGCCGAAAAGCAAGGCGGCTTTAATATTGTCGAATTCATTAGGAAGATCGAGAGTGAGTACGCAAAGAGTGAGCGCGGAGCCCACGACCTTACCCGCGCTCATGGTGGTTGCTTTGGTGTACTCTTTAACCTTGTCGTTGCAATCGACAAACGCGATGAATATACAAAATACCATTCGGAGCATGTCGCATCCTGGGCAATTCGCCTTGGAGAAACAATGGGCATATCCGGCGAAGGACTTCTCATACTAAAGTTGGCTGGCTTACTGCACGATGTCGGTAAAATTGGCGTTCCTGACCATGTCCTTCGTAAGCCCGGTGCGTTGACTGTCGAAGAATATGATATAATGAAGGGTCACGTAATGCTTTCGGAACGACTCATTCAAGAAATACCGTACAAAGAAGAAGTTCTCGCAGCAGTCGCATGTCACCATGAGCGATGGGACGGACAAGGATATCCACGCGGTCGCTTCGGAAAGGATATGCCGCTGTCTGGACGCGTCCTATCGATCGTTGACGCATTTTCCGCAATGAGTCTCGACAGGCCATATCGGTCTGCATTATCTATGGAGACGATTTGCGAACGTCTGATGGCGGGAAGCGGCTCACAGTTCGACCCCAGTCTGGTAATGCCGTTAATAGCCGAGATCAAAAAAGTCGGTGATCCAAAGATGATAATCGATCTTTCGGTAGACGCAGGTTTAGCATCGGCTCGAGAAATTGATCCGGACGAGGCTTATCTCAAAGCTGCTTAACCGGTCTCCTGACAACGTATCTCGCCAGCACAAGGCGCTTTAATGAGGAACACTATGACCGGCATCGATAACACCAATCAAACCAGTGGCGAACGCCCGAAAGCCGCGCAAAGCAAGTTAATTGACGTCCTACTCTCACAAGGTTCGCTGACGCAGGACGCACTTGCGACAGCCCTCGAAAAGCTGAAGGAATCGGGAGACAGTCGCGGAACCCTCACGGGACCGTTCCTCCTAAGGCTTGGCATAATCGGCGAAGAGGAGCTGACACGTGCTCAAGCCACCGTCATGGGCATTGGCTATGCGTCACCCGATCTCTTTTCGTCCGAAAACAACGGAAACCCTGACGTGCTCGCTTACATCAGCGCAGCGATCGCGAACCAATATGTTGTTTATCCAATCGGTCGGACACCGGACGGAAAACGGCTCAGGGTTGTGGCCGCCCAATGGACCCAGCCGGCTTTTGATGCTCTTCAAAACATGACCAAAGACCACGATCTCAGGATTGAGCCGATGCTTGGAACAGAGCGTTTGGTTCGAGCCGCTATCAAAGCACACTATGACACACCTACTCAAGTTGGCACACCAACAAAGACACCACGCCACGCTGTTCCAGCAGTTGTTGAAACCGCAACTTCAACAGTTCGCGGTGGTGCCATTCGGCCTTCCGAAGTACTGACTGTCGCCGCCGCACCAGTCATCCTTGCGCCAGGAGCTGGCCCGCTCGACCCCGGTGCTGATGGCGGAGACATTGATGGTCAGGAATTCTCGGTTGACCAGCCCATAATCATCCAGTTCGTCAACAAAATCGTCTCCGATGCCATCACCCACCGCGCCAGTGATGTCCACTTTGAACCGCGACGAGACCGACTGGAGATTAAGTACCGAGTTGACGGATCGCTGCATACGGTTGACGAAGTACCTAAAGCGTTTCAATCCGCCTGCGTCTCCCGCATCAAGGTGATGGCGGAGATGAATATAGCCGAACGCCGTGTTCCGCAGGACGGGCGTATTAGTGTCCGTGTTTCTGGGCGAACAGTCGATCTGCGCGTCTCGTCACTTCCTACCCAATATGGTGAAGCAGTTGTGATGAGAATTCTTGATCGAACGTCGATGTCTCTCGACATCAACGATTTAGGTTTTGAAGAACGGAATCTGCGCACCCTGCGGCAAGTCATCTCTAAGCCGCACGGTATATTTCTAGCAACAGGACCCACCGGCTCTGGTAAAACCACGACCCTCTATGCCGCCTTGCAATCCATAAAATCGCCGGACATCAATATTATCACGTGCGAAGATCCAATCGAGTACGAACTCGAAGGAGTCCGGCAGTCGAGTGTCAACGAAAAGGCTGGTTTGACGTTTGCCAAGCAACTCCGTGCAATCTTAAGACAAGATCCCGATGTCATCTATGTTGGCGAGATTCGCGATCCCGAAACGGCAGAAATCGCATTCCGTGCGGCCCTGACCGGCCACCTCGTCTTCAGCACGCTGCACTGTAACGATGCTGCCGGCGCGGTTACCCGATTGCTCAATATGGGAGTTGACCCGTTTTTAATTGCATCCTCAGTCATCGGGGCGATGGCCCAGAGACTGGTTCGTCGAGTCTGTCCGAACTGTGCAAAGCCTTATCAGCCGCGTCCAGAGGAGTTGCTTGCGCTGGGCATCGATCCCAAAGTGGACGATATTTCTAAAGCCAATTTCCTGAAGGGTTCAGGATGTGCGTCCTGCGACAAAACCGGCTACCGTGGTCGCTGCAGTATTCAGGAACTTATGATCATGGACGAAGGCATCCGGCGTTTGACACTAGAGCGGGAGACAGCCACTAAAATCCGGACGATTGCGATAGGGCCGGGCACGAACCCGATGATCCCAATGCGGCGTGACGGCGCGGTGAAGGTGATGAAGGGCATTACCACGTTCGATGAAGTCCAGCGCCGCGTCTTTATCTCCGAAGAAGACTAGTGTTCGGCGACAACAAACGCAATGGCCTGACTGTTCGAATGAGAAAGACTGACGGCCAGTCTCACCCCAACAGGCAATTCGGCACCATTTATTAGACGGATAAGCGGTGACGGGGAATCGTTTTTTTTGTAGATCTCTACCTGGGTTACTAATAGCTTTGGCAGTAATGCGTGAAGAGCCTTAACCGTAGCTTCTTTTGCGGCAAATCTTGCCGCGAAGTGCCGGGAAGGAACCGCTTGCGATTGACAGTAGTCGGATTCTCCCGCGGTAAAAACCCGTAAAAGCAGCTTGTCGGTCTTATCCGAAGCCTCGAATCGATCAATCGATTCTATATCCACTCCCACGCCAATAATGCTCACGTTACCGCCTCGTAATTAGGTTCCGTCGAGACCGTGACTCGTTCGTTCGTCCCCGCAATAACCACAATTAAGTTTGGCGAGCCGCACGAACCGCATTCAAGCGAGCGTTGAATACTTTCTCCTGAAAGCAACTCGTCGTTTGCCAACATACGAACCTCTGCACCGCAGCAAAAACAGATTCCGGCATATTCAATCTTCTTTTTTGGCGCCGACTTGCTGGCGGTTTCAGGATGAAACCGAAAGTGAACAAAGATACGACCAAAGTTTTCGTCGTCTTTTTCCACACGGTGGTACAAACTTTTAACTTCTGGACGTTCCAAAAACCGTAGCACAGTTTTTTTCAACGCTCCCGAGCCTTTACCCGGAATTATTTCGACTTCCGATGCCCGCTTGTCCACCGCTTCCGCAATGATATCGACTAACCCCTGCTCGATTTTCTTCGAGTCAGAAAAGATGGGATGCAGATCTAATTTCAGTTTCATATCGGTAACCCTGTCCGCGACGCGATATTGATCTCATTATAGCCTCGAACTTGTCCCAGTATTTATTACAGTATATTAACGGCCCATAGTGGCATAAATAGGTATCTACGCAAGACCGACAGCTTCCTCTTTGTAAGCGATTTGAATTTTCCGGCGCCGATCGATTTCTTAAGCCCCCAACGTATTTGTTGGTCGGCCAACTGTTTCGTGCCGCTTTCGTTTTCACGATAAACTGCTAGTCCCCTGCGAGCAACAAACAGGCGTGAATTCATTTGCATTCCCGTTAATCCAGTGATGATTGACAGGGTGCGAATGCGCACGATCTGCCGACGATAACAATCAGGAGCGAGCCGCGATGATGCGGTTCATACACCCTACGTGTTTTATTTGAACTGGAAATAGGTACGGCTAATGCAAAATCGGTATTCAACAGCAAGTTCGTTGACTCTCGTTCTCCTCACTCTCCTTGTTCTTTGTGGTCAACCCTCTCCCTCGCATGCGTCGGAAGCTCTCGTTCGAACAATTCATGCTGAGGCGATCGGCCAGCCTGATGCACTGAATGACAGCGCCCGGCCCTCTGCATCAACTGAGCTCCATCTTACATTTGCGCTGCCGACCAAACCAAGTTCCGAGATCGATCAGTTTCTCAAGTCGCTGACCGACCCAAAGTCGCCCAACTATCACAAATGGATAAAGCCACAGGAGTTCGGCGAAAAGTTTGGCGGAAGCGATGCTGACATTGCAGCGGTCGAAAGCTATGCAATCAACAAGGGAATGACAAACATTAAAGTGTGGCCGGATCGCTGCTTTATAACTGCCGACACAACAAGAAGCCAGGCAGAGTCAGATTTTTCTGTTGCTATTAATGGCTATGACCGTCCGGCAAGTGATGTCGCTAAAGGTCTGCCGGCGACCTATTTCGCTCCAGACCGTGATTTGACGATTCCACAAGACCTAACTACTCATCTTAAAGGCA
>Ga0116229_10014800_pt1 | contig 10769 bp, 6 predicted proteins | sample S1TSphgellanicum_3_FD_87313 | JGI IMG/M metagenome (GOLD analysis project Ga0116229, IMG submission 87313) | Host-associated microbial communities from peat moss isolated from Minnesota, USA - S1T2_Fc - Sphagnum magellanicum MG | ecosystem: Host-associated > Plants > Peat moss > Unclassified...
GCCTTGATGCTGCTAATTCTGCAGCGAGATAGAGACAGAGACAGAGAGAAGGGATAGAAAACCCTAAACACTGCGAGAGAAGCAGCTAACATGCTTCGCTAATACCGAAACTAGAACCATTTCGCAAATCTGAGATCACTATAGAGCCAAAGCCACTCGACTATTTCCGTGATCCTGCTGCTAATTCTACAGCGAGAGAGAAAGAGAGACACCGAGAGAGGATAGAAAACCCTAAATAGGCAGAAAAGAGCACTCTCTTTTTTACCTGCATGAAACCGTAGACGAGGAGCGTCGACATGACACCCGTAATGCTCCATGCTAGCTTGGCGTTGCTGCTGTGGCGCAGCCGCTCGTGCAGCAGCCGGATCGCCCCCATCGCCGCTGATGCTCGCGCGCTTCGTTGCCCTCTCTCTCTCTCTCCTCCCCGCGTCGTCGCGTTTCTCGTCCGCAGCGAGGGCGCTGTTGCGAACCGGTCGTGGGTTCGAATCGCACCAGGCAATTGTTCTTAAAATGAAAATAAAGTAACCTATTTGCATTGTTTTGAAACAATACATTTCTTCTTCAACAATAGGATTATTATTATTTACTTATTTGATAATGGAGAAACAAAACATAAATGTATCAAAACAATAAAATTATGTAAATTTCTTTTGACATTTGTATAAATAGATGTGGCAAAATGTTATCTAGTGGAGGTTTTTTAAAACAAAATTTATTCATGAAGTTTATATTTTCAATGTCATGTATTGATGTTTGAAATTTGTTTAAAACATTAATGAATTTATGATTATTTTGTCACATAACTTGTTGTAATTCATAACATTTGACATGTGTATGCCAAAAATTATTAGGTTTCAAATCCATGAGCATTGAATAGGAGGAGTTTGATAAAAATATGTAGGCATAATTACATCAAAGCCACTCATCACTTGTTTATGGATTTGTTTTATGACAAATAACCTATAATCAACGAAAGTTTTTTTTTAATTATTAAAAAAAATTCTTCTATAATTATTAAACAAAGTTCATTGTGCATTTTTATTAATCTATTATATTTTTCATCGATGAATGTTTTTAGTTCATTGAGATTTTTATTTAATGAGATTATAATTATAAAATGAATTGTTGTTCCATAATTGATGTTGAAAGTTATTTTTCATGGGTATGTTAACTTCATGATTTTAGGTTTTAGAAAATTAGATTTTTTTAATGTAATATAATAATATAAGAATGATTATAGAAATGATTAGGAATAGATTACATAACAATGAACTAAAAATGAAGCAGGATCAACAAGGTACGGTTCAACATGGAAAATAGTTTGGAACAAAAGAATTCACAGTGTGGATCGTTTACCAAAACCTATACCAAATTGATGCAACTATTCTCTTCACAAGTACATATCAAATTGATTATCCTTTCATTAAGAAATTTATGAGGCAAGGCCTTATGAACCATGTTACCACATAAGTGTAAAACAAATTGAAGATGGAAGATTTGTAATTCAAAAGAATATTTAGGTTGGAATGTTAGTAACACATATGAAAAGGATGACTTGTGCATGAATGTAAAGCCTGAGCTTTGAGCTTGCAGCTTAAAGTTTAATGTGATTTTAATCCATCTACATGGATGAATGTGTCAATAGATGAATGATTTTTTTATGGATAAATGTCATTTTTTTATTGGTGAATTTCATTTATGATTTGAATTAAATAAACAAATAAATGGATGAAATTCATCCATGATTGGAAGATAAATAAATTAAAAATATATTTATATCCATCTTCATTTGTTGTCCAAGTATTAATATTTCAAACTTGAATGTCATTTAATAATGATGGATAATGTGACTATAAGGGAAAATACAATAATAGACCAAAATCAGTTTTAAACATTTGTTTAAAAAATAATTTTCATCAACAATGTTAAGCAATTAAAATATATTGTCATGACATGAGTGTTAAACTCCCCCCCCCCCCATTGTTGCCAACAACATCATATATGTATTTTGTGAAAATTGAAGGTGCCTAAAATTGAATTTTAGTTTATTTCAAAAACCCATTGTCATTAATGACAATAGGCAATTTAAAGATATCTAAAGCATTCAAAATTAATTGTTGTCAATAACACTAACAATTAGATTAATGAAAGTTGTGGCACCCTCGAAAAATAATGAAAAAAAAAATTCCCCATTGTTGTACATGACACTTATAAATAGGTTTGAAGAAAGTTGTGACACATTTGCAAAGGACAAAAACCCAATGTCATCAATGACATTTGGGTCAATTTGCCCCAAATAAATAAATAAATAATGCTAATTTTTTATTAAAAAAAACAATAACCATGGGGTGGATGTTAACATGATAATAGTAATATAGTTAAAACATATTGAAAATAATGGTAGTTTAAACCATAGCAATCAAATACATTTATAATGAAATTTACATTATATTATTTAACAAATGTTATATCATATATAATTGAATTATGTTTTATGAAGCTCTAACTAATTAAAATTAGGGGACAAAAAAAATTTTGTTGATAAGAATTTAATCATTCATCCATAATGAAGATGAATGCTTACATTCATCCCCATGTTTGCTTCTAAATTTATTTATATAACATTCATTTTGTGGTCATTTTTTTGGGTTTTATTTGCATGTGTATAGGCAAAAAACATTTTACCATCCCAAGTTCCAACTTTAAGTTCTAGGCTCATGCTTTAGGTTCATGCAACAATTTGCTTCCACATGCAAAAACATCAAAACCATATTTAAGGAAATATTGTTTGTTCCTCATAACAAATTGACAACTATGAACAACATCTTCAAGGTATTAATAAACAAATGTTATAAACAAATTATACCTTGAACCTTGGACAATTGCTTAAAATAATTCTCAATCTCAATAAATACTTATGGTAAAAATTGAAATTGGAAAAACCATTGTGATGCCCTAAAAACATCCAAGAAAAAATAGTAGTTCCATATATATCAAATATAAACATGTCCACAATTATTATAGATACATGGCAAGTATTCAAGTATATATTAGAAATAATACCATGGAAGATGTATTATTGGATGGATAAGTGTTAACAATATCATAGAACAGTTAAAAGTTATTTTAAATTTACGTAAACCAAAACCTACACCATACAACCTTAGAATGGTAGATCAAACCACCACCAAACTACTAGGATTAATATGGGATTTATAGAGGTACATGTACATAGTATTCTATATTTAACTATGTTTATTATATTGAAGAATAACGTGGTAGACTCCAATTACTTCATGTTCTTGGGTAGACCATGATTAAAGGATCCAAGGTAGCATATGATTTGGGGCAATAATATGGTCACTGTGTATGGTAAAGGGATAATTAGAACTATAATTGTAACCAAACATCTAGGTAGTAATGTGAAAAGATTTAAAATATTGTTGTGTTGTGATTTTCATAATGACATAACAAATGAAAAACATATGTTATATCTTTACTTTTGAGTTTGAATTGTTTTCCATAGGTACTATTAATTTACTCATAGGAGTAGTGTTTTATATAAAGTTAGTAAAGATGTGGAAAAACTTACTTTATGAAAACAAAGTGAAATACAACACCAATGACTACAAAAAACCACAAAATAGTTACGTAAACATGAATTCAACTTGAACTTGTAATTTTTGTAGAAAACAAAATGTATTTTGAAACTTATTACCACCACAAACCAAGGAATGTACATATTGATGAAACATCTATTAAGGTGAAAGTACATGATTTATAAATTACATGTTAAATGTTAATTTAAAACCAACAATTGATAAAATTGAACTTGGGAACAAACATCCTATAATACATTAAAATGAATGCATGTATTGATGAAAACAAGATGAATGAACTGGAATAGTTGATGAAGGAGTACATGGATGTGTTCACTTGGATTCACAAGGACCTTAAACGAACACCATAATTGGCCGAACACAAAATTGAATTCGATACTTCCATTCCGCTTATACGTAAAGTTAGGTACATGATGAACCTTAATTATGTTGCTATAGTTAAACATGATATTACCAAGTTGTTAACAACTATATTTATATAACCTATAAAAGCCTTATGGTTATCACTTATTATTGTAATATCAAAAAATGGGAAATGCAAGATTTGTGTGGACTTTAAAAAGTTGAATGTAGCCACAGAGAAGGTTCCATACCCATTAATGGTCATTAATGAAATATTGAGCACAGTTTAAGGACATGATGTTTTCTTAAAATTTTGGATGAATGTTCTAGTTATCATGTTAGTTATCTATAACATAGAAGACAAATACAAAACAACATTTGTTAAACATTAGGGAATGTTTATATGGGTAGTTATTATCGCAACCCTAGCTTTGGGTTCGTGAAAAAGGTAAAGGGGTTGCAAGGTTGCGGGCCAAAAGGAAGCCCAGGAGTCAAGGCAAGAAAAAGCCTAGGAGTCACATCACATACCCCCGAAGATGTAAGAAGTGCGAGGGAATATGAGGGAGTGAACCCTCACACTCCCAAGGCAATCTCCCACTTTGGGAGATGGAATCCTAATGGACCCTCGAAACTTCAGAGAGTGATTTCAAGGGTCAAAATTCAATGGCTTGTGGCGTTCTTTATATCATTGGAGAATTCTTGGAACGTAGATGTCTAAAATGGGCTCGCATTGCTCATTTAGACATCTCAAGCACAAGTTATGGCCGAAAGAAGGGCCGAGAGTCAAATTGTCAGTTTGATTCCCGAACACAAAAAGTCAAGAATCGACCCAATTTACTTGGCTATAGGGGCATGCGACATACTGTTGCAAAGCTCTTAACGAGAGCTACAACTTTGTTTTAGACCGCATTGCAATCCGAGGTCTATTCACAAAGTTATTGGGCTCCAAAGTTGCGGGAGTCCCATTTGGTGCGAGTGGGAGTCTCGAGAAAGAAAAGTCATTTAGATGTAAGCTCCATGACCAGCCACAAAGTATACTATAAGGGGGAAGGTGGTGGCTTCCTCCAAGTCCAGGCCGTGGTGAATCTAGTGTGTATGTGTTGCCCGTGGCTCGTCTTAGCACCAAGGGTGCTTCAACTATGCACTAACCACTTTGTGTGGGTTGTGTGCTGGCTCATGTGAGTGAGTGAAGCTTGTCAACTCTTCCTAATCCCATCCCGGAGCTCCAACACGCCCCTTTACCCCTCAAAATGTTGTGAGCTAGGGGGCGTGCCCTGATTTCTCCCTCTTCTGTTATCTTTTACTTGGATTCACATTTGAATCCATCAAGGAGTTGGGAGTGCGTTAGTTATGGCTTTTAGAGTGAAAAATGCACCATTCACCTATGAAAAAGCCGTGAGTAGAACCTCAAAGGAACACCTAAACAAATTCACGACAATGTTTCCAAATGATTTCACAATTTATAGTTACATGGATAATCATTAGGTTAAACTCAAACTATGCTTTAAAAAATGTAAAGAATTTGGGATAGTTAAAATCTTTTAAAAGGTGTTTCCATATTTTATTATATAATGATTTTGGGGTTTATAATGTTGAAAGAAGGTAAATTATAAAATTCAAGCCATAGTTCACATGTTTATACCAACTAATCTATAACATATATATGTATTTAATAATATGGTTCAATTTTATCATTGTTTTATGAAAAAAAATTGTGTTTATTATGGCTTTCAACACAAAGGTCATGTGGAAAACCAAACTTTTCATGTGGACTATAAAATGTTAACAAATTGAAGAATTTATTAAACAAAAGTACATGGAATCTATCATGAATGTTAATGCCATGGAATTCATTCATTTGAATGATCATTCATGACTTGTAACAAACTTGTATTTAATTTTTAATTGATTCTTAATTAATTTCTAGTTGAGTTTTAGTAAATTTTCACTTGATTCATAGTTCATTTTTAGTTGACTTTTAGTTCATTTTTAATTGACTTTTAATTCATTTTTAATTTAACATTAGTTCATTTTTAGTTATGTTCTAATTAATTTTTAGTTCATTTTTAATTAAGTCCCAGTTAACTTTCAATTAAATTTCAATTAATTCATAAATGACTTTCAGTTAAAAAGCTTTTCAAGAAGTTTTTTTACTCCATGCACACATAAAAACCTCTTTGGAAGCTCCTTGAGTTAGGTTCCCAAAAGGGTATAAATAAAAGTAAGACCCCTCATTTCCTTTAATCTATTCAACACCAATTTTAAGCATGATTTTACACCATAGCCTTGTCATGTTCTTTTCATGTTCAAGTATACATATGTTAACATAATAAATATTCAATTTCACATTGGTCGTACACATCTTGTGTTCTTATTTTTAGTTCTTGTATTTTTTTTTTAAAAATTCGATAATCTTGTTTTGTTCTTTATTTGAAAATTAGACTTATACTTCTCCTTTAGCCTTTATTCTTGTGAATTTTCATGTCCTTGATAGAAACACCCATTTTATTATCCCCATATTGAAAGATAAAAATTCATGTACACATAAATGTTTTGTTGTTGGCATTACATGTTATGTTAGCCTTAAACATTATATGAAAACATGATCAATGTTAGTATATGTCTCACAATTTTCAAACAATGTAGGGGAAATTACAATATACCACAAAATTTGAAAATGAATAACATTTTTTGCATTTCATAAGGTCATAAATTATCTTTTAGGCAATAATGTATTTTATATAGATCATCTGACATTAATTTATCTAGTTAACAAACCACATGTCCCAAGATGTATTGCAAGATGGTTGTTATTTTTTCTAGAATATCAATTTATTGTGGTTTATAACCTAAAACATACCCATGTGGTTGTGAATGTGTGATTTACATCATAATATTTGACAAAACACATGGGAATACTTGATCACATTGTGGATGCAACATTATTTCATATGCAATTAATTTGGTTGAATGATGTGAAGGAGTTTATGTAGATTAGATAGATGTTAGGCCTATCAATTAAGCCTATTGATTTAGAGTAACAAACAAATGAATTGGCCAAAAAAAACCATCTACATTGAAAGATGGAATGATGTACAAACTTAGCCAAAACAATAAATTGCACAAGTGTGTGTAACCACAGAGGAAACATAGATAATCCTTAAGGAACTACATGAAAGAATTGTAAGAAACCATTTTGTAGCAAATAGAATAATGCTATAATTGGCTTTTGCAAATCATGTGATGTTTGCCAATGAGTAGAAGGACTTGTCACACAATGTTTGGTAAAAACTACTGACTACACTTCTAAAATAACCATTCATGAAAGGAACTCGATTTTATTCAATCAATCAAATTGGTTGGATGTTATACAAAAAAAAGAACATTTCGGTGGCCACATATAACTATGTCACTAAGGGGGGGGATGTGAAAGTTTTATGCACCAATATTGCTATAATTACAACAAAGCTTTTATACAAGTTTCTATTGACCAAGTTTTAATGTCCAAATTAACCATAGTTACTGACTATGGTATGCATTATATGAAATTAACCACTTTATGTTCAAACATATGAGTTCCATCACCTATTATTCGTAAGGAAATGGGTAGGCATAATCAACTAACAAGGTCATTGGTACATTGATAATTAAATTAATTAGTGAACACAAGACATATTGGGATGAACATCTTCCCATTATATATTTTTCATATAGAATAACGTACAAGGTAGTCACATGTATACCCCGTATCATCTAATCTACATATTGAATTGATTCATACTAATAGAATATGTTTTTTCAATCATTAGTGGGGACCACAAGGATGCAAATCCAATACAAATGTTAACTAGTATAATATTTAACCTTGAAAAACTACAAGGTGACAAGTTATACTTAGAAAAAAATACATGAGCTCAATAAGGGAAGAAAAAAATGTGGAATTGATGAATAATGTTATCTAAATAAATAATACAAGTTTGGTGATTTTTTTGGGTGGTTTTCCATTTAAACCAAACCCACCCAAGGAAGTTCATTAGGAAGTGGTTTCAACTTTAATAATACAATATTTTTTAACTAATATACAATATTGCTATTATTATTGATAAGTTTGACTCTAACCTTGTGTTGGTGAATGTAAACAAATTAAAACCATATAAGTACACGGATAAGGAAGTACATATTCAAAATATTTCTAAATTTTTTAACTTTGAAAGTTAAAATGATATTAGTGAGAATGGTAGTCAAATAATAAAAGGATCATGAAGATGAATATTTAAACGATGAATTATAATAAGTTTGTATGTATTTTTGTTCACAAGTATAATAGGTGGTGGATGTACATCATACTCACATCGTTCCAAGATCAATTCTCATTATGAATTTAAAAATTAAAAATTGGTTTATGTTTAATTAAGACATTAACCTTTAATGAGAAAAACAATAATAATTTTAGTAGGCAATTTTGTGCAAAATGTAATGGTAACCATTGCCATGAATAATTTATTTGTCATTGTCATTTTTTTCAATTTGTTATTGTAAATGCCATAATGAATGAAAAGAATTTTGTTGATAAATTATAGTGCCAAGTAAGATAAAGAGAAACAATGAAAAAACATGTGCGACAGAAGTGTGAAGGAAAAATGAATCATCACAAAACTCACCAATTATAGATATGATGCCATGGAATTGGAAAGGATAATTATGTGGGTCAATATGGGAATATAAAAAAGGGCTTGAGCCAACAAAGCAAGGTTAGTTGATTTGTGAAAAACATTGCACCATGCCTTGTTGATGGAAATTTTTAACATTTTGAAGGAATAAAACGGACAATAGATATTTGTTCAAATTGGAAATAAGGTGATAGTGGTGGATAAACACCTTATAGTCAAAATGTTAAAAATTCTACCAACAATGGAAGGAGTAAAAGTAGGTGGGTAAAGCAACAACAGATACCATGTTTAAAAATTTATATTAATCGATGTTTACATTAATGTAAGGTAATGGAGTGTAGGTAAATTGAAGTTTCTTTATGATGTAAGGTTTTTTGCATTTATTGAAGTATGTTACTTCAATAATAAAAATGTAATTTATATGATAAAAGTAAATATAAGGGAATGGGTGGACTAGGTTGAGATTATGTTAAAAGTTTTGGTAAAAGAATTTGACAAACGAAATAAAATTCAAACCAAAATGATTAAAATAAAAAGGTACATTGGATTCAAAAAAAAAGTTGTGGAATTTTACACTTGTTAGAAAAATATTGATGCAAAATTAGTTTCTTGATAAACATCCAAAGGAACCATAGGTGACAACAACATCCAAGCCATTGAAGCAATTTGTAGCAAAAGTACTACATAGTGCCATAGACTTAAAGGACATGTTACAAAGGCCATTGAACTACCTTTGAAATCATCTAATCAATCTCCTAAAGCAAATTCATGGGTGGAAAATAGGAGGTATAAAGAGTTGCACATGAGGCAATAACTCAATTTGATGAAGATGACAATTTTGAGGTTATAGTTTTCAAAAGGAAGAAGACAATGAGAAGAATAATCAATAATCTAACATAGACTACAACAACATATAATACCCCAAATCAAACTTAGTCATATGATCAAGTGAAAAGGTCAAGATCACCACAAGTTCATAGTTCAAAGTATAGCAACAAATGGAAGCTACCAAACAATAGATGACAATTTATTTGCATGATATAATTCATGAGGGACATCAATTGAAACAATAGTTAGTAGCATAGGAGGTGTAAAAGGGGTTGGTAATAAAAGAATAACAAATGAACAAAACACAAATGGAGTTTTTAATGTGAATCAATGGATGAGTAAATATGGAGAAATAGTTCAAGGCATTGGAGAAGATCAAAGTGGAGAGGGATATGTTATTGTAGAATCTTAATCAAATGCTAACAAATATTGGGATTTAAAGAAAATAAGTGACGAAGATGTAACCTAATGTCACATGTTCTTGAGGGATAACACCAAATTTGACCATACAATGGTTGATAAGAAAAATAGATTCAAAAGCTGAAGTTGGCATTGCAACATATTGTTCAACATAAAAATGTATTAGAGTTGAAAAGAGAATAAATGGAAACCACTTATGAACTTGTTATGACAACATTGCAAAACTATACAACTTGGATGCATAATGTCATATAAGAGATGAAGACATTGAAACTATATTCATTTTGGTATAGGTTGCAAAAATATGATGAATTGAAAATGCAATATATTATCTTCAAGATGAAAAATCTTCAAGGTGATGGACACATTAGGCTCCACAAATGTGGATACATGGTGGAACTTAATGCATGATATGTTGGTTGTAGATATAGAAGATATCTTTGTATAACATCATGTTGATGAAGAGCTTTATAAGAGGAAGTTAAAGGCTTACAATAAAACATATCTGGAATTCGAAGTAGGACCTATTGGAAAAGCTTTGGGGTTGGTAACGATAAAAATCACTAAACTTATGAAAATGAACAATGTTATCATATTGGAGGTTATTGAAAAAGAAGAAGTGGTGGCATAATAATAATAAAATTCATCAAAACCATAAAATTTATTAAAAATGTAGTTACAATAACCACCATACTTGCTAATCTCACAATAAGAATTGTTGAATACATGACAACATTTGAAACTATACATTTTTATAGAATATTAAATAACAATTACAACAAGAATTGTTGTACATCAGTAAGAGGATAATGGACACACTAAACTTGAATTTATAACCCAATATCAACAACTTGTGACAACATAATCATAACATGAGGCACACTGTCCA
>Ga0116229_10014802_pt1 | contig 10767 bp, 6 predicted proteins | sample S1TSphgellanicum_3_FD_87313 | JGI IMG/M metagenome (GOLD analysis project Ga0116229, IMG submission 87313) | Host-associated microbial communities from peat moss isolated from Minnesota, USA - S1T2_Fc - Sphagnum magellanicum MG | ecosystem: Host-associated > Plants > Peat moss > Unclassified...
ATGGCGGATAGACGGCTTGATCATTTCGCAAATCGGCGGATAGCAGCGCCTCGGATCCGGCGACGCCGCTGGCGTAGGATGCAGTTGACGCATTTTTAGCCGCTACGTCGGGCCGCAGCAGGTAGTTGATGAACAGATGGGCATCCTTCGGATGTGGGGCATCGGCTGGGATGGCAAGCACGTCCACCGTCCTCACCGAGCCCTCCTCGGGAACCGCGTACCCTATCATGGTCGGCCTGCCTGCCTGCCGCGCGCGCTGGCGGGCCTGCGCGATGTCACCGGACCAGCCCAAGGCGAGACACAGATCGCCATTGGCCAGATCCGAGAAATACCGGCTCGAGTCGAAATAGCGGATGAACGGACGGATCGACATCCAAACTGCTTCCGCAGCCTTGAGATCCTCGAGCGATTCGCTGCGGGGATCCTTGCCGAGGTAGGCCAGCGTCGCGCTGAGCACGTCTTCCGGCGCATCCAGCAGCGATACACCGCAATCCTGAAATTTGGCGACGATGCGCGGATCGAACAAGAGTCGCCAGCTATTGAGCGGGGCCTCGGCGTCGCGGGACTTGATCTTGGCGATATCGAAGCCCATGCCCGTCGCGACCAACCACATGTAGTCGACGCCATAGACGTTGCCCGGATCGTAGATGGACGCATCGCGCACGGCTTGGGGATCAAGATTGCCCAAATTCGGCAGCATGCTCTTATCGAGCTTCTGGTAGATCCCCGCCTTCAGCTCCTTCTCGAAGAAGGCGCCGCCGGGCACGGCCACATCGTAGCCCGAGTGACCGGCGAGGAGTTTGACCTCCATGGTCTCGTTGGAGGAGTAGACGTCGTAGCGTACCTTGATGCCGAATTCCTTCTCGAAATCGGCGACGACCGACGGTTCGATGAAATCCGACCAGTTGTAGACGTTCAGCACCCGCGGAGCGACGTCGTGCGTGGCGGCGTCGTGAGTCATCGCCGCCGGCCGATCGCGTGAACAGGCTTCGAGCAGGAGGCCGAGGAGGCCGGCGGCGAGGCGCCATGTCGCGGCGCGGGTCAAGGCGCGTGGCCGTACACCATCTTGCCGCCGAACAAGGTGAAGATCACCGAGGCGCTCTTGAGTTCCTCCGCCGGAATCGTCAGCAGGTCGCGGTCCATCAAGGTCAGGTCGGCGCGCTTGCCAGGTTTGAGCGAGCCGATTTCGGACAATTGATCGAGCGCAGCGGCCGAATTGCGGGTGTACGCATAGAGCATGGCGAGACGCGGCATGCGTTGGGCGGCGTCGAGAACGCCCTGCGGCCCCGAGCGTGTTTCCGCCTGAAATATGGCGTCGAGGGGATTTGCCGTCGTGACCGGCCAGTCGCTCGCGCCGGCGATCACTCCTCCCGTGTCGAGGATCGACCGTGCCGGATACTGCCAGCGATAAATCTGCGGATCGATGTAGGGCTTCACTTGCTCGTTGGTGCTCGGGTCCGCGACCGCCCATATCAACTGTAGCGCCGCAATGACATGCAATTGACCGAATCTCGGGATGTCCTCGGGATCGGCGAACTGGACGTGGGTCATGACAAACGGCAAGTGCGTGTCTGGATTGGCCTTCTCGGCTGCCTCGAACGCGTCCAAGGAATCCTTGACCGCAAGATCGCCGATGGCATGGATGTGCACCGTCAGACCCCGGCGGTACGCTTCGCTGACCAGCGCGTTCATCTTGGCCGGCGTGAACAGCGGCGTCACCAGCCTTCCGGTGTCGCGATACGGCTTGGTCAGCGCGGCGGTGTGCGACGGTACTTCGACCACGCCGTCCGCGAAGACCTTGAGACCGGGAATGGTCAGGTTCGGAATGTCCTTGAACTTGGCCCGGATTGCCTCCACGACCTCGATCTGCTGCACGCCAAGATCGGGCTGGACCACCGGATAGGCCACCACGTGTGCGGTCAATTCCCCGCGCTGAGCCAACTCTTTGTACACCGGCAAAAAGCCAAGTTCGTCCGGACTCGCGGGAATCGCGCCGCCCACCACGCCGCTCGCCGCGGCGTCGAGCCATCCGGTGATGCCGAAGCCGTTCATGTAGCGGACCGCGGCACGTCCGGCCTCGAGCATCGATTCCGGCGACGGCTTGGGCAAACTTTTGTCGAGCTTGGTCTTGCCGGCGTCCACGACGAACCCGTTCGGATTGAATGCGGCGTCGTAGCCAAAATAGCGTCGCTCATTCGCAGACAGGCTCTTGATGTATTTCGCAGTGATGCCCGCATGGTTCCTCGCGGGTCGATTCGCCCAGGCGGTGTGCCCGTCGGATCCGCACAGCACGATCGGCTGCTTCGCATACTCACCAACGCTCAACGCAGTATCGATCTCGGCGGCGTGCGACCAGTAACCGATGTCGATGCCGTTGATGACCAGCGTGTTGCCGAGACGGCTGCCGTTCTTTTTCATCTGCGCTGCGACGAATTGCGCGAGCGCGGGCACGGAGTCCGTCGTATCAGGGAAACTCGCTTGGATCAAGGTCACGCCACCGGCGATCGGATGCGCGTGCGCATCGATCATTCCCGGCATCAGGAAATTGCCTTTGAGGTCGATCTTGGTCGCCGTGGGACCTGCAGCCGCTTCGACCGTTTGCATCGAGCCCACCGCCAGGATGCGCCCGTCGCGGATCGCAACCGCCTCGGCATAGGGATGATCGTATTCGGCGGTAAACACCTCGGCGTTGTAAAGGATTTGAGTGCCGACCGCTTCCTCGGCGGACAGGACCCCGGAACTCGCGAAGGAGACGCTCATGCATAAAAACGTCAGCCAAGCGCGCGAGGTCCGTCGACGCCGGACCTCCGCAGTGAGCGAATCGAGCATTCAGGTCCCCTATAAATGGTCAGTAGCGGTAGATCGCCGTCAAGCCAATGGTCCGCGGCCGGACACCCCGGGCAAAATACAGCGTATCAGTGGGTGAGTACGCGATGTCGCGGGCCTCGAACATCAGTGGATTGGCATTTGTGATGTTGTTGGCGTACAGCGAGACGTCGAACGCATCAAAGCGCAACCCGGCCCGGGCCGACAGGTTGTTCACCACGGGCAGGCCCGGCAGCGTCGTATCGTACAGGGCATTGGCCGAGTCTTGCGACGGCAACACGGATCGTTGGGCAGTCGAATGCTGAAAATCGAGGCGCAGGTATGGACGCCGGCCGTTCCATTCAGGCAGGTGATACTCCGCCGAACCGGTGAAAGACCACGGCGCGCCGAGTAGCGCGTCTCCCTTCGTGACGATGGGAGCTGCGGTCAGATCACCGGCGCTACAGGTGCCCCCGCCATACGACAAGACACCCGCGCAAGAGGTCTTGGTGAAGCGCGCATCGGTGTAGGCCGCCGTGAAGTCGAATGAAAGCGCCTCCACGGGCTTGTAGAGGACGGCGATGTCCCCACCCTCGCTCTTGGCCTTGCCAAGGTTCGCGGTGAATTGCTCACCGCAATCGGGCAGGTAGACGTTCTGCTGGATGTTGTTCCAGTCAATGTAGAAAATGCTCGTGTCGATTTCGAGCCTGCGGTCGAAGAAGGCGTTCTTGGCGCCGATCTCATAACTCCAGAGGCTGTCGGAGGCATACTGACCGGGCACCTGCGAGAGGCCGAGGGCTTTGAGATCTCCCGCGCAGATCGAGCCTACTCCGACGTTCGGTCCGCCGGGCCTGAAGCCCTTCGACGCGCTGGCGTATACGAGATCGTCGTGATCCGGCTGCCAGGATAGCGCGGCTTTCGGCGTGACCGGTTTCTCGGAAGCGCCGCCCGTGCTAGCGATGGTGGTGCCCAGAAATCCGCCTGTTTCCCAGACCGTGCCGGTAAAGTCGAGTTTGGACAGCCGCACACCGGCCGTGGCCTTGAGGGTGTCGGTGAACTTGAAGGTGGTCTCGCCGAATATCGCGATCTGCTTGTCGACCACGCGATCGGTCGGCCCGTTGAAGATGAGCCCCCCGGGGCAGGGCAGGCTCGGCGGACAGACGGGTACCGGCGGCACGGGAGTGCCGCTATACGCGATGACTTCGTTGTTCAAGGTCGGATCGATGATTTGCTCGGGCACGTTCTCGCTGAGGTGGGAATAGAACAGGCCACCCGACCAGAGGATTCGCGAATCCACATCCTTCGACGCAATCCGCAGTTCTTGGTAAAAATTGCGCTGGTTGTCCTCGAATGGCGCGTATCCCTTATCGCCCGGCGCCGGAAAGGTGCTCGGCAGCTCGCCGTAGTACGCCCACGTGGCCCGCAGATACTGTGTGTAGTCCGACTGCGAGGTCTGATTGCGATCATAGTACGCGGTGTTCGAGAACAGCGAGGCGACACCGAGATCCCAGGTGACCTTGATCGCCGCCAGAGTGAACGGATCGTCGCTGGGATTGGTCAGCGCATTGCCGTTGCGGAACGTATTCTGCGATGCATCGGAAAGAGAGGTCCAGTATGCGGCCGTGTCGTGAATCAGCAGTCGCTGGAAATACAGCGAGGGTGTGATCTCGACCGCGTCGTTCACCTTCCACTTGAGCGCAAGCCGAGCCGTGGTGGTGTCCCAGTAGTTCGCGTTGGCCTCGGTGGTGTCGCCGTCGTAGACAGGTGTCGGGGTGACGGGCGCGCCGGGATTCGGCGCCAGCGTATAGCCGACGCGGTCCACCCAGCCGCCGTCCCGGCGGAAAGACACGCTGCCGCGGAAGGCGAGGACGTCGTCGATCAGCGGTGCGCCGAAGGCGATGCCGCCCTCGTAGCTGGGTGCGCCGCCATCCGTGACGCCGACGTCGGCACGGGCGTAGACAGAGGTTTTCCGCAGGTCGGGCTCCGGCGAGATGAACCGGACGACCCCACCTTCGGCTCCCGCGCCGAACAGTGTGCCTTGCGGACCGCGCAGCACCTCGACCCGGTCGAGATCGAAAAGTGCCGGAAACGCATTGACTGAGCCGAAGCCCACATGGCGGGTCTGAATCGGCGTATCGTCGATGTAGATGCCGGTCGTCGATGTGCCCGCCGCCGAATCGACGCCGCGGATGTTGATGTCCGAGCCCTCATCGTTATAGTTGCCGGCGGAGCTCATGCCGTTGCGCAGAAACGTGAGGCCGGGCGAGAGCCGCGCCAAGTCGTCGATATTCTTCAATCCCTGCGCATCCAGCTTTTCCTGGCTAAAGGCGAGAACGCTGACGGGAATGTCCTGCAGTCGCTCTTCACGTCGGGTCGCGGTGACGACGATCTCTTCGAGACCGGTGGAAGATGTCGGCGCATCGTCTGCTGCGGCATGCACCGGCGAGAGAGCCCATTGAACTGCGGCGATAGCCAAAAACAGACCAAGCTTGCGAGTAACTGAATACATCCCGAACCCCTGAATGGTTTTTTTCGTATTCCCACCTCCTGTGGGTGCGCGCTCGACGGCTCTACGGCCCTTCATCGCGCACAACTCCCGCTCTGGTTACGCAGAGTAGATCGTGGCGGCCGGCTCTTCAACTCCAAAATGAAATATTTACAGCGAGCGTGGCTGCCCCCTACAGTGGGTGACGCGGACGCCGCCGGCGATAACGATGAGGATCAACGATGCGAAGGGTTTGGACTTCGGGCGTATATGCGGCGCTGCTTGCGCTGTGCTGGCAGGCGACTGCTTCAGCGACGGACACGGTGCTCGTCAATGGGCACATTTATACGGGAAAAGCCGCCGCGCCGTGGGTCGATGCGCTCGCGATCACCGGCGCGCGCATCGAGGCCGTCGGCGCCCGAGCTGCGATCTCGAAACGGGCGACCGGGCACCCGAAGGTGATCGACCTGAAGGGTAGCACCGTCATACCGGGCATCGTCGACTCCCACATGCACCTTTTGTTCGGGGCTTACGCGCTGCACGGCCTGAATCTCTCCTCCCCGGAATCGAGCATCACACCCGGCAAGCCGGACCTTCTCGTCGAGCGCCTAGTCGGCTACGCCGCCGCTCATCCAAACGACCCGGTGCTGTTCGCGCGCGCGGATTTCAGCACGGCGCCACCGACGACGCCCACCCATGAACTCCTCGATCGCGCGGTCCCGGACCGTCCCCTCATTGTTCACAACACGTCCGAGCACGCGTTATGGCTCAACGCCGCAGCCATGAAGATGGCCGGACTCTCCAACCGACCGCTGACCGATCCTGCCGAGGAGCGCGGCGTGATCCGCGACGCGAGCGGCAATCCGAGCGGCGTGTTGCTGGAAGCGGGCATGCAGATCGCCGACCGCGCCGTCGAGGCGCGCGTTCCGGTCGAGCAAAAACTCGCGATGATCGAACAAGCGACCCGTTACTTGAATAGCTTCGGCATCACCAGTGTGGTCAACGCCACGGGCGACCTCGCCGAGATCAAGCTATATGCGACACTGCGGGACCGCGGCACCCTCACCGTGCGCACGCGCACCAGCTTCGGCGCGGTGGCCGTCCCCCACCATCTGACGGCGGCCTTCTTGGCGGATCTCGACGAGGCGCGCCGCACCTATCATGACGAATGGGTGTCGGCGAATCTGGTGAAGTTCTTCGTCGATGGCGGTACAGGACTGCTGCCGCCGCTCGTCTATGAGCCCACTGAGTACGCCGCGCTCGCCATGGCTCTCGATGAGCGCGGTTACCAGCTCATGAGCCACGCACTGCGCGCGGATTCCGTGCATCTGATACTCGACACTTACGAGCAGGTGGAACGGGCGCACGGACCGCGGGATCGGCGGCTGCGCATCGAGCATGCCGATCTAGTGGAGGCCGACGATGTGCCGCGCTTCGCGAAGCTCTCGGTGATCGCCGACATGCAGCCTACCTTTTGCTGCAGCGAGATCGGCACCAATTTCGATGCTGGACGTCAGATTCCATCCGATCGATGGCGTTCGCTGCGCGACAGCGCGGCGACACTCGCCTTCTCTAGCGACTGGCCGTGCACCTGGCCGCCGAGTCCGTACGTCTCGATGCAGCAGACGGTCACGCGTGAGGTCTGGCGGTCGGCGGATACCGCCGATATTGCGAGCGGCCCGGTCGACGGTGCGGCCCAAGGAGGCGCCGTGTCCACGGGCGCGACCTATGTTCCCGATGAGCGTATTGCGGTCGCCGATGCAGTCCGCGCCTACACGCGAGGCTCGGCCTATGCCGCGTTCGCCGACAAGGACGTGGGCACCCTCGAGGTCGGGAAATTCGCCGATCTGGCGGTGCTGTCGCAGGACATATTCACGGCGCCGTCCAGAACCATTGGCAGTACCCGGGTGGTGATGACGCTCGTGGGCGGCAAGCTCGTCTATGGCGCCGCGCCCTGAAGGGGGCAGTCCGTCATCAGTCCGCGTGCACCGTAAACTATGCGCTCAACGCGGCGCCATGCGGATGGCGCCATCCAAGCGGATGGTCTCGCCGTTCAACGTGGGAATCTCCACGATGGATTGCACCAGTTGGGCATATTCGGTGGGTTTGCCGAGACGCGGCGGGAACGGTACTTGTTTGCCCAGTGAATCCTGCACATCTTGGGGCAGGCTGGCGAGCATCGGCGTCATGAAGATGCCCGGCGCAATGGCGACGCAACGAATCCCGAACCGCGCGAGTTCGCGTGCGATCGGCAGTGTCATGCCGGCGATACCGGCCTTGGTCGCCGAGTAGGCCACCTGGCCGATCTGCCCTTCGAACGCGGCCACCGAGGCGGTGTGAATGATGACGCCGCGTTCGCCTTCCTCGTTCGGCGTGTTGTTCTGCATGATGGCCGCCGCGGTCTTGTCGCACAGGAACGTGCCGATCAAATTGACCCGCACGACCTTTTCGAAAAAACCGCCCGGCATCGGACCGTCCTTGCCCAGTAACTTGCCGGCGCCGACGATGCCGGCGCAATTTACGACCAGGTTGATTCCACCGAGGGCCGCGTTGGCCGCGGTGAATGCCGCGATGACCTGCGCTTCGTCCGAGACATCGCATTTAAAAAAGGACGCCCCGATTTGTGCGGCGACCGCCTGGCCGGTTTCTTCCTGTAAATCGAGGATGGCGGCTCTGCCGCCGGCTGCGATGACGTGCTCGGCAACCGCCTTGCCGAGACCGGATGCGCCGCCCGTAATGACCGCCAAGGTGCTGCTGAATTTCATGATCCGCCTTTTATAAATTTGCGAGAGGGTGAGCCGCCGCGTGCCAACGCTCACTGAAAAAAGCCTCGACCGAGGCACTGGTCACATCGTCCAGGTGGCTGGGATTCCACCGCGGTGCATTGTCCTTGTCGATGATGAGCGCACGCACGCCCTCGACGAAATCACCCTGCTCGAAGCATTGCTGCGCCATGCCGAGCTCCATGCGAAAACAGTCTGCCAGCTCGAGCGACTTGCCGAGTTGCAGTTGTTTCAAGGCGACGGCAAGCATCGTGGGCGAGCGGCCGCGCATGAGCTTGGCCGTTTGCTGCGCCCACTCTGCATGTTCTCCCGTCTCCCGCTCGAGGGAGGCGAATATGGCGCCCACGGTCTCCTTCGAGAAATGCGCATCGATGGCGGCCCGCAACGGACGGAGCGGTGCGGCGGGCGGCGCGCTTGCGTGCGCCTGGATCAGCGCTCGCACGTCAGCCTCAGGGTCGTCCGTCCATGCCACCGCGCCCAACGCGTCGAGCAGCGCGGTCACCGACGACGGTGTCAGATAGGCATCGGCGAGTCCGACATACACGGCGTCGGCAGCGCGAATCGGCGCTCCGGTCAGCGCCAGATAGGTTCCAAGCGCACCCGGCAGGCGCGACAGAAAGTAACTTCCGCCCACGTCAGGGAACAGCCCTATGCCCACCTCGGGCATGGCCATGCGCGTGCGCTCACCCACTATCCGAAAGTGCGACCCTTGCGCGAGCCCCATGCCGCCGCCCATGGTGATGCCGTCGAGTAGGGCGACATAAGGTTTCGGGAAGTGATGCAGAAAATAGTCGAGCGGATATTCGGCTGCGAAGAATTCATGATGCAGCGCTCCCGATGTCTTGAAGCTCTCGTACAGCGCGCGAATATCTCCGCCGGCGCAAAAGGCCTTTTCGCCGGCCCCCTTCAGGAGCACCGCGTCGACATCGGTGTCGACCGCTAACTCTTTGAGCAATGCGTGCAGCTCGACGATCATCGCGAAGGACAGCGCATTGAGCGCGGCGGGGCGATTCAGCGTCACGAATGCGACGTGATTGCGTCGTTCGCAGAGAATTTCCGGCTCGCTCATGGTCGGCGCTTCGCTCAGGCGTTCTTCCAGACGGGCTTGCGCTTCTCGAGGAACGCCGCGACCCCCTCTTTTTGGTCCTCGCCGTCAAACAAGTCGATGAAGCGCTCGCGCTCCAATGCGAGCGCCGCCGACCTCGGCGTGCCCTGCCGCGCTTGATGAATGAGCTGCTTGCTGAAGGTCACCGCACGCGGACTCAAGTCACTGACCCGTGCCGCCATCTCCATGGCTGTCCTCAGGCCCTGGCCTTTCGGTACCACCTGTTCGACGAGCCCAATGCGCAAGGCGGTCTCGGCGTTGACTCGTTCGTTGGTGAGAATCATGCGCTTGGCCCAGCCTTCGCCGACCAACCAAGGGAGCGTCTGTGTACCGCAACCGGCGGGCAACAAACCCACCGACGTCTCGGGTAGCGCCATTTGCGCATGTTCCTCCGCGATCCGCAGGTCGCACGCGAGTGCGCACTCGAGACCGCCGCCCATGGCATACCCATTGATCGCCGCAATGACGACGGGGCGTGCTTCCTGCAATGCCTCGAACGCCGCACCGAAACGTTGTGCCATGAGCCGCGCTTGCACCTTGTCGCCGCCGGCGAAGCTTTTCAAATCGGCACCGGCACTGAAGAACTTCTCGCCCTGGCCGGTGATCACCACTGCGTACACCGCGGGGTTGCGATTCAACTCGCCGATGACGTCGGTGAGTTGCTGCAAGCCAGCGGCGGTGAACGTGTTCGCCGACGGATTGTTGAGCGTGATGAGCGAAATGTGCTTGTCGATCAGGTATTCGATCATGGGTTTCTCCGGATCCGTCAAGACGGTTTTCTGAGCAGATTGATGACCGCTGAGAAGTCTTGGCCACCGGCACCCTGACTGCTCAACAGCTGGTAGAGCTGTTGCGCAGCGGCCCCGAGCACGACGGGTTGTTTCGCTTGCTTCGCGGCATCCGTGGCCAATCCTAAGTCCTTCAACATGAGATCCGTACCGAATCCTCCCGTATAGCCCCGCGACGCGGGGGCGTTCGGCAGTACGCCGGGATAGGGGTTGTAGGTATCAGAACTCCAGCAACGGCCGCTCGAGGTGTTGATGATGCCGGCGAGCACCTTGGGATCGATCCCGAGCGCCACCCCGAGGTTCATCGCTTCGGCGACGCCGACCATCGAGATGCCGAGCAGCATGTTGTTACAAATCTTCGCGACCTGACCGGTGCCCACGCCGCCGCAATGCACGATGTTCTTGCCCATGTGCGCGAGCACCGGCTTGATCCGCTCGAACAGCGCGGGTTCCGCGCCGACCATGAAGGTCAAGGTGCCCGCCTCGGCGCCGCCCGTGCCGCCGGATACCGGTGCGTCCGCCATCGCAAATCCGCGAGCGAGCGCCGCCGCCGCCACCTCCCGGGCCGTCGCCGGGTCGATGGTGCTCGAGTCGATGAGCGTGGTGCCGGCGGCGGCGCCCGCGAGCACGCCCTCGTCGCCCAGATAAACGCTACGCACGTGGGGGGAGGAGGGCAGCATGGTGATCACCAGCTCCCCGCCCGCCGCGGCATGTTTCGCCGAAATCGCGGCGGTGGCACCCACCGCGACCAGCGCTTCGACGTTGGCCTTGACCACGTCGAACACCGTCAAGACGTGACCG
>Ga0116229_10014804_pt1 | contig 10766 bp, 7 predicted proteins | sample S1TSphgellanicum_3_FD_87313 | JGI IMG/M metagenome (GOLD analysis project Ga0116229, IMG submission 87313) | Host-associated microbial communities from peat moss isolated from Minnesota, USA - S1T2_Fc - Sphagnum magellanicum MG | ecosystem: Host-associated > Plants > Peat moss > Unclassified...
AAATTTGAATCCAAAAACTCCCATCGATATATGTAGAACTTGTTGTAAAAAACTTGACCAAGGTAAATCATTGGATTTAGATTTATGAAATCATATATTATCAATGATGCAACAAAAAAAAAATTTGTTTTAATGTTAAAGAAAAGTGAAGAACATTTAATTGCACCATGTCTTGTATTCAAAATATGGGATGCATGGAAATGTAATTAATGTTCCAACCAAGTTAGTGCGAAACATATTACCATGAATGTCATATCATGATTCATCCATTGCATTATTAGAATATAAGTCCATATATATGGCAAACTATACATCACAAACTTCATGGACCACAATTTGGCGATAATAGTGGTGTGAAATATATTTTTCATAGGTTTGTATGGAATAGACACACATGTCATTCCTCTACTTGTATTGTTTGAACATTGATAGCATGCGCATTATTTAAATATAAATGTCATATGCCTATTTGTATTGTTTAGACATGGATGTTGTATGTCTACCCATGTTGTTTACACACGAAAGTCGAGCACACAACTTTCGTGTTTAAACTTTACAAACCTATGAAATAACATATTTCGCACAAATTTGGAACAAACCCATGAAGCTTGTAAATTTGTGATGTGTTCATCTTAATATAGTCATGAAAGTATTACAAGAACTTTGTCAAACTCTTTTACATTTAGACGTGAGAATTTCAATAAAAAGATATTGAATTTGAAAATGAATGTCATAAAATTAACTAAGCAACAATGAAATTAATGAGAATTTCAATTCAAAAAATATCAAAATGTTTGAAGAAATATTAGAACAAGATTGCATAAACACATTAATGCAAAACATTTTAAATATTCAACATATTGTTGATGACAATTCTAAACCAATTACAATGGTTTGAAAGGAAGGTATTTGATCATTTGGTTTATTTTTTGATACATAATCTGAAAAATATGATTTTCTTACATTATTTTTTGGCAACCCAAGACCAACATTATCATGTTTTTATCAAAAATAGCACAAGGATAATTAATTAGTGTCAATAGAAAATATGCATATCACATCATTAATATATTATTCAAAATTATTAAAATCTTGATTCATTTTATTTTACCTTTTACATGGATTGAAATTCGCAAAGCAAAATTACTAGGTCATGTTTTGATAGCTAATGATGTGTCAAATAATCTAAATTAAAATTAAAATTCAAAATTTGACTTGGGTTATAAAAAATTAGGTCGCATATGGACATCTCTTGACTATTTGGATTATGTTCACAAAAATATATTAACTATGATTAAACAACTTGGCCTTCCAATGTTTTTTGCTACATTTAAACCAATGTTAATAATTGGCTAATACTTACCAAAACATTGAAAGAATTTCATAAAAACTATTTTTTAAAATATGAAAATTCTAAAGATTTTTAAAACTTGTTAAAAATAATCTTGTTATTTGTGTGCACTAATTATAATGAAGATAGGATGAATAGTTTTCAAATTTTCATTAAATATGTAGATGTTGTTTTTTGGTCAATAAAAGATTTTTTTTTGTGACTAAATTTCAAGTTGAAGGATTACCTCATGATCATGGATTATTATGGGTGGAAAATGTTGTTCAATTTGCTATTTTGACAAATGAAAACATTTATTGTTTTGTTGATACTTATTTAACAACAAATCAAACAATTTGAACCCCAAAATTCCTAACATGCAAATAGTACACCAACGTAAACAGACATGCAAAAAAAAATGACAACCCATTTGTCATTTTCAAATACCAAAGCCTCTAATGAAATTCAAAAAAAAATGTTACCCTTAGAAGAAGAACATCACACTGCAAAAACACGTGAAATAAGTATTCAAATTTATACAAAATTTGTAGCCATGGAATTAGGTCATGATGTCACATTTGATGAATTTTTGTGTTGTCACATTCGGAAAATCATTTTAAAGAATTATTATTGTTATTCAAACCTTTTCAAAAATTAGAAATTGAATTGAAAGAAAAAACAATTCATGGAAAGTTGTTTACATGGAAAAAATGATATGAAATGTTATGTAGAAAGTTCGTATATAATTTCAATCTAAGTAATAAATATGATGATGAATGGTATCTTTTGCAATCAAAAATAAAGGAATACACAAAATATCCATGAAGCAAATGGATGGGAAAATGTTATGTTTGATGACGAATTTGATAATGTGAAGAACCCACTCCAAAATTCATTGTCTAGATATTAACGTTCAAGGAATTGAACCATATGATTTAACATTTAAATGTTCAAGACAATTAAAAGAAAAAATACATATAAGAACACATTATCAATTTCAAAGATTTTTCCACAAATGAATGAACATATACCTAATGAATTTTTTTTCACATATGAAACAACTTAACAATGAATAAAAAATTATTGTTGATGATATTTTGAAAAAAAAATAAACAAACAACAAAACCTTTACACACATTTTTTATCAAAGGTGCATGATCATTAAAAAAAAATCACACTTTTGTGTATTATATATAGAACACGTTACATTACTACATAAAAGACATCATTGTTGTTGACCCTTTGAACTCAAAAGTAATGAAATTAGCTTACGTAAGAAAAACAACATTCAATATCAATGGAATGATAGTTCATTTTACACTTAACAATTCCTTTAAATAAAAACTTAAATGAGCTTAAAGCACTAAGTGATGATAAACATGATACATTAATAAAAACTTATAATTAACTTTCATTGCTAGTTATAGACAAAATATCATTCGTGAGCAATAGAATGTTGTCATTCATTAATCATAAATTACGTGTTATAAAACAAATGCACAATGAATTTAGGGGCGGTCTTGATGTTTTTGTCACATGTGATTTTTATCAAGATCCTCCAATATGATATTAATGGATTTTCAAACCAAAAATAAATGGTTTCAATATTTTTGGAACAAGCTTTTGGCATTAAAATGTTAAATATGATGAATTGTCTCAAATTATGTGACAAAAAGATATTGATTTTGTGAACATTTTGAATAGATTTAGAACATCATCACATATTATTGAAAATGTCACTTTTATAAACATATGTTGATTAAAAGGAATCATTGTTTACATGCATTTTGTGAAAAAATTATCATCATTTAATCATTGAATACTTGTTTTTTAAAACTACATCTCCAAGATGACCCAAATTTTATAGCATATCATGTCCTTTGTTTAAATGAAAAAAAGTTCTTGGAAACCAAGAAATATATATTTTTTATTAAACCAATTCCAAATTATATCTTCTTATGACCAACATGGAACAATGGTATTGTATAACAAAACAATGTTTTTATCGAAACACACAAGAATGACAAATTTTGGAATAGAATTTATTATTGCGTTCTTTAATAGAAACACATGGGATGCAATACATGTAATTGCAATCTATAAACCACCCAAAACCAACGTATTTAATTTCAATTCCATTTTTAAAAGTATTTTAAAAACATTACCCTTTGATTGTCCAATTATAATTATTGGAAATTTCAACATTGACATGTAAACCAAAAAAAAAAGAATAATTTGCATTGCAAATTTTTATGAATAAATATAATTTGAAATTGACATTTTCAAAAAGCACAACAATCAATAATATACAAATTGATCATATTTGGACAAATGCACCAACATAACAATGTTACTTGGGGTCAATAGAATCTTATTAAACAAATCGCAAACCTATATTTTTTCAATTAAACTACCATCTTTTATGCCATGATTTGTTTTACCAAATAATTAGATTTTTAAAAAAAATTGTTAATGTAATCTGTTAAAAGTTTCAAATTTGCATTCATATGACAAACATCTTAATATTATGCTTTGTTTACGGGTCCTATTATTATCCATGTGGATTATTCCAATGTGCCAATGATGAGTTCTACATCATTGTGTAGAAATAACATACATTAATTCCTACCATTCTAATTTATACAATTTTAATTGTAAACAATACAAAATCAAGAACCTGAACTTTCATGTTTTAAACCTTATACAACATCATTTTCTCTCTTGGTTTTCTTTTTTTATCAAATCTTACTTTGTTCTCTTACAATATAACCTGAAATTATGTGTTGTAAAATCATATGATAGACATATAACATATATAAAGCAAGGTTTGCATGCTAAATAAATGCCTTGTTTACCATGGTTGTTTATCCCATGTAAATTTTGTTAGGTCCCACCCCTAGGGGACATGGAGTATCACATGGAGGCAAGTTTGGAAGTTTTATATTATACTGTGCCCTTTCACATTGGGAGATTTGGTTGGGTTGTGTTTACATTTTATAAGTCAAAATGTCACACTAGGGTATGGGGTTGAGGTGTGGATTCATGGTTATGGGTTTTGTTTTTTGGGTTAGGGTGTGAGGTGTTGAGGCAAATGTTGTTTGTAACTTTGTGTATTGGCAAGTTATGGTGAGATGATGAGGGACAAAAATAGTAGTGATAAGAAGAAATTTCTTTTTTGTTGTGTATTGTTTTGGAGAGGGATTGTGAATGGGTGAATGATAAAAAGAAAAGCAAGATGAAGGATTTTTGTTGTTTTGTGTTGTGCATTAAAAAGATTTGGTGAAACATTATAGGGGACATTCACGATTGGGGTACCAAAAAGGATAGTCTAATGAGAAAAAGACTACAAAAGATTATTTTGGATTTTTATTACATTTATAACTTCATGATCATAATGGATTGTTGTATGACTATAATTAAAATGATGTCATGTTAATATAATAAAAAAATATAAGGATAAATTGGATACTATATATATATGTATTTTTGAGTCCTTTTAAATAATTTGAGTACTTGTTTTAATTACATTTTCATTTTAAAGGAATAAAAAATGTATTAAAAATAATGTAATTTTTTTCAAAAAAAAAATCATGGATAAATAATGCATGCATCTATGTTTGGAAATGTTCATATAATGCATTTGATTAGATAATATATGATACAAGAATTTTCAAGGCTACAAAATCCATTCTGAAAGGGCTTCAAGGACTTTTTTTTTTGGCCATTTGGTTTATTTCTTGTATTAACTATGCTTAGATTTGGTGGCCCTAAGTGTTGACAACATGTGCAAGAAAGAATCATGTAAAAAAACATGTCAAGTTGTCTCTAAAAGCTTATGTATTCATTTTCTACATTTCTAATTTTTTACCAAATATTATTGATGCATTTATATATGCATGTGAAAAATCACCACCACCATGAAAATTAATATAATTTGAATTATCCAATATTTGGAACTTAAATTTATTCCATGTAGACTTTGTATTTGGAAGATAACAAAAACAAAGTCTTTGGGTCCTATGTCCAAAAAGTAGTACCCCGACCATTAATGTCCTCTACATTAGAAAAATGAAAACAAAAAAGAGAGAGGAATTTCTCTTAGAGTTTCTCAAACTTTCTTTTGTGGCATTGCAATGTGGAGGTTTGGTTTTTTTGTGTTGGTTATTTGAAAGAAACAATGAAAAGCTTTTAGTGAAAGGTTATTTGTTGAACTATTTATTAGTGTTAGTGGTTGGAAATAAACATGAGATAGAAGATATAGACATTTCAAAGTTCCTATTGGTGTTTTGAAGTTTTCAATGGGATTTTGTGTGCTATTTGGTGCAAGGCTTGACATTAGTTTTGGTTTAATTTCTATTGAACAAAAAATAATGATGTTTTGGTGTTGGTGGTGGCTAATAAAAGTGAGTGTCATTTGGTTCCAACCTATTTGCTATAACCTGAATGAATATGTTGGCACATTTGGAATATAATAGAGTAATAACCACTATGGTTTTAAACTTTTCTAGAATTATTTTTTGATTCAAATATTTAACCAAATAGGTGTTGAGAGGTTGACAATAGTGCATGGCAAGAAGATTGAAGGTCAAGATACTGCAATCTATTTTGAAACATGGGAAAAAACATTGTTTCATATTATGTGTTCAATTTTGTTGAATAAGGGGTTTTATGTAAGGTTTTTTTTTGTTTTTTTAAAAAACTTGTAGGTTGTGGGAACATTCATAATTTTAGTTGGGGCTTAATACTTTGAAACCAATTGTGCAAGTTGTCATTTCCCTTCTTTGATGAATAGAAATGTCAACTATTAATCCTACATTTGGAAGTGCCCCAAACATGAAGGGTAGAAGGAGGCAAATGCAAAATTCAAAACGTTTAGTTTAGTGGTAGAATTAGGGTAGTGTCAAAAAATGACACAAAAAAAATGAAATAATGACATTAATATTCATGAGTCGTCATTCACATTACTAACCCTAAATATAACAAAAAAGGTGATGTAATTTGTTCTTTTCACATCTCCCAACATGGTAACTATTCCCAACACTTACATCGACATGTGTATTTTCGTCTTCACGAGTCACCATGAGCAACAAAAGTTTTTTGGAAAAATTAACATCTTGCACAAAAGAAAAAACAAGGGAAAAAATGGAATAAAAAATGGAAACATGAACAAGAAGCTTGTGAGAAGGAGTAAGTGCGAGAAATGGTGTACATTCAACTTTTGCAAATGTGTTATTAGAAAAAAAACCACCACCACCACCCCCACCACCACCAAAAGCTTCAATGCGCAACATGGAGGAGGATTTTGCCAATCTACAGGAACAAGAAGGGAGGTGGAGGTAATGTTTTGTCATTTATGAAAGCATAGCACCATAACAAGAACACAACCTACCCACCCTATTCTAATTCCGAATTTAGATGACAAGGATACTCAATCATAACCTCAACCTTTGTAGACTTTTCAACAACTTGTTGCAACAACATCATCATAACCACAACTAGGTTTTGCAATGTTTCCTCTATTTTTCTTTTGTATTTCAATAGCTTCGTATTCGACCTAGCTATATGGCATCCATAGATATAAGAACTAAACAAGTAGCTAAAATGTTAGCAATGGACAAAGTCAAATATGTTTTCACCCTTTCTAAACAAACATGTGAACTTGAATTGGAACACATACTTACTTAGGTGAACATAGGTATTATAGAACAAAAGTGGGTTATAATGCAAGAAGCCCAAACATCATTTAATGGTGGAATTTTTGAATACTTGGAGGGAAAATGATAATTTGTTGAAAATGTTCGTTAAAATTTGGGATAAGGTTTATGTGATTGATAAGTACATTTTGGGGGAAAGATACAATAATTCTATTATGGGATTAAAGGAGGAAAAACATGTAGAGTAATCAAGAGCAAAAATGGTTTTGTAAAGAATAATCTTGCATGATGCATATGTTTCCATATAACAATGGAGTTTGATTAAGCTTAAGGAGCCATACAATGTAAGATTTATTGCTTTAATTCAAATTATTTATCAGAGTATGTGTGTGTGTTTATTTAGCAACAAGAATGTTATTATGTTGATAAAAGTAGATTGTGGAAAGATTATCAGTTGGGTGAATATCACATATAAACATTTGATTAATAAACTAGATAGATGGTCCAAAGTTCATGCCAGAATTCTATAAGGAAAGGCGAAAACAAATCTTAAGAAGGACATTTGTAATTATTTTCTTGTGATTAATGTTTTAATGTAAGTTCATGACCCTAGCCTTGGGCTCACAATCAAGGCAAAGACATCGAAAGGTGTGTACCCGGGAGTCGCATTTGCACTTTCAAAAATTTCAAGAAACATGAAGGAATGAGTTCAAACACTTTTAAGTGGTCTCCCACTTTGGAAGTTGAAGTCTTGAATTTTTAAAGAACAATTTTAGGGGCCAAACTCATTGAATTGAAGACTTTATTATACCATCAAAAAGCCTTTGAAATGTAAATGTCTAAAATGGGCTTGTATGAATAATTTTAATACTTACAACACAAGTTATGGCTGAAAGAAAGGTCGTGAATCAAAGTGTCAATTTGATTCCCGACAAGTAAAAGTAAAAAATTGCTTTGAAATACATGTGTTCAAGTGACATGCAACATATCGTTGCAAATCTTTCGACGAGGGCTACAACTTTGCTTTAGACCTGATCTCAATCAAAAGTCAACACAAGAAGTTATAGGCTTCCAAAGTGGTGAAAGTCCCAATTTCAAGATTTTCAGGACTCCCAATTTGAAAGTCCCAAGAAAAATGACATTTGGATGTAGCCCCCATTATTAATCATAAAGAATACTATAAGGGGGAAGGTGATGGCTTCCCTCAAGTCTGGGCCATGGTGAGTTTTGTGAATTTGTGTATGTCTATGATTCATTCATGCACCAAAAGTGCTCCAACTACGCACTAACCAACTTGTTATTTGGCTTGTGTAAGTTTGTGTGAATAATTGATCCACTTGTCACTCATTCGAGTCCCCATCCCGGAGCTCCAACATGCCCTTTTTACCTTCGGAGTGTTATTAATTAAAGAATGTACCCTAACTCTTTCTTCTGATTTCACTTTTGAATTTACATTTGAATCTTTCAAGGAGTGTGAGGGTGCATTAGTAGGAGTGGTTTCCAAAAACATTTGCTTGCACAATTGAAATAATAATTCAATCCTAACCATCACATGCAACTATTTCCAATGCATATGACAATGCAATTTTATGAAAATGATTGTAGAAGAATAAAAAACATAACAACCAATTAATGTGTTTCCTAAACAAGAGCTCTAAAAGGGTCATTGAAAACTTAGAAATGTTCTAGTATCAACAAAAGACTCTGATGATGAAAAACCACAACCAAGATTTTTCAAGAAGAAGAAAACAACAATGAAAGGTGTAGTGGATCCACCTTCCCAACCCAATCATGTTGTTAAAAGAACATTGCATTTTGCGACAACAACTAGGGAAAGATCTAGGTTTCCATTCCCTCCAATAGTATAACAAACTAATGTATCTAGGCATAAAGACCATAACTAATTGATGTATAGGCACATATACCACAACAAGTTGAAGTATAGGCACATATACCACAACAAGTTGAAGTATAGGCCTAGAGAACACAACAAGCAAAGGTATATGCTAAGAGGGAGAGATCAAAGTTTCATATTATTGAGGAACAACATTGGAACCATGAACCATAAAATGTTATTGAAATACATAGCCAACAAGATGTTTAACCATAGATGCCACAACTTGAAGTTATGGATACGCTGAAATCTTTTAAAAATCATTACATTGGACACCCCCAATTTACCACATACAAGGATGTGGGACAATTTTCTAAGAATAATATTTAGGAAACTACACCACCTTTTCAAACTCTAGAATGGTCAAATCCTTTGGGTAAAGAGGTAGTTAGCATTAAAAGGTAACAAATATGTTTCAATAAATGGTTGAATATGGCGAAAAGATGCATTATGTTTTGTTAAAGATGGTTGGATTGAAATTACAACAAAAATAGGAGGAACAAGAGAAGGTACAATTACAAGGGCATTTGAAAAAAAATCATGGAAAAATAATTCAATTGTAAAATTAACTTGGTGTACAAGAATAATTTCGAAATAAAATTTTAGTTGTGAAGGAGCACCATATAACCAAGGTACACATGGAATGTCTTTCAAAACAACAAAAATATGGAGTAATATGGAGCAACAAGTGGAGGTTCTAGAAAAAATGAAGGTGGAAAAGGATATGTTCTATGAACAATTAAGCTAGGAGGACATTAAGTACTGGAAATTAAAGATAGAGGCCGATAACCATGTTGCCCAAAGTGCTACATTAACTTTAGGGACAATGTTAGGTTAAATGCACCAGAAGAAAATTTTCAATTTGCAACTATAAATAAATTACAATTAAATTTTTATTAATTGCATAAGTGAGGTCACATGCAACATCTAGTCGCAAATGATGATTTAACATGATGTCATCACATTCCACATGGGTGATGTGTATAGTCAATATATACACCCTCACCCATATTTGACCATCCATATAAAGTTTTAATTAATCACCATTATTTACAACTATGTTACAACCCATTACAAAGTGCCATGTGGTAATTGGTAGGCACAAATTTATTCAAATTTTCTCCTTGCCTATTAACAAACAATGTAACTTATACACAAAATAACACTTACATCACAAATAATCTATTGTTTTTAAGCCATTCAAATTATCTTTCAAAATACAATCACACATTTATTTCATTAATGTTTTTATATCATTATTTCCTAGATTCTAAATGCTACATAATAATCAAAATATGTGATTAAAGTATATTCATTATTTTTTCATCAATATGCTATTACTTTCGTTACTCATAATTGAATAATATTAAACATTTATAATATAAAAATGTAGAAATTAGAAATGAAAAAAAGAAAATATGTGGTTCACAACACAACAAAACTTTAAACTACATATTGTGTCCTTTTTCTATTTTCCAACAACTTTTTAAATTTGCTTTTGTGTAAAAAAAATCTTTTAACTTTCATCAAAATCAAAATCCTAAATCATTTCCTTCCAAAAGTAATTTGAAAATCAAACTAAACAAATGTATTAATCTTGTCTTATTAAATCTTTGCCATTCATTTAGTAACGTTACCCTCCTTCCACTTTGGTTTCCGTTTTCAAAATCCTTGTTATAGTGAATGAAAAAAAAAAAAAAAAAAAAATCCTTAATTCATTTTTTCTTCCTTTTTTGTTTTTTTTTTTTTTATTTTTTTTTTTTATTTTTTTTTTTTTTTTTTTAATTTTTTAAAATTTTTTTAAAAAAAAAAATCCGAAAAAATGGTGGAAAATTAAAAAATTTTTTTATTTTTTTTTTTTTTAAAAAAAATTCAAAAAAATTATTTA
>Ga0116229_10014806_pt1 | contig 10764 bp, 10 predicted proteins | sample S1TSphgellanicum_3_FD_87313 | JGI IMG/M metagenome (GOLD analysis project Ga0116229, IMG submission 87313) | Host-associated microbial communities from peat moss isolated from Minnesota, USA - S1T2_Fc - Sphagnum magellanicum MG | ecosystem: Host-associated > Plants > Peat moss > Unclassified...
CCCAAGCTCCAAACTGCTGAACATACTCACCCATCGCAGGCAAGAAGACTTGCCTGTTCGAGGCAGCAAACCTTTGCACTGGATAGAGCTCGAATCCCAAGCTCCAAACTGCTGAACATACTCCACCAAAATCTTGTCTTCCTCAGGAATCCATGGGCCTTTCCTCAACACCTCTTCACCATTTTGCTGCAGCAACAGTGCCTGATTTATACTACTCATGCTGGTGTAATAATCCCTTGGCAAAATCGTTATTGGTTGACTATTTTGGTCATAATCTGGATGGCCAATGACAGGCCCTTACACATGGAATTCTAGTGCAGCTTGAGCTGCAATCTTTGATCTCCTCCTCTGTGAATACGTTCATAGAATGTCAAATTCAAGCATAATTGTCATAGCTAGCAATTATGCATGTTTGTTTGAGACCCACGTGATGAAATCTCCTGCAATTTCCCAACTCTAAGAAGCTCCACTGTGATCAGAAGCAATGTGACTGACCACAATGGGACAGACTTAGATCCCAGAGCATTGAACAACAAGTTCATGATTCTTTCTTCTTCTTCATAGCTTGAATTGATGAACATGGTCTCTTTTCCAGATCTATGGAACTGAGAAATCCTGTCAGAGATTGATCTCGCAAATGGTGCTAGCTAGCTACCAAGAGTTTCAATTCTGCTGTTTTTTGGTTAGTAGTTGGCAACAGTCTTTCTCTGAGGTCATGGTGGATCAGGACTGTCAAAAGATCAGTCAACAAGTCTGTGAAGTACTACTGTCCAGAAGGCAGTTCAGAAATTTGCAATGACTTTGTGTTGTTCTCTGCTGCTCAAATTGAATCAGGTGATGATGAATTGCTGCCCCCACCATAACCAATGTCACCAAAATCCAACAATTCAGGAACAACAACAACAAAAACACCAGCTCTGTGCTCCAACAGATCTCCAGCTCAACAAGCCTTTGCTGAAGCTTTTGTTAACGTTATTATATTGTCCCCTCCTCCCAACCAACTTGTTCACTGTTTACAAGCTCTGAAGCTTGTTGATCAAATAACATATGCTGTTGTGCTCTGAAGCTACAAACATCCTGACAGAAACAAACACAGAGTATGTTAGTTGGAGAATGATGATGGTGATGACAAAGACCCATCTGCCCCTCCCAACCAGATTGAACACTTCCCATTGCTCAAGAATCATGATTGCAATGAAAAGGTTTTTGTTAAGGATATACATGGAATTATATGAAGTTTTGAACTTATGTTTTGCTAATTGCACTGTAAGTTGCAACAACAATCCTTAGACAACTGCAATGATGGTATCTGTCAGAATAGATTTCAAACAATCAGTGGCCCGATTGTTGTCTGAAAATAACAAAAGTTTACAAAGCTGATCATGTGGTGCAATGAACCCAAGACTAAGAAGAGACAAAAGTTCTGTGAAATGTCCATAATGACAGAGAAATGGGTGTAGGATCATCCCCATGAAAACAACACAGCTTGGACATCATTATTCAAAGCTGCAAAAAAGAGAAAAAGGAAAGTATTGCCTAATGACAGAAATATTAGGAAAAGGCTGCACAACCTAGACCTACACATATGACACATGATTCATTTGCAGCTGAAGAGGTCTTAAATCAATATTGAGCAAGAGAACGGGAATTCTACAAGATTAAAGCTACAACCCAGATTGTCAAGAACAAAGGGGCAGGTGACAGCAGGAGCAGCACAAATCAAAAGTGGATTCACCAACTACTGCACCTACTGCAGAGGAAAGAAAGTCCAGTCTGGGCTGTATTACTAGAGTAGAAAATTCTGGTAAATCTGAAGAGAAATGAATTGAAATTGATTGCAATGGAGACATGAGAAATTGAAGATAGGATCAAATCCAATTTTGAGCTGAATTTATAAACTTTCCATCATTGAAATCCAACACTGCCGCCTCAGCAGACATGATGGAACAATTATAGTGTCAACAAGAAAATCAATCCTTGTGATCAATACACATTCATGTCAGACAGGAAAAAATAAAAACTTCAATGGTGTTTCCTTCTCCCTTTGCCACCAATGCAAGAACAAAATATGAGGATAAAAGATGCCTTGAATCAGCTGGCAAAAGGGACGACAATCACATGGAAACATGAGAATTGAAGAGATAGGATCGATCCAATTTTGAGCTGAATTTACAAACTTCCATCATTGAAATCCAACACTGCTGCCTGATCAGCAGCCATGATGGAACAATTATTGTGACAAGAAAATTAATCCTTGTGATCAATACAAATTCATGTTGGACAATGGTGTTGAACCTTCTCTCTTGGCCACCAATGCAAGAACAAAATATGAGCATAAGAGATGCCTTGAATCAAACTGCAGAATTGGGATGACAATATCCAATGAAAGACGTTTTGGATTTAAGCAGATGTAATAAAACACAAAAAAAAATCAAACAATCCAGAGCAAGTCAAGTCAAATCAGTATTTGCAAAACAGACATACCTGCTGCTGCAATGTCAGATGAAAGAAAAGCCAAAAATATGACCATCACAGAATTGCCAAAGAAGATGAAAGAGAGTACCCACCATATGGATCATGTATGAATCAGACTACTGGAATGATAGCATTGATCATCAATCATCCTCTGTAGCCTGCCTGCCTGCCTGCATGCCTGCATAATTGTGTTGATGCAACACAAGAAGGCAGAGGGCCTATGATACAGGGGACAACCAAAGCCTTCAGCTGAGAATGAAAGATAGCAGCAGAAAATGACAATAAGAAGCTGCAGTGCAGTGGAGCACTCAGATCATGCCAGCCAAGTGAGAAAGAAGAATTCATGAAATTAGGAAACACTCATGAGCAGAAACCTTTCACAAGCCACTTAAAGAATCTCTGAGAAGACTCCTTTATTGTACATACTTTGACATCTAAGACACCTTGTAGACAAGCTTGCATCCCGAACTTTGCAATCAATCCTCAGTGAAAACCGGTATATACATGATGCAGGTGATGATGAATGTGCAGAGATCATCGCAATTTCTATTTTATTTCAGATCGCACTGAAGACCGGAGCACCCGCCGAGAGTTGGAGAAGAAAGAAACCCTCGGAAGCTTGGCTTGACGCCAACATTTGGTAAAAGAAAATACAGAAACAAATCCCAAAAAAATGGGAAGAAGCTGATCTTCCACACACACACACATACACTTGTAAGTATGTCTTCCGACGCAGAGAAGAGAAAAGCAGTTACACTCTGCCTTTCACTCTTTTATACAACATAGCGATCATCGTCGTCGTCGTCATCATCCATGCACGCAACGCACGCAAATTCGAATGTGGCAACAATGGCCATGTAGGTATGCATGGAGTGGAAGAAACTACCGAGTTCGCTGCTTTCACCAGCGACTAGACTTGACGGTTGGCGTCGTTCTTGGCCCACGCTGGCTGCCAAACCATACGAGGAGGACTACAAAGTGCGTGCCACTTCGGCCTAGTGCGTACTTGCTTCTTCATCATCATCTTCTTCTTGGTGTCGCCACAAATATGCCAATTCGCATGAAAACCAAATTGGGAGGATTTGGTAGTCTCTTGACCACCATCGCCATATCACACTTCAAGCACTGCCAGAAATTTTGCAGTGTATTTGATGCGCATCTGAAGAAGGTTAAGATTCACTGGGCTACACCAGAGGGATCTTAACACTTTTTAGGAGGAAAATTTCATTTTGGAGAAATATTCGTCCATGCAAATGGAATGGAGATCGGGTGAGATGCGGTCACGCTTTACACTAGGTAAGGTACATGGATAAGGGCATAACCAAAATGCAGGCATCACCTTGACTACTGCCTTGGATAGTACACCCTTATTCCGATACCACCCTAAACCTCAAGCCTTACCTACCACATACTTTGTCAATGCGTTTGGAATGCTTGTTGCTGCCTACTTTTCCCATTGAAATTCAACTCTGATCCAAAATTCAAGCATGCAAAACATGTTGGTGTTGGGAAAATGGCGATTATAACAGGCAAAAAAAAACCCCTAAAAGGAGTTGTAAATAAAGACATTTCTACAGTAACATCTCTTACATCCGGGACTTATAGAATGGTTAGAAGCATCATAATGACACAAACAAGCGCACCTGGATTTATGACATTAAAAAAGATATTTGTTACAATGTGCACCTACCTGCCTATGAAGCATATCATTGCACAACATAATGTCCAAATGTGTTACCTGTGCAATAATAACTGGTGACAAAGCACAAGGTGTAACACTTGCATCCAAAGTTCTGATGTTAGAAATTCATTTGTTAGCATTAATGTTTGATTTATGGGAGGGGACTGTTTATAGGGCATCCTTCACTGCATACACAGGATTACATACATCAATTAATCTGAAACGACATAACACATCAGTTCCCAGGTCATATTCTCATGATAAATCCAGATCAAGTTTAGTCGGCAAGTACACTAAGAGAACTATCACAGCTTCCTGAAAACTCATCATGCACATAATAAGTGAGCAAGTGAGAGCTTTAATGATGTGTCAGCCAATAACTTACGTCCTGGCAAATTGAAGAGTACTGAAGAGAAACCTTGTCTCACAAAATAAAATGCTATCAGCCTGCAAAATTTACTCTCTTCTGTGCAGACCCTGGTTTTAGGTCTGCAGAAAGACTAGAAAATCCTCACGTCAGTGCCTTGTTGCCAAGACATCAAAGCACAAGTGTTGAAAAAGAAGCATATGGTAGTAAATCTTTTGAGGACTCCTGGCTCTTGAGCAACATCAAAGTCATTAATACAGAAAATGCTGTAAAAAATGGGGCCCAACTCCGAATGAAAATGCACAAACCTTTGTGGTGACAGGAGGTCACAGCTCATCATCATCATCATACTCTGGGTGGATGTTGATGACTTGCTGGACATCACCATATGCCTCTAGCTCTGAGACATCAGCCCGGCTTCCAAGGAAGAGAGACAAACGCTGATGCAAATGTGTGGGCTGAATTTCCAAGATACGTCTCCTGCCATCAATGGCACGTCCTCCACCTTGCTCCACCAAGAAGCTCAAAGAGTTTGCTTCATGGACCAGCCGGAGTTGGGACCTTGGATTCATTGCAATCCCTCCATACAAGATTGTCCGGTGAAGATCTGCTGTAAGTGAAGCAATGTAGCGAGCAGAGTATCTTCTTGGGTTTTGCCCCCTCCCCTGCCTGATAGTGTCAACGTAGTGTTGTAGGCCTGGTGGCCAGTCGAAGTACCTTCCATCATTTATAGAGTAAATATGACCTGCATACATGAATTTTGTGGTGAGTAAGATGCATACAGTATTTTCTCTAATCCTGCCACACCAGAGGTCTGTAAAATCCTTGCTTGTGGCGAGAAATTTGCAAACTAAAATTTGAGAAGGCAGGAAACCCATAGCCCTAGCCTGAAAAGGTTTGCAGCAGAAACCTAAACCTAAACATGCATTGTGAAAACATCTTTGCTTGAGACACATGAACCATTTTCCCACTGTTGAAATATGATTTAAGAGTGTGCAAATAGTTTGACAACAACCAAGATTTAAGAAAATTTGCACCATGAAAGAAACAATTGGTAAGTGGACAACAATTTATGCTCTGTCAAATTACCAAGGTGCTGAACTGAGTCAGGATGGAAACTGCAAAACCTAATTCAGGGATTTGAATGCAAACCTCGTTCAGGGATTCGAATGTCCGGGTGGGTTAACACAAATTCGCCAACCTCATTATCCAGAGAGAAACCATAAAGCCCTGAACCAACTGAAATGCAAAGCATGGTTGCAGAGGAGTATAGTGCATAGCCTGCAGCAACAAGCCTCTCCCCTCTCTGCATTACATTGATGGCTGCCTTCTGTCCTAGAGGCAGATGGTCGGCTTCAAGAATCCGGTGATAGATTCCAAAGATGGTGCCAGTGGGTGTGTGATCATCAAAGTCTCGGGAGCCATCCAAAGGATCAAAGACAACGATATATGGACCATCTCCAAACCATGTTGGTGCATCATCTTCCTGCGAAGAAATGGCTGCTACTTGCCCTGAGCTTCTGAGGGCCATCTGGAGTATGTTATTCTGCCTGCCAGCAATTCTTGTGCCACATCAGTAGTCCTCCAAGCAAGCTTCCACAAAACTTTGCAAAAAGACATAAAGACAAACTCAATTCAGCCATGTTCCACAACAGATGCTAACATTGAACTATACAGTCCTAATAAAATCCTGCACTTCTCCTGTATCTTTGTCACAAGAGCAGTTCCTCAACTCAACATCATGAGTGAGAGATTGAGAGATTCTTTCATGCACTGTCTTTCTTGAATGCATCGGTAAAAATGGGGTTTGGAAAGAGCTTCTGCAAAGCCATGGTCAAGAAAATATCCAGCTGCTTTTTTTCTTTCTTTTCCCCTTTCCCCCCCCTTCTTGATCAGGTTCTTTCACAAGGAGGAGGAAGGAAGGATGACATGAGGAGTTGCTGCTGCTGCCAAGATGATTGCAGCAAGGACAGTAAACCCTAAAACTGAGATGGCAAGGAGAAGATAACGAACACACAGAAGAAGAAGAGGATTGTGATAATCATCTTCAAACCCTACCGAAATGGTGATCATGGGTCTAGGGTCGTCGTCTCCTCCGAAGGAACGGAACTCTGTCTCGTAAGCCGACGATGCCGAATCCTGCTGCAGCTCCCTCGGAGTGGCAAGAAGCGAGGCAATGTGCTTGCAAGCTGCTTGCACATGTGCCATGAGCACCACCAGGTCGACATCTACATTAGATCCTTCAGTCCCGAGAAAAGCCGTCATGGTGATAACCCCGTCTACGTTCCGAGCTCTGGCATAGGAGCTAAGTGGAGGAGTTCGACGAAACCTGTCCCTGCTCGTCCACGAAGGAGCTTTGCGAGCTCGAGTTCGGCCGCCATGGGAAGAAGAAGAAGACGAAAACCATCGTGATACGGGGGATGGCGAGGTCGGGATTCTAACCACGGGAGGAGAAGCGAAGTAAGAGTATTGGGAATAATATGATGATGACGACGGAGGAGGAGGAGGAGGAGGAGGAGGAAAAGGAGGCACTCGCGCTCGTGCTCGTGTCCGTGCTCGAGGTGTGGCTGTTCTCCACAACAATGCGAAAAGCCTGTACAGTATGCTAGGTGAGGGTGGAGGAGGAGGTGGTGATGGTGCTGGTGGCGGCGGCGGCGATGCTGCTTTACCTCGCGAGTAGGAAAAAACACCAGGCGAGGACGACGAAGACGATGCAGGCCTGCTCAACGACCATTTCAGAGAAACGAGAGGAACAAAACAGATGAGGAAGAGGAAGAAATAGTTCATGGAAGAGGAGAGTTCCCCACTAGAGCTTCTCTCTCCTTTTCCTCCGTCTCGCCCACTTATCCAATTCCCCTTTTCTTCTCCCTTCCCTGCTCCTCCTCCCGCCGTCCCTCGCTGCTCCCGGGATTCTCATTCAGTCTTCACAAAGACACTCCGCTCTCAACTCAAACCCCTCCTCCCTCGTTTTTCCTTTACCATACCTCCTCCTCTAAATGCACTACGTTCTCCTCCTCGTTCTTTTTATTTCCTCTCTCTCTCTCTCTCTCTCGCTGTCTGTGACAGCTGCTGCAGTTTTCTTAGCTCTCTCTCTCTACAGTCTTCTTGGCTCTCTCTCCTCTCCCTCTCTCTCCGCAGCTGTTGCTGCTAGCCTACCTACTACAGCGCCGGCTTGAGCTCCATCTCCCCAGTCTTCTTCTCCTCTCTCTCGAGAAGAGACTCCCTCTCTCGAGACTCAGCAACAGCAGCAGCAGCAGCTGAGACCGCGCCACTGTCTCTGTGTGCGTGCCTGCCTGCCTGCCTGCGAGGAGGAGGGTCTATCTTTAGACCCGACCCGGACCTATTTCAATCAGAAGAACAGCAAGGAGGGTCTATCTTTAGACCCACCCCGGACCTATTTGAGGTGCCAATCTCCATCACCTACAGAAGAAGAAGAAGAACACAGGGTCTATCTTTAGACCCAGCCAGGAGAGGATTTTGAGGTGCCAATCTCAGTCAAGTCCAGGGTGGTCTATCTTTAGACCCAGCCAGGAGAGGATTTGAGGTGCCAATCTCACAATCAAGAACAGACAAAGACAGGGTCTATCTTTAGACCCATCTAGGGTTTGAGGTGCCTACTATTTCAAGTACCTATAGAGGGGAACTTGTAGGGTCTATTCTTAGATCCTATTAGGATTTGAGGTGCCTATTTGAAGGGTGGGAGATGTAGGGGGGGTCTATCTTTAGACCCATTTAGCCTTTGTGGTAGAACCTCTAGATTTTTTTCCCTTGAAATATGATGACATTTGGCCTTTTTTTTCTTTTTCTTTTTTTTCCAAAAAAATCCTTTGTAGAACTTGCATTGCTGCTGTTTCCTTTTTGGTCACCAAGTGGCAAAAATTTGCCACAAAAAATGGTGTTTTGTAAGTACCCAACTGACTTGGAAAAGCCCTCGACAAGTAGGGTTTTCATGGAGGTGATCTTGTAAATTTTGGCTCTTTAGTAAGATGCGCAAGATATTAAGTTTTGAGTAATTTTTGTCATTGGAAATTTTAGAAAATAACACTAAGATATTGAGTTCAAATAATTTTTATCATTGGAAATTTAGAAACTAATACTTAGATATTGAGTTTCGAATAATTTTTTTCATTGGAAATTTAGAAAATAACCCATTTACACTTGAGTAAACACCATGGATCAAAGGCTAGCCACCAATGTGAATGGGGTGCATCATGCAAGGTGGATGGCACATGGACAAGAAACAATTTTTTGTTTGATTCATGTCCCATAACTAACCATGGTGGTTAGTTGTGTACTCACCGTCCACACGGTAGCTACCTAGGTAATAGTCATCAATTGCCTTGCCTACATACGTAGTAACCATTTGCATTACCTACTTTCTTACCTTCGATATTCATGCATCATTTCACTTAGTGAGCTATCTCAATGGTAAGTCGGTGTCAAAAAAAATTAAAAATTTATTGAACATTTATATATGAGATGTTTTTTAACACAAAATGTGATGTCATAGCTCTATTGACATGCCATGTTAACACAATGACAACTCAATGTTATGCTAGCATCAAATTTTCAACAAAACATAAATTTTGTTTTTTCTTAAATAAAAAAGAATACAATATACAAAATTGTGCAAAAAGATTGCATATCTTAGTGGAAAGCTGACATTTTTTCTATTTTTATTGTTGCTTTTGTTACAAAATAGTTCTATGTAAGAAGCAAACAATATTTCATTACTTCACACACAAGGAGGTGTGCTCTACAAAAAGTTCTAAACAAAGCCCCTATGTTACAAAAGGAGGATGCAATAGGATGCTTGTGACCCAAAAAACGAACAATTCATGGAGCTCTTTGGTAGAACAATTTCTAACTTTAACAATGCACATTACGTAAATCTCTAGCCTTTGCTGTTTTGCTTTTTCAATTCACACCTTCTTGATCCCTTAATTCTCAACCTCTTTGAACTTTGAAACCTACTAGAATGTAATACACAAAAGATATAATAAAATTGATTTTGTTTAAGATTGCTTCTCAACTTCAAAGATATTCCACCCAACAAGAAGAAAATCAAAAGGGGAAAAGGAAATATTATTCAAAGAATTTGTAAACATGGGATTCCATGGAAATCCACTTCAACAAAATTTGTCAACCCAATTGTGAACACATGGAGATTGTTGTGTCAATTTGAGTGAAGAAAGAAGAAAAGGTCTTGTTACACTTGATCAAGTGGAACTATAGTGCATCCCCCCCCCCCAAAAAAAAAAAAACTACCACAATCCATGGAATCTATCATCAAGAACAAAAACACCTGGAGAAAAAAAATAAAAAATAAAAAATTAAGGAATTGGAAAGAGCAAATGAAAATGAGAGTAAATAAAGAGAGTGAAAAAAAAAAGAAAGAAGTGAGTGAAAATGAACAAAGGAAAAAATTATTTTGTGTAATATCATCCTCATTAATAAGTGAAACATTTCACAAGTCTAAATTGGTGGCAAGTGCAACTAGATGCAACGACAAGTTGAAAAATGTTAACACTTTAGGGTTAAGTTTGAATAGAGACATATTAGATTAAAGTTAGGCTGATGTTAGGTTAATGTACAATGACACATTTGATGTAACCCTAATGTTAACATGCTTAACACTCATGGGCTAAACACCATATGTGAATGGGGAGCTACCCACTTACCGTAGGTAGTTACTAGTTACCCAAGGAGTGTGAGGGGGGAAGTAGGAGGGTTTAAATGATATGTTACCAAGGCTCCATCTTGCTAACTCAGCTGCTATTCATCCACAACTAAAGCTGTAATGGGTTTCTGGGTGCTAGGTCACATAATCTGATGAAATTGGAAACTACAAACCATTCAATATGTATAATATTTTTGTGAAGAATTGTTGCATTGAAGTACTTGCAAAATCAAAAGCCAAGTACCTCAAGCAAAGCAACATGGCACAGCAAACAGATTGCAGTAGATCATGTTCGGGTAGCTTGTCACAACTTCGCCCATTTGAGCTACTGTAGCTAATACAGTACTATATATTTGGCAGCTTCAACACTAATTATATTCTTTGTAAAAATGTAAAAAAAAATTCAAGAATGTTTTTTTTTTCCAAATTTTTTTTTTTTTTTTTGTTTGGGAAATTAAAGAATGTTTTGAATTTTTCACGAATATTTTTTTTTCTTCATGGATTTTTTATATTTTTTTTTTTTTTTTTTTTTAATAATTTTTTTGAAGTTGCCTTTGTTCA
>Ga0116229_10014808_pt1 | contig 10763 bp, 4 predicted proteins | sample S1TSphgellanicum_3_FD_87313 | JGI IMG/M metagenome (GOLD analysis project Ga0116229, IMG submission 87313) | Host-associated microbial communities from peat moss isolated from Minnesota, USA - S1T2_Fc - Sphagnum magellanicum MG | ecosystem: Host-associated > Plants > Peat moss > Unclassified...
CACCTCTTATGATTAACTTGCATAATTGAATCATATTCACTATTACATGGGTATCATTGAAATGCCTAAAACAAGCTAAAACACATAATAAAAGGACATGTATCTTTCATATAGTGCACCTTTAACATAATGGTTTTTGTGGAGGAACACAAGCCAAGAGTTTCCTTACTCGGTTCATAGAAACTAAATTAAGGCAGTTATCATGGGTTTAAAATTAATGCCATGAGCAATGTTTCAAAAGTTATTTGTACGACTCGTTGGTGTTGTCCATGTCTTTGCAAATGAGATTGTGGTTTGCCTGAACATAATAATCTTACTCTAGGTTATTATTAAGTTAATGGTTTTTTTCTTTTTTGCACATGAACAACCTTCAATTTTCAACAAAAGCCATGTCTATCCGAGTAAAGGATATATCTTTTATTTATATCCCCTACTTTCAAAGTATACTTAAAATCCCTTCTTACCTAGTGGTATCATTGGTCATGTTAAATGTACTAAGTTGTAACATTGAATTTAGCATCCATGTGGCATGTGGCACAATCTAACGTTAACCTACCTCTCATATAACATATCATCATTGAAACTTACACTTACACCAAATTCATGGTTATTTCTGATAACCAGAATCTATACTTCAAAATACAATGTAAAAATAACTACAAAGAGATTTATAGTTCATTTTCATGATATTTCTAATACCACAAATGATTCACACAACAAATCGAATGTGGAAATCCATGAAGAAGTTTGTACTTCCTAGTTTACTGAAAACTTCAACAAAATTACAACAAAAATCCATGTTCTACTAAAGTGTAATCAAACAACAAAATTAAATATGTAGTATTAAACACCAAAAACTGTAGTTTTTGTTATAAATTACCTACATTATATTCTTACTCCAAAACTATGTGTCTATGAATGTCTTTCACTTTTCCAAAACTCTCACTTTTGGGAAGTCTCCAAGTCAACATCAACATGAATCAACAAAACAAAACAAAACAAGAATCAACAAGAATTCAAAATTCAAACCACCACTTGTTTAATGGCCTATTCCTATCCATAATGCCTTGTAAGTCCCAAAAACAATGTAATTTGCTTACTCCCTTAATAGAAATGCTCACTCTTGCCTTCACACACAAAATGTAATCTTGATAAGAGGCATTTTTCAGAACAAGAGTACATGAACTTATTAAATGCCCCACAGATGCACATTTGTTGAAACTTTATAAACCAAACATTAAGGCAGTCTATACAAAACTAGGGTAATGGCTCCCATAAAAAATGAGGTTTGGGTTTATAATTAGACTCAATGTCAAGTGCAAGTGTTCCTAAAACTTCCTCTATATCATTCAAGTTCATGTCGTCAAGCTCAATAGTTCTTCCAAAACATAGAACAATTCAAAAACATTGTATACATGAATGGTGCAACACATGAACAAACTACAACAATCAAGAATTGAATGCCAAAATGAGAAAAACAAAAGGCAAACATTTGATTGAGAAAAAATGAACAACTGGGATCACTTAGGTGATTTCAATGTGATGTTTATGTGATCTCATCTCACATTGTGTATGATAGGTGTCTTCAATCCAAGACATACTAGGACTATGCAAAATTGAATCCTATTCTATCCTTGGATTCCCCATTCTCCATTTTACTGGTAAATGAAATAAATACTTTTTTTTTCTTACCAACATTTAAAGTATAGATTGTTTGCACCTATGAAAGAAAAAATTCTTTAAAAAAATCAATTTGGGACCTATTTTTTTTATGGCCCAAAAGACCCATAAATTTCAAAGTTTGGAGTCTTGGGCAGAAGTACAAGGCATTGAATCCTCGTGGCAATTGACTGTTTTATAAACCTTAATACCTAATGTCTTTGTGCTATAAAACTTGGGAAAAAATAATTCATTTTTATTTTTTCAACAAGTCCTTGAACCATTTTTCATTCTTTTGAAAACCATGTGTCTTGGATTTTTTTCTAGGACTTGTCAAAAACCTTTACACTTCTTCAAACTAAAAAGGTTATGCAAAGAATATTACCTTAATAATATATGTAAGTATGAAACAAATAAAACTTGCAATATAAGTTTGCCTCAAAGTTTTCAGAACGAGGCTAATTGAGGGGCTACATTGCATATTTTCACCAGACAGTCCTTTTTGACACCCTGACCATACCTAGACCCATAGTAGAGGAACTAGCCTACTTGCTATGATAAATTGGGCATACATAGTGGAAGATTAGTTAGACAAGTTGATAGAATTGGCTAATCGTTTTGACATCAATAAGTCAAAATTGGTAATGCAGAAACAACTATAACTAACTCTTGTATCATTTAAGGGAAGAATCAAGAAAGGAAGGGGTTGTTACCAGTGGAAGAAAAGATTGATGGAATAGAATAGAAAGGCAGAGGTGAAAGCTCTGTGAGGATGGAGAGAACAAAGATGTGATGAGAACTTTGGACAAGAGAGATTAATGCATTATTTTATTTTAACTCCTTTTGTTTTCCTTGCTTGTTTAGTATCTCCAGTGGATAAGAATGAGTTTAGCTATGTCTTTGTTGGTTTGATTGCGTGGTACTCATGCTAATGGATTGGGACAAGACCCCAATAGTGATAAAATACTTATTTAATAACAAGCAAACCATTAGTATTTTTGGCTAAATAGTATCGGTAAATGTCTGCTTGGAATATTGCTCCCAAAAACATTCAAATCTGGTGATGGGTGATTGAGATGTCTTGGTGTTGGTAACGAGGGAGGGAAAATGGCTTGGGTCTGATTTTTTATTGAAGGGTCATGGGGTGTTAATGATTCAAAGTGTAAGGTGATGTGCATAATGCATGGAGAGGAGATTAAGAAAAGTTGGGTCAGTGTAGGTGATTCTATTTAAGGTGATTTGAGGTGTTTTGAGGATTGCCTCAACACATGCCCACGATCATAGTTATGCATTAAACTTGTGTTAATCACATTCTGCAATTAAAAGTGGTATGCAATTCAAAATTTCACTTACCTACCTGTATATATATTCCCATGGTAAGACATTAAAAAAAACCCTGATATTTATACCATTCAAGATTGTGAAAAATATGAACTATTCTTACCAGGCTGGTAAGGAGAGAAAGTTAATACCAGGAACCGCCCCATAGTTAAATTTTCAAGTTTTTGAAAAACTGGGATGTCTGGTAAGTCAAATGGACTTAACTATACAACTCTGGATATAACCCACAGAATAATTTTGTTTACCCCCTAGAAGGGCAATTTCCAAAGCCTTATGCAGCCAAATTTCAAAAGTGATTGCATTTTTGACATTTTCATCTTGAGTTTTTTGAAGATAAAACAAATGTTTAAACAAATTTAAAAACTATACCAATGTAAAGTCAGATAAGTCACCATGATGCTCAAAACATTGGAAGTAGAGGATTACACATGACTAATACAGCTCTACGCTTAACAACCTAAACCCCAATGTGACCATACTCTCCCAAATCTTTTAAAGGAGTCAAAACTTCACAGGGAATACTTCAAACACTTTACAACCAAATGTACACACAGCCTTGCCATTCATACACTGGTTATGACCATTGCGAAATTAGTCTTTTACAAATGCCTTTTACCCTTATTCTACCTCAAACTAATATAAAAAATGCAAAACCCCCATAAAGGTGTGTGTCGAATTCGTATGGTAAATACACACAACTACATATGACAAACATGTCAAACCCGGTTCACATAGCATCCACTAACTTTATCCATAATTTTGGGCATTGTGGCCCAAGATATCATAAGATTCTCTTCAGCCAAAAGTGAAAATAAAAAACAAGCCTATATCATCTACGCACAGCTTGGCCATACATAAATTGGTTATGCACCATTGCAAAAATTATTCTTTTACAAATGCCTTTTACCCTTATTCTACCTCAAACTAGTATAAAAAATGCAAAACCCTCCATAAAGGTGTGTCTGAAATTAAAATGGTAGATACACACAACTACATATGACAAACATGTCAAACCCAATTCACATTGCATCCACTAACTTTATCCATAATTTTGGGCATTGTGGCCCAAGATATCATAAGATTCTCTTCAGCCAAAAGTGAAAATGAAAAACAAGCCTATCATCTACCCATACAACCCCCCTTCCCCTCCCCCTCATTTGGCATAACTCTTTCAACCAGATCGACATAATGGAAGGAATGTGGCTTTCTTGCCAAGGGGTTCAACCGTTAGGGCTGCACCTAAAATCTGTAACTTGCTACCCCATGCTGACCTGACCTCACTAGACAGGTGGAGTCTGCCACCCTCCAGAATCCAATTGTCAAGGGTAACACTCACAATAAAAATAGTCAAATTTCCTTTTTTATTCTCAATTTCCACATAAAGTAACTGTGCTCGTTAGACACCTGCAACCTGCTGCCCTCAAAAAATTTGGAATTTTCTTTTTCCCCCAAAAAATCACAACACTTTAAAAATTTGGAGATCCATGTAAATGTGTGCTGCCTCCTTTAGGGGTTAAGGGTTAACCCCTGGATGGCCGATAGGGGTTAAGGAAATTTTCAGTTGATGCAGTAAGTAGGCGTTCTGCGGTTAAATTAGTCTACAAGTTGGTTCTAGATTGGTGGGCTGCATGAAATTGATTAAGTGGTAAATGGCAAAACAATTTTATTAGCAGGGGAGCCCACGGAAAGAACTTAGACCATATGGATGAAAATGAACTTCATGAAGGAAATTGACCATGAGACCATATGATAAGAATTTCACAATCTATATGGTTAACTGCATCCAATTCATGAAATGTCATCCAGTTTTAGGTTCATGTCACATGATCTGCTTTCATCCCTATGGTGTGTGGGGAGAGTATGGTGTTAATATCCTAGATACAGATTAGTTCTCATATGAAATAGAAGATCAAAACCCATTACTATCACCCAAGATACAATATTGTCACCCTAGAACCCATTAATCCCCGGTTCACATGTACTTTATCACCAGCCCCTTTTTTTCTGTTTTGGTGACTCTAACATCACTGGTGGCAATAGTTCCAAAAAGGATTTAGGATTGATGGGAACAAGTTTTTGAAAAACGGTAGAAAATGGGGCAGAAAACTTGCCTTAATACTAGAAACCTATCTAAATCTGGTGAACTTTCTTTTAGGGTATGATCAAATTAGGAGAAATTTGCAAGAATCTGTATATATATAATTTTATTTTTTATTATTATTTTTTGGGAGGTCGAAAATTTCCACCAATTGGCCAGGAAAAAAAAAGTTGTTCATCATGGTTTTTCAGCTAAACAAATTTGTCTCCTTGAGAAATTGTAGTGTTAATTCAACATTACTATCACTATCACACCTTTTTGGTGATAGTAAAGACTGAAATGACAAAAAATAAAGTCTGACATTATTGGTCACAACATAGCCCACCAAAGTTTGCATTTTGAAAGGGCTGGAGAAAGCAAGATGCTAAATACCTTGTACCCAGCTTTGTCCAACACAGTCTCTAGCCCCCTGCCCACCACTTAACCCACCATCAGATTCAACCCCACCACCATAGTTGGGCCCTCTTTTTGTCGTCGACAGAACGTCCCAAGCATTGTCAACTGTTTATCGCTCCCTTTGTTGTCAATTGTAGGACATCCTAGTGCCGTCGATTTAATGTTGCACTCTTTGTTGTTGACTGCAACAAACTTTTATTCTAAACTATAAAGCTTTACCCGCCTAGAACTGGATTTTGAAATGATGGCTAATTTTAGTAGATTATGGATAAGCTCCAGGGCACACCAAAGACCAAACATTGCAACAACCCAAACCTTTTGCAGGTAGCTGCAACTTTTTCAAGTTTTTGCTCCTCTTTTGATGCTTTAAAATGTTAAGTTTTAATATGTTACTAGAACAATGGCATCTACATGTAGCTTTGTTCTTTTTCATGTTAACTAATGTTTCAATTTTCTCAAATATACTTTAGGTTTTGTAGAAGTTTTGGGTTGCAATTTTCTCCTCTCTCCTTGCGTCTAAAATCCACTGTCAATTCTACCTCTGCACCCTATTTGCATGTTGGGTTTTTTCATTTTCCAAGTGTCATTTGAATTATCTATTAATTTATGTTGTCCAAAGAATTAGGGTTCAAATTTTGTAATGGCCAGCCTAGAGTGCAATGTGGTATTTGATGATGGTGGAATCCCAAAGATTTTTGGGGATACACCTTTCATTCCCTCCAGACAAGCAAATTTGCGACAAACATTGATAGCCATTCAAAGGGCAATGGTGTTAATCTCCACCATTGATCTAGTGATAAAAAATTAGTTATTTATCGAAAATTTCAATTGTTGTTTGAATTTTTTTGGTCACCACCCAAATTTTTTTTTAATCGTGACACAAATGTGTTGACCGAAAATTGTTTCAGTCGCCACAAGGTTTAAGGTGATTGAATGACAAGATTTTTAGTTTTTCTTAATTATATTTTAGGTAGCTCGACCTTGTTTTCACTTGGATTACCCCTAGGTTGACCTATGCTAACCCTATATTGATGTGATGCAAGGTTGTGTCTACATCCAAATGCATTTGTCGCATTGTGATAGATGCGTGGATGCAATGACAACCTTACATGAAATAAACGAATTTTGTCAAAAATTAAAACCTTAGTTGTGAAGTAGAACAATTTTGTCAAGAGGTTCAACTTTAACAATTAAAAAAAGAGGTTTTACTAAAAGATAGAATTTTTGTTTAAAACATATAATTTTTTTGCCTATAAGTAGAGATTTAGCAATGAAATAAAAAGGTGTTGTCAAAAATGTGTGAGGTCAGGTGCAGGAGAAAAACGACCAAGAACCAAAAATAAAATTAAAAAACACAGTCCTCAGCAGCAAAAAGAAATGGATTGTAATGAACCCCATCTGGCGCTCAATGAAAAAACGCAACCCATCCAGTGGACAGAACGGCCAACTGGTGCATTGGTGGCTGCTGGTTCACTCTGGCCATAGCCAGGCATGTTTTGCACTCCTAACCTCACATAACATGCCAAGTAATATGTTACATACCTCTCTATACCCCCAGAATGTTCAAACCGTGTACAACATGGACCATAAATATGCCTTGGCATGACAAGGTGAAAAAAAACAGGGCAAATGGGCAGACTAGAAGAAAAAAATCGCAACAATACTTCTATACTGACTGCATTCATTTCCTTAGGCCGATTTAACATTTTCCCATTGGGAGCTCTGTCTGGCACATATTTTTGCTTGATCTTTAGCTGAACAACAAGCACTACATCGTGAGCACTTTTATTAGCTTAAAGCCAAATCATTGCCCCAAACTCATATAAACTTCACTGGACGTCATAAAAAATAAATAAACTTGTGCAAGGCGCCAGTGGAGCTCCTCTAACCATGGTCCTTGGCAAAGGACAGGAACCCAATGAAAAAAATCTCAATCTAGTCACCATCCATCCATCCATCCATCCATCGACAATGCAGGTGCTTTGGCGGCTACTGGTTCGCTGCGGTCCAGAGTCTAGTTTTCTAGTCTTCCGCCTAAGCTATGAACAAAGTACACTACTGGACGCGGGCTGTTTATCTTCTAAGCCGTGATCAGTAACAAGTTGGGAGATGCATGCAGCTTTCGTATTGCAGTATTCCAGTGGGAAGAGAGCGTGTTGTTGTATCAACGTTTGTACGCTTTGTTCAGACGGACTAAGGCCTCATCTCCGCTGACAAGTTCATGGGCGTTATGCCTGAATTTGCAACGAGCTCGCTCTGTTGAAGGTATAACATCCCACACCTCTGCTCGCTTGAACTGGAGCTGTCTAGTTTAGCAGCGACCAACATAAACCAGGATTTTGGGTTTTCTTGCAGCTTTGATCCTTCATATTCTTTGGAGGATTCGATTTCTGGTGTGAGCTGCTTGGTCATGATAGGTGCCTGCTAGACATACTGAGGCTTCAGGATAGAGACTTACCAGCTGGTGATGGCTTTCTCTTCAGCACGAGTCTCACAGGTTTAGATCAAGATGTTTGGAAGGTTAGACAATTGCTCTAGGGAAAGCGGTGGCATGCAGTACCCGAAGTGGCAGAAAGAGATCATTTACACCTGATTTCTTGCTTTTGCCAGGGCTCAAGATTCTTGAGCAAACGTGGCTGGAACCTAAGCCCTGAGCGGCCGACAAATGCAAAAGGAAGAGCTCTCCTGAAGGCATTGCAAAGAGGGTTAGAACGCCATCCCACATCCCAAGGACGTGATGCTGATTCTGGAGATGCACAAAGAGAGGAGGAACGCCATCGACAGTCCAGCTTTGCAGTGACCAGCCGTGATGCTGATTTTGGAGCTGCACACAGAGAGGAGGAACACCATCTACAGTCCTCTGCAGTGAGCAGTGCATTGGCAGCAGGCTGCTAGGTTAGAACTGTTTAAACCGGGATTTCAGATTCTTGATAAGCTGAAGCGTAGAGCAGCAAAAGTGGATCTGGTTGTTCAACTTCAATTTTGTACTGCCTCTGCAATAGTTTCTTGAGAGATCATCAATGGCGACTGGACTCTCTGTTGCACTAGATCTCTGCAAGAAAACGAGAGAAAAATGCTCCCCTGTCTTGGTGGAGAATGGGACTTCTTTGCTCATCAACAGGCAGCAATGCATTCTTCTCTCCAGGAAGCTGTTAGAGACTCAGGAAATGCTGGAGACAGTGCAGTGCAAGCTGCCTGATGAAGAAATTATGAGTTCAGAATCTCCAGATGTGTGTCAAGTGACTCAGGAACTTGTCCATGTTCTAAACACAGCTCACGAGACAGTCGTCAAGGACTGCATCTGCAATGGCAAATGGATAAAAGCAGCTCTCCGGCAAGGTGGAGATCTAAAGGAAACTTTTGGTGAAATTCTGTATGACCTACAATGGTACACATTTTTACTACGAAACATCTTTCAATACAGCTGGACTCCCACTAGCTGGTATGGACGGGTACTATGGAGCATCTTCCTCAATTGGCCACGTAGAAACAGCTTGACAGCTCCTGGCAGCTGCCTTTCTCAATCCCTTCTTCGACCAGAAGAATGTGAGAGGAAACTGTGTAAAACTGATGAATACTATCTGTTGATGGCTGGGGAACTCGATGAGAGACGTCTCAAGGTCCTTCTGAGGGACTTGAAGGGGGACCATGCTTGTCACAGAGAACGCTGTACTGGAAAGCATATAACTGAGGAATGTCTTGCAACACAATTGCTGATGAATTTGGAGTTCCAGTCTGAGTTCCGAGCTTGGCCTGTCTGGAGAAGGAAGACATACCATGAAAACCTGCGTGAAGTCAAAATCAGCCAGTTGGGTGCATGGCGTCATGTCCTGTTGGTAAATCCACAGGATCTACATCGAGGTGGAATGCTAGGTGAAGGTACCTTTGGAAGAGTATACAAAGCAAAATGGCTTGGAGAGAAATATGCCAAAAAGAGCCCTAAAGGCCATCAGGAGAATCTCAAACAAGAGATTGCAGTTCTTGCAGGTCTGCACCATCCTCACATCATGTCTGTTGTGGGCTGTTCTGAAGACAATGGGACATGCTCATACATCATGGAACAAATGGATAAGTCACTCACTGACATATTGGAGGGCAACGAACTGTCAATTATCCGACGTGTAGACATCATGCTGCAAATAGCAGAAGGAATTAATTACCTTCACAGAATGGACCTAGCACATCGTGACCTCAAGCCAAAAAATATTCTCGTCAAGAGGTGTGATGATCCTGGCTCTGGAGGCTCAAAGTTAGCTCAGGTGGTAGAGCCACTCTGGATCGCCAAGGTGTCAGACTTTGGCACCATGAAAGTAATGGAGAGTACCACACAGAAGACCTCTAATGACCATCTTTATGGCACACCCATGTTTAGGGCACCTGAAGCATATGAGGAGCTGCCTGGGATGTCACACCCCAAGAAAGCAGATACATACAGTTTTGGACTGATTTGCTTCTCGATACTGATTTGGAAGCCTCTCCCCTTTCCACCTCAAGAATTGTGCAACCCTTCTTTTGCAGCATTCAAAGCCAGGGTGCGAGCGGGAAAGAGACCTGAGCTGCCACCTGGCTGCCCACATCACTTGTCAGTTCTTATTCAACAATGTTGGGATGGGAATCCTGTCAAGCGACCTGATTTCCACAAAATTTGCACAGAGCTGAGGTATATCAAAGGATTACTGCTTACAGATAAAATTTCACCAGTGCACATTGTCTGTACAAATGGTGACAGCTACCTGCACAGTAGTTCCTCCACAGAAAGTGGGGAGTATGACTCCAATGGTGGTGAGGTAGGAAGTGGGTTGTTGCACTCTAATGATGTGATGTCACCTTTGGGATCAGAAGCTGGCAGCAGTTATAGGGTGGCAACAGACTGGGACAAACTGGCAACGACTGGGTTGTTGCACTGTAATGATGTGATGTCACCTTTGGGATCAGAAGCTGGCAGCAGTTCTATGGCGACAACAGACTGGAACAAACTGGCAACGACTGGGATCTCTTTTGCACTCCATCTCTGCAAGAAAACAATCGAAATGTGCCTCACTATTTTTATGGAAAGTGAGACTCGTGTCTTCATCAACAGGCAGCAGTGCATGCTTCTCTGTGACAAGCTATTGGAGACTCAGAAAACCCTGGAAGCAGTCCAGTATAAGCTATCTGATAAAGAAATTTCCAGTTCAGGATCTCCAAATTTGGGTCCAGCAACCCAGGAACTTGTCCATGTGCTAAAGACAGCTCACAAGATAGTAGTCAAGGACTGCTTCTGCAATGA
>Ga0116229_10014809_pt1 | contig 10762 bp, 5 predicted proteins | sample S1TSphgellanicum_3_FD_87313 | JGI IMG/M metagenome (GOLD analysis project Ga0116229, IMG submission 87313) | Host-associated microbial communities from peat moss isolated from Minnesota, USA - S1T2_Fc - Sphagnum magellanicum MG | ecosystem: Host-associated > Plants > Peat moss > Unclassified...
AGGACGCTGATAGTACAGAAGTATGGGGATGTTGATGCTGATGACATCAGGATGAAGTTGGATGCCATCAAGCAAGAACCTAGGGAGAGAGTTCAAAAGTATTTTGAACGTCTCAACAAATTGTTTCAGAAGGGTCGGCTACAAGACATCGAGCAGAAGAGGAGATTCCTAGACAGGTTGAGGCCAGAGATTCGAAAATTGTGTGTGGTGAGAACGTTTGCAGACATTGAAGAATTGGTTGGTGCTGCGATGGAAGTGGAGAGAGTTCTAGGCGAGCTCGGGGAGACTCCGTATGAACCTCTGAAAGAGGAATAAGAAGAGGAGTCCTCCCAAACCATCATGGAGAAACAGGTCACTGCTCTAAACAATACCCTCATCAATTTCTTCAAGGGGGCTGTGTCGAATCCAAAAGCATCATTGTCTTCCACCGTGTTTAGAGGATGCCAAATCTGCAAAGGAGGGGACCATATGGCCACCACCTGTCCAAGGCTGAATGAAGCACGGCCAAAATGTGCCAAGTGCAAAATGCCTCATAGGACAGAAAATTGTCGCATAAAATGTTCCTTCTGCTCAGGGTTGGGGCATTCTGAGGACCAGTGCTGGAAGAAGTCCAAGGATGGGAAATCGCAATCTGGGGCAGCAAACTTCTTGGAGGTGTTGCTAAATGATGAGGCAACGATCGAGCAACAACTTAACAAGCTGTGTGGTAATGAAAACTTGTTCTCTTATACCGGAGTGCCAAGGAAGAGAACTCATGTCGAAGTGACACCAGAAAGGGTTGGGCCGATCCCTGAAGCTGCAAGGGAAGGTGCAGGCCGGGATACGTCAGTTAGATCCAAAATTCTTTCACACTTCATAAAGGGAAAGATTTCCCTTTCACCTATGGAAACCATTCTGATGATCCCTGGAGAACTGGAGCACCTTGAGAGTTTGGTGAAACTGGCAAGGAGAAAAAGGGATTCAGAAGCAACTGAGAATCAAATGTCAGTAGTTTTTGTGATTCCGTCATTAAAGAATATCTGCATCAACAAGACTCATCAAAACAAGACTCTGCATTTGTTGGTGGAGATCAACAACTATGTTGTAGAAGGTTTGGTGGATACTAGAGCTTCCATGTCTGTTATGGCTGTAGCTGTAGTTAGAAAGTTGGGCATGATGCATCTTGTGACAGGAACTGAAACCTACAAGACCGCATCGGGAGTGATCACTCAGGCCTTAGGAAGGATTGATGAGATACCAGTCAAGGTAGGAGGCGTATAGTGCGCCATGACCTTTATGGTTGTGGACACAGATAGTTACGACATGCTTCTTGGACTGGACTTTCTGATGAAAATTGGAGCAGTAGTGGATGTGGAACGAGGTCTGCTACAAGTGAGACATGGTCCTGGGACTAATGTGGAGGTGTTGCCGTTGATGGTGCTGAACTTGCTACAGAGGATGAATTCGGGAGCTCTGGAGCAGGAGGCGTCGACCACCTGGAAAGACACACACATCGATCGAGATTCTGACTGGATGCCAGAACAAGGACAGACAATTGTGACCAAGGAAGACGATGTATACACCTCAGATTCTGATGATGACATTGATAGTAATGGATACTATGATTCAGAATCTAATCAGTTGAAGCAAATTGACTGTGAGGATGAGTTTGAAGATGTCGATTTGGAGGAATTGGTGAACTCAGAAGGGCCGCAAGAAATGCTGCGACTGATGCTACAAGAGCAAGGTGACGAGTTCATGGCGGAAGAGGTCACCGATTCAGATGATTACGCAGATTGGATCAGATGGGCCTCTGATGCAGAACAAAGTAGACATGCTATGTATGAATCCATATAGGATTTACATGTCCCATTGTTGTTGCAGCAACCCAACCCAGCCCACAATTCTTCGATTCCAGTGCTGTTGCAGACTATCCAGGTGAAAGATGGTAACCTTGATTGTAAACCCGCTGAGAAATTGGCATCTTCTAGCCATCAGGAAATGGACAATAGGTGGAGAGAAATCTGCCAGCGAATCAGGATAGACACCGAATTGGATGATGAAGGACAACCACAGATCTGGGGAATTCTGGAGTGGTACCAAGACGTCTTTGCTTGGAACAAGGGAGAACTTGGCTGTTGCACCATTGGAGAGCATTGTATAGATATGCAAGGACTCCCACCTTGCATAGCATCTCCCGGTCGATTGTCTTACTAGGAGAAGTAAAAAGGCAGATAGATGTTCTGGTAAATTTGGGTAAGAAGAGGCCCGACAATTCTGAGTATGCCTGTTGGGTAACGCTACCAGTATAGAAAGATGGGAGCCAGCGTTTTTGTGGAGACTATCGACCACTCAATGCACAAACGTGTCGAGATTCATTTCCAATGCCACTCATGGAGGATGTAATTGATCAGCTGGAAAACTCATCATGGTTCATTGCCTTAGACCTGCAGTCGGGTTTTTAGCAAATTCAGATGGCTCCAAAAGACATAAAGAAGACCGCTCTAATTACTAAGACTGGATTGTATGACTGGACGGTTATGCCGTTTGGACTGAAGAATGCAACGAGTACATTCACACGAACCATGTCAGAAGTCTATAAGGACTTGGGTATAAGGACTTGGGTAGCAAATTTCTGAAGGTATTCGTTGATGACCTCAATGTACACAGTGAGCATTGGGGGGAGCATCTCCAACATCTGAATGTAGTTCTTTACAAACTCAAGGAAGTAAATTTTAAACTGAACCCAAACAAATGTTGCTTTGCTGCTAAGTCCATCACATTTCTGGGCCATGTGGTAAGCAAGGAGGGCACCAGGCCAGATCCTAGGAAGATCGAAACAGTTCTACATTTCCCAACACCGAAGACAGTCACCAGTGTCAGGTCATTCTTAGGTCTGACAGGTTACTACCGAAAGTACATTCGAAGCTATTCGAGATTGGCAGGTTCTATGTTTGAGTTGACAAGGAAGGTTGTTGCATTTGTGTGGGATGTGGGCTGTCAACAAGCATACTTGGCATTGAAAACAACGCCGGTGGATGCGCCTGTGTTCACACGACCAAATTTCAGAAGAACATTCTGGTTGGATGTAAACTGGTCGTCGAAGGGTGTTGGAGATATATTGTCACAGAAAGAAGGCAGGTTTGAGAAGGTGGTAGCGTATGCCAACAAAAGCCTGATAGAGGCACAGAGGAAGTTCCACCCCATGGAAGGGGAATGCTACGCACTGATCTGGGGTGTCATGCATTTCAGGCAATACTTGCATAGGAATCATTTCATTCTACGCATAGACCACAAGCCGCTTGAATGGTTGGCTACTGTGTCAGATGCGAATGGCAGGAGAGGAAGGTGGGTAGACATGCTGCAAGATTTTAGCTCAAGATAATACATCGACCAGGACTCAGGCATACAAACGTCGATGCTTTGAGCAGGAATCCAGTTGGACCAGCTGTTGATGACGATGACTTCAGTGAAGAGATACGAAACATTGTAAGTACTTGAACTGATGCATCTAAAGGAGATGAAGAGTTTCTCTGTGTTCGGACAGGCAAGGAAAAGGAATGGCTCGGTATCAAGAAAGGGGATAAGGAATTGGTACAACACCATGCTTGTTGTTTCGGGATTAACCACTGTAGGTATGACGATAGCCATCAACTGTATGTAGTTGACATTGTATTAGGAAAAGAACAGCCCGAGGAGGTTGTTTCAGGTGAAGCAGAAGTTGCAGTTAGGGGTAAACTTGTGCAGGACGATGGTGAGCGAATAGTGGTGAAGAGGAGGAGACCCCAGTACTTTGACAAATGGCAGTAACTGAATCTGATTTTGGAGGCTCAGGAACTAGTTGAGTTTAGGGACCAGGAGTTGAGTCCTATCGAATCTGATGAAGAGGAGGACCAGGAAATGGATGCAAAGTGCATTGACATCTGGGAAGATGTAGTCTGTCTGGGATTATTGAAGAACGATGCACTGCCCGATTCAATGGACCTTGAGGATAGCAAGAGGGCCAGAAAGAGGGTGAGCAATTACTGCTGGAAGGAGCAGAGGCTTTACTTCAAAGGGTTGCTCGTACCCAAGCCAAAGGAAAGGATGTCCCTGGTAAGTCAAATGCATGAAGATCTGGGGCATTTTGGGGAACAAAGGACGTTGGCTGAGATTCGTCGAAAGTACTTCTGGCATCATCGAATTGAAGATGTTAAGGCGGTGGTCAGAAGCTGCCAACAATGCCAGCTGGTGAGGAACAAGGGTAGTATCCGCTCTGGGGATGAGCAATTGAAGAGCATTCCCATCTGTGACTTATTCCATAGAGTTGCATTGGACACTGCAGGACCTTTGCCTGAAACCAAGTCAGGAAACAGGTACATTTTGGTGGCCATCGACCACTATTCCAAGTGGTGCAAGGCAAAGGTGGTTGCTGACCATAGTGTTAAGACTACATCCAAGTTCTCGGAGGACGACATCATCTGTAGATATGGAGTACCCAGATTCATACTCATTGACAATGGTGGAGAATGGATTGCAGAATTCGAGATGATGTGCAAGGATTACGGAATCCAGCATCAACGCACTGCTCCTTAGTGGCCTCAATGCAATGGGATGGTAGAGTGCATGATTAAGACCATCAAGCATGGCATCACTATTCTTGCTGTAACACCAGGCATTATGGATTGTTGGGATGACCATCTAGTTAAGATTCTGTTTGGGTACCGATGTGGGATCCAGGCTAGTACAAGGTTTTCACCCTTCATGATCCTAACTGGTTGCACACCACGTCTTAGGGCAGACAATTACATGCACGCCCTAACTACTAAGACTGATGTTAGTGTGAAGGTGGAGGTGGCTGCAGCACAATTTTCTGTAGAAAATGGAGTTCATTGCAAGCATCCACGAAAACATTTTGCTCAATGTGGAGTAAGCACAGAAGCAGCAAAAGAAGACTTATGCCACCCGAAAAGGTAAACATCTGTTTGAGGGTCTGGTTGTAGGGATGACGATGGTGAAGATGAAGAAACCAGGAAAGAGAATAGCTTTATCTACAAGCTGGGAGGGTCCATAACAGTTCGTCGGGCATGCTGATGGGAAGGGAAACTTTGACTTTGAAGAGGGCAGTCGACTATGCATTGTCCAAGATGCTGATGGACATCAGTGGGAAAGGTCTCGTCGACATCTCCAGATCTATCACATTCCACCAGACTAAGTGGGGCTGAGGGACTCAGCTTTTCAAAAACGAAGGGGTCACATATGTAACACAAAATTAAGTCGCCACGCTAGTGTGAACACTTCCTAATCTTAGAAGTTAAGTTTGCTTTATTAGCCATTTCTTTTTGTGGCGGTTGTCTCTCCATTACTACTACATGGAAATGCATGGGAAATCTCTCTTTGGGTGTGGGTAAGATGTTGTATAGGAAGGAATGAATGGCGACTGCTACTAAATGAGCATGGAGGCTGATCACGCGTGGTAGAGGTGGCGCCGAATTATGGTGAGGAATGGAACTGCAATTATGAGCTGAAGCGGTTTGGAGGTGCTGAAGAGATGAGCTATGGAGGGGGGTCCTCAATTTTTTTGCAGAATAGCTAGTAGAGAGGAGGAACACTAACTGTGGTTGAGGAGCTTAGAAGATGTATAGGCAGTAAAGGAGATCGGCTGGTTGCCAGCATTCTTGGCTGTTATTGATTTTTTTTCCGCTGTGCCAATAGCTCGACCAAGGAATTGCATTTTGTTTTCATGTGGCATTGTTTGAAAGAAAAATAGAATGAGATCTAAAACCAAAGATCTGTTGAATGTGTTAGCATGGAAGCCCATGAGCACAAGCTATGTGTGTGAGCAAAAGTTTGCAAGGTGTTTGTAGGTGAATGCTCATGACTAAGAAGGAAAGATCAGAAGTGTAGTCAGAACCCCAGGAACTACAGATCATGTATAGATCTAGTAGGCAGCAGGGTGTTTGTTTAAGTTAAGCACTCTCCTTTTTTGGCTACAGATCATTATAGTTAATATCAAAATTTAATTATATATTGTTAATGTTTATCTAGCTAATAAATTGTCATATTTAATAATAACTAATAATATAAATAATTTAATAATCATAATATATTGATTATTATTATTATAAATAATTAGTTTGTTTGTAGTTTAGTTGTTAATTAATTAATTAACATGTTTATTAATTCAATTTTCTATATTTTATTCATTAAATCATTAGTATTTTAATTAGTTAATTAGTTGATTTATTAGTTTACTAGTTAGTTAATTAGTTAGCTAGTTAGTGGTCAGTTACCTATTTAATTATATACTTTTCAAGATGAGAATGAAAGCAAAAACATATGGGATAAACTTTTTAGTTGCAAGTCATTTGTGACTAAAAATGTTTAGTCACAAACGACTTGCAACTAAAAAATTTATCCCATACATTTTGGCTTTTATTCTCATCTTGGAAAATATATAAACAATGTGTTTTGTCTTACATTTTCATATTTAAAAACATGGGCATATGGGATGAGCCAATAAAAATGACTTAATCCAAAATAAAATAAAAATATTCATGTATTTACACCTAACTACCTACTTCCCTAACTTATTTACCTACCTACCTACCTAAGTATGTATTTGGCTTAGGTAGGTAAATAGGTCCTATCTAAATAGGTGTTTAACTTAAATGGGTAGGTAGGTATATAAGTAGGTAGGTACCTAGTTCAACTTACATACCTAATTATTGATTTAAATTTAATTTTGACAGATTCAATTAATATGCCACATGGCAAATTTCTATGCACCACATGTCACAATTTAAACCATCCAAACATAAAAATTAAATGTTTTATATTATTTCAAAATAATAAAAAATAATTATTAATTATTAAAAGTTGGGACATTTGACAACACATAATTTGTTTTCATTGTTCACTAAAAAAGTCGCATCCTAGTTGCAAGCGACATTACATATATGACCAGTCAAAGGACGAAGGCTTATTTTGTTAACTTTTTCTTTCATCCAAAATTTGTTGTTGTTTGTGACTAGTGTCAATGCAACTTTTCCAACGCAACTATTAGGATTTTAGTTACAAATGTCATTTATAACTAAAAATTAGTCGTAGGGACCAGTTGCAAAATTGCCATTTTTTACTAGTGTTGCAACACCCTTTTTCATGATCTTAAATCAATTTTACTACCTTTGTTGGCATGTAGCAAGGTAGGTGGTAAGCGATAGCCAACATGTAGGGCTATAACAACAATTACAAGCTTTGTAACACCTTTCCTTGTGCTTTTATTTTCATTCTTAATGTCTGTTACAAATGATGTAATTTATTTTTTTGCATATTATGTTTTCTAAACAATTGGTTTTGAACCCATTTAATATAGCCTTTTAGGACCCAACAAGTACTAGCAACCTAAGGAACTTTTAATTCCAATTGTTTGGGGGGGTGGAGGGGGGATTAAAATAAAAAAATCGGCACTTATAGTTATTTTGAAAACCTTGTACAATGGTGGCTTTCATTAAACAAATAATAAAGATTTGATGGTTTCATAGGTGACTTTTTTTTCCCCAATCTTTAAAGTTGTGATTATATATATAAACTATTTTTTTGATTTTTTGAAAATTATAGTTATTAACTTTAAGAACCACCTTGATAATCATAAGGTTCGATTCTTATTTATGATAAGCATCCAACACCAATTCAGAATTTAAACATTTTCATATTTTTACATGATCCCTCAACATACCAACCACTTATTATAAATGGTTATTTGAAGTCCAAATCCTTCAAACTAATTGTAATTCTAAGAGAAGGACGTTTGTCAAACAAATCTTGAAACTTTTGGAACACCCAATATGAAAAACATCTAGAAAAAATAAAATTTATCAAAATGAATTTCAATAGTAGCAAAAAAAAATTTCAAACTTGTATGATTTTTAATTCAATTTACTACAAAGATATGTGCCACAAATAATGGGAATGTGTTTTTTAAATTTTGTGTCTATTTCATAAAACTATAGAAAGGTGCATGGTTCATTCAATAAGTGTAATGTCAACTTCAAGGGTGGGTTAATACCCTTTATAAAACCTTTGGTGATCTTTCAAATTTTGGTCTTCATCCAAAAATTACTAAGGTAGTAACTTTAACAAAATTGGTAGAACCATCCTTACAAGTCAATAGCAACCAAACTTTAGTATTTTGGTGACAAAATTTCATATATATATATATAAAGTCCAAATTGAGATTTTAAGAATATATATGGTAACACTTGGAAAGAGCTTCCAAAAACATATCACTTGTCCTAGTTGAAGTTGATTTGATGTTTAAAATCTTCACAAAATGTAAAGTTTGGTAGACAATTCAATACAATTCATAAATAATTTGATATTGTTTATAAACAATTTAGTAAGAACTTTGGTGATTTAACTTTTAATTGAAAAAATGCAAATTGAACGTTTTAAATGGCCATTTTGTAACCTTTGAAAATAGTTTTTTGACAACATATTAATTGCCTCAACTAAAATTCATTTACTTTTTTAAATTGTTAAAAGGGTAAAGTTTGATAAGGAATTTTGATAACTATTTTTGGTAAGTATTTTGAAATTTTTCTAATGATTTTTGCTACCTAGATTTTGAAGTTGATTATATATATATACACACAAATTAATTTAGTTTACATTACCTTTTGTTCTCACAACACATATTTTTGGGATGTGCAATTGATGTCATTATGTTTGTTTAGTGCAATCAATTATCCAATGGAATTTTTTTGTTATCTTGTGAAGAAAATTTGAAAAATGATTTGGGGAAAACATGTTTTTCAATGTTAAATATTTTTTTCAGCCAAAAACACCACCTTTGTGGAATTTCCCCCTCCCCAAGGTGGAATTCCCCCCTTCCCCTCAAAAAGGTTTGGTGTGAATGTTTAAAAGAACAAATAGCAATACATGTGGATAATTTTATTATTGTAAACAACATTCATGACTAGAAGAATTGTAATATACAAATCAAGTTCATGCATGTGTTCGTGATTTTCTTTCATAATGGTTGAATGTTGGTGCTGTAATTTAAAATGTCTTACTATTTTAAAAAAAATGAAAGCTTCAATTTAAATTTTGGAGGTTTTTTGGTCCATTATATAACCATATATACTTGAGTCTTATGACTAAAGGTCTTAACCAAAAGAATCAATATTTGATGAATCAAATTTTGAAAATGTTTACAAATGTTCATGACCCCAAGGTTTGTTATTTTAAATAGTATGAAATATGATTGCACCACATGGACCCTTACAAAAAATGTCAGTACCTTTTTTATCAATGTGCCAAATTCAAAATAAAAGTTGAAATCATGAGTATGCATTTTGTTGGAAATGTTAAAAGCACATGTCTAGGTATGCACAATGGTTAATTTTTAAAAATGAATGTTCTTGTTCCATGATAAGTGTCACAATGCAACTTTTTCTTCCAACCTTAGCTATTCACCTCCATTCTATGAACATACATGGACATGCACACAAATATAATTTGGAGAAGGAAGGTTTTAAAAATTCAATTATGTTATGAAATCCAAACTTGGCCCTACAATGTTAACCCATTCAAATTTTGTGTAAAATGGATGTGCAAAATGTTAACACCATCACATAAGTTTGAAAGCACTTGAAAATAGGAAAAACTGAAGCTGACAATTCAAAGTGCTCTTATTATTTACATGGTAATATCATAAAAACAATGAAAATTCACAAATATTTCAACATTAATTATTTGTGACCTACTACTAAGGCTTACAAACAAAACTTCTAAGAAAAAAATAAAGAAAATAGCCATTGCAATGTTACATCACAAAAAAATTATCAACTAGAATATTTAGAGCTTGATACTTGAAAATAATGATTTAAAAAAAATTAATTGAAATTTCAATGAAATCAAATTCTAAAAGTTGGAATTACAAAGTTGAAAGTTTACAAATCAAATCCCATAATTCAAAGTTGAAAATCTAATTTGTGATGAGAGATTCCATATAACACTTTCCAAAGGAATTGAACCCTAACCAATAAAAGGATTGTTCCCTATTACAATGGAAGGTGAACCTACAAAATAAAACATGTTACTATCTAAATCCATATCTATAAACAACAATATCGAATGGGAGAACCTAGGACCTATGAACTTGTTTAAATGCAAGAAATAAGATTCACTATTAGAAATCTTGTCATTTGCAACTAATCACTATGCAACTGGTTATCATTTGTAGCTATCTTGGTCATGTTTGCAACTACAAATTTGGTATTGTATAATTTTTGGGCCATATGATTGTGTGTGCAACTAACATGCAACTAAATGTGTACAACATGGACATGTGTCATAAAAATAATGGCCTAAACTTATACATATTTAAATACTATATTTAATATATCTATATAGGCTATATATAATAGTATTATGTACCTCTAGTACTAAGGTTAACCTCATGCTAACTTAGGCTAGCCTAAACTAACCTAGGTTAAATAAACAAAAAAGTTAAACTAACCATGGTTAAATTAAATTATGCTAAAATATTTATGGTTAAACCAAATTAAACTAAAATTGACAATGGTTAAATTAAGTTAGGTCAAATTAATTATTGTTAAACTAAATTATGTTAAATTAAATTAAACTAAACCATGGTTTAAATATGTTTGACTTTATCTTATTTTGGAATATTTTTTCAGAAAATGTACATTTGATTAAACAAAAAATTATTCAAAATCAATTAATATGATAATATTAAAATTTTATTATAAATAATCATAATTATTAATTAAGTGTTTAT
>Ga0116229_10014810_pt1 | contig 10762 bp, 8 predicted proteins | sample S1TSphgellanicum_3_FD_87313 | JGI IMG/M metagenome (GOLD analysis project Ga0116229, IMG submission 87313) | Host-associated microbial communities from peat moss isolated from Minnesota, USA - S1T2_Fc - Sphagnum magellanicum MG | ecosystem: Host-associated > Plants > Peat moss > Unclassified...
CGAGGTCCTGCGGCTCGCGGATCGCGCGCGCCTCGCGCGGGTGTACCCGATCGCCGCGATCACGCGCGGCCGGGCCGGCCACGAACTCGCGCCGTATTGGCGGCTGCGCGACGCCGGCGCCGTCGCCTTCAGCGACGACGGCTTTCCGGTGGCCAACCCACGGGTGCTGCGCCAGGCGGCGAACTACGCGCGCGACGTCCCCGGCGTTTTCATTTCGCATTGCGAGGACGGCGACCTCAAGGGCGACGCGGTGATGAACGAAGGCGCGCGCAGCTTCGAACTCGGGCTGGCCGGCTCGCCCGGACTCGCCGAGGACGTCAACGTCGCGCGCGACATTCTGATCGCGGGCGATACGCGCAAGTCCTTTCACATCGCGCACCTCTCAACCGCGATGAGCGCGGAGCTCGTACGCTTCGGCCGCGCGCAAGGCATCGGCATCACCTGCGAAGTGACGCCGCATCACCTATTGCTGGGCGACGACCGCTTCGAGGGCTTCCGCGCCGATGCGAAAGTGAACCCGCCGCTGCGCCTGGAGACCGACATCGCGGCGCTCCGTGCGGCGGTTCGCGACGGCACGATCGACGTGTTCGCGACCGATCACGCGCCGCATACCCGCGAAGAGAAAGCGCAGCTGCTGGCCGACGCGCCCGTGGGCTTCTCGGGCCTCGAAACCGCCGTCGGCGCGTATGCATTCGCTCTGCCCGACTTGCCGCTGGACCGCTTCGTGGCTCTGCTCTCGACCAATCCCGCCCGGATCTTGGGCGTGGCCGGCGGGACCTTGCGGATCGGTGCGCCGGCGGACGTCACGGTCTTCGCCGAGCGGCCGTGGCGGGTCGACGCGAGCACGTTCCATTCGCTCGGCAAGAACACGCCTTTCGACGGAACGTCCTTCTCGCGACGCGCTATCGCCACGATCGTGGGCGGGAGCCTCGTCATGCGCGACGGCCGCGTCGTGCCCTTCGACAAGCTCAGGGTGACAGTGCCCCATTCCACGTCACCCTGAGCTCGTCGGAGGGTGAGCCTGCCGAAGGGTGAGCCGATCAAATGGCCTGCCCTGAGCCTGTCGAAGGGTCGAGATGATGAAACCGGCTACGCTGCTCCTCGCCGACGGAACGCGTTTCGACGGCGAAGGCATCGGGTACGACGCGCTCGCACTCGGAGAAGCCGTCTTCTACACCGGAATGACCGGTTACGAAGAGGCCCTGACCGACCCATCGTACGCCGGGCAGTTGCTAACCTTCACCTACCCGATGATCGGAAATTACGGCATATCGGGGACGGCCGCCCAGCACGGCCGGGCGTGTGTGGCGGGCACGATCGTCAAACGAATCGCCGCCCATCCGTCGCACCACGCGATGAAGAGCGACCTTGCCTCCTGGCTCGGCGAACAGCGCGTGCCGACCCTGGTCGGGATCGACACGCGCGCGCTGACGACGGTCCTGCGCGAACACGGCACGATCCGGGCCGCGCTCGCGGTCGGTGAGAATGCGATCGGGCGCATCGAAGCCGCGCTGACGCCCTATGCCCGCGAAACCAGCACCGACGGCCTCGTGGCCGACGTCGCGACGCGCAGCGTGCAACACGTCTCCGCGCCCGACGCGCAAGGACCTCGCATCGTGTTGATCGATTGCGGCGTCAAGCGCGCGATCGTGCGCGATCTCGCGTCGCTGGGCGCCCGGTTGACGATCGTTCCGTATGGCGTCACGCGCGAGGAAGTGCTCGAACGGCGCCCGGATGCCGTCGTGATCTCGCCGGGCCCGGGCGATCCGGCCGACCTGACCGGCACGATCGAGACCTTGCGCGGCCTCGTCGGACGCGTTCCGATGTTCGGCGTGTGCCTGGGCCATCAACTCTTGGCGTTGGCCTGCGGGGCGAAAACCTATAAGCTGCCGTACGGCCATCGCGGCGGTAATCAACCGGTGAAGGATCTGGCTCACGACGCGGTGTTGGTGACGGCGCACAATCACGGCTACGCGGTCGACGGCGAATCGCTGCCGGACGAACTCGAAGCGACGATGATCAATCTTAACGACCAAACCAACGAAGGCTTCCGCCACCGCCGTTTGCCGATCGCGGCGGTGCAGTTCCATCCCGAAGCGTCGCCCGGACCCTTTGACGCGCGTTATCTTTTTGCCGAGTGGCTCGACTCACTCACGCCATAGCGCGCGCGCGAGTTCTCGCAATTCCGCTCGCGCTCGCACTTCCGCCCGCGCCGCTCGGTCTCGCGTTCGCGTTCGCGTTCGCGTTCGCGGTGGTGCCGGTGACCGCGTGCGCGCAGACGCTGGAAAGCTTGCACGTGCGCAATTTCGCGTTAGCGACGGACCGCACGTCCGTTCGCGAAGGCGAGCCCTTTCACCTGACGATTTCCGCGCACGTCGATGAGGAGGTGCTCGAGCTCGATAACGTCACGCTTCCCAATTTGACCGGTTTCGAGAGCCTGGGCGACGAACGGCGCTGCTCGGCTTCAGCGCGCGGCACCGATTGCGTGGAGATCCTGACGCTGGACGGAACCCAAGCCGGCACGCACACGCTCGGACCCGTGACCCTCGACGCCGTCGACGGTCGCAGCGGGCGCGCCAGCCGCTTCGCCACCAATTCCGTCGTCGTGACGGTCGAGGGCGCTTCGGGGCTGTCCGGTTTGACGCGCAGCATGATCGCCGGCGCCCTCGTCGGCCTCGCGACCGCGGCGCTGTGGTGGGGTTTCGTGCGGCGCCGCAAACCGTCCGCACCGCCGCCTCCACCGCTCGTGAGCGCGCCGCCGCCGGTCGCCGCCCCGCCCGACCCTGCGTCGCGCTACCGCGACCTGGTGGCCGCACTCGAACGCGAACCGTCGCGGGCCCGGGCGTTCGACGTGCGCGCGGAATTGCGTCTGCGCGCCGGGGCCGGTGCCGAGGAGACGCTCGGCGACCTCGAGGCGCGCGGCGCGCTGCTCGGCCGGCCGGGCGACCTCGCGGCGCTACGCGCCATCGAGCGCGCGGCGTTCTGTGAAGACGCCAACGTCGAACGCGCGGTACGGGAGGCCATGCCATACCTGATGACTTGAAGCCGGGCGCGCTGCTCGACGCACTTGCTGAGACGGTCGTGGGCCAGCATACCGTGTTGGAATCGCTGTTGCACGCCACGATCGCGGGCGGACACGTCGTGCTCGAAGGGCCGCCGGGTTTGGCGAAGACGTTGGCGTGCCGCGCGCTGGCCGTCGCGGTGGGCGGCTCGTTCAAGCGCGTGCAGTTCACGCCGGATCTCTTGCCGAGCGACATCGTCGGAACGCGCGTCTTCGATCAGCGCAGCGGCGGCTTCACGACGGTTCTCGGTCCGATCTTCGCCAACGTGCTGTTAGCCGACGAAATCAATCGCGCGCCGGCCAAAGTGCAATCGGCGTTATTGGAAGGGATGCAGGAACGGCAAGTGACGATCGGGCCGCAGAGCTTTCCGCTGCCCGATCCGTTCCTGGTAACGGCTACGATGAATCCGCTCGATAGCGACGGCACCTACGCGTTGCCGCTCGCGCAAATGGATCGCTTTCTCGTCAAGCTCGTCGTCGGTTATCCGTCGGCGGAAGAAGAGGTCACGATCCTCGAACGCTTCGGCGGCGCGCCTCCGCCGATGCCCGCGGGCATCGCTTCGATGAACGATTTGTTGCGCTGGCGCGACGAAGCGCGCGCCGTCTACCTCGAAGCGCGGCTGCAGCGCTACGCGGTTGATCTCGTCCGCGCGACGCGGGCCGCGCACCCGTATTTGGACCGCGGGGCGAGCCCGCGCGCGACGCTCGCGCTCGCCGCACTGTCGCGCGCGCGGGCGCTCTGCGACGGTCGCAGTTTCGTCGTGCCGGACGACGTGCGCGGCGTCGCGCCGGCGGTGCTCCGACATCGTTTGGCGTTCAACTATCGCACGTTGACCGAGCACGTCGATCCCGAAGCGGTCGTTGCCGAGCTGGTTGCCTCGGTCTCCGTCCCCTAACGTCGCGCAGCCGCTCCAGGCCGGTCGTACGGTCGCGGGGAAGCAGGCCACTGATGTTGCAGCGACTCGTATGCGCGGGCGCCGTACTGCTGGCGCTGCTGGCCGACGCCCCTTCCCCCTCGCCGGCGCCCTCCTCCGACCCGCAAGCGGAGCGGCTCTTTTCGGCGGCCCGCGCGGCCTGGCGCGCGCGCACGGACGTGCCGTACGTGCGCTACGGAGCGCTCATCCGCTACTTGCACAACGGCCACGTGTTCGATAACTGGTGGGACGCCTATTACCGCACGTCGGACGGCGCGCTGAGCCTGATGCCGTTGCTGGATATCGACGAACAGCACCACCGCCTCAGCGGGATTCCCTTCTCGATCTTCGGCCTCAAGATTTTCGATACGAATCCCGATGCCGAGCCGATCCGGCTCGACGAGCCGCGCATCGATCCGTCGTCGAACTTCGGCATCCTGGCGCGCGGCGAGCTTCCGACGCCGTCCGCGCCTTCGCCCGCACCGCCGGCCGCCGCACCCAGTCCGCAGGAGAGCGGCGACTTGCGCGAGATCTCGCGCATCGAAGCCAGCAGTCGCGACTACCAGGTCTTGATGGCTGGAACCGACTCGATGCAGGGCGTCGACGCGATTCATCTCAAGCTCGTGCCGCTGCGCGATCCGAACATCAATCGGTTGCGTGACTTATGGCTCGATCCCGCGAGCAATCGCACGTTGCAGCTTAACGTGCAAGGAATCCTGAACGGCAAGCCCTACGACGGCGTGCTTTGGACAGTCCGTTACGTCGTGGTCGACGGCCGGCAATATCTCCAGCAGATCATCGCGGACTCGCCCGTGCGTTTCGGCATCGACACGACGATTCCGAAATTCGAATTCGATTTCGTAGATTACCACTTTCCGCAAGACGTGCCCAAGTTCACGTTCGACCGGCCGTTTTGAAGCGTCCGGGCGCGCGCGGCGGCTTGATGCTGCGCCGTATCGGCGCGCTCTTGGCGCTCTCGATCGCGCCGCTCGTCCTGGCGGCGGCCGCCTTCGCCGCATACGTTTACGCGGGAGTTTTGGCCGGCGGCGCGGCGCCCGAGGGGACGCTCGCGGGTTTGGGCGTGAAGGCGGACGTCGCAATCCTGCGCGACGCGCGCGGCATTCCGCACGTGCGAGCGCGCAACGAACACGATCTGTTCTTCGCCGAAGGCTATCTCGAGGGGAGCGACCGGCTCTTTCAACTCGACTTGTATCGCCGTCTCGTCGAGGGTCGGCTCTCCGAAATCCTCGGTAACCTGACGCTCAAGTCCGATGAGGACGCGCGGATTTTCGACATCGGCGCGATCGCGACCGCGCAACTCGCGGCGCTGCCGCCGGCCGCGCGGGCGAATCTCGCCGCCTACGCCGACGGCGTCAACGCGGCGATGCGGACGCGGCCGCTGCCACCCGAGTGCCGGGTCCTGGCGTACCAGCCTGAACCGTGGACGCCGCGTGATTCGTTGCTGACCTCGTTCGCGACCGTACTCGCCCTGACCGACTCGTGGGAGGACGTCGCGACGCGCTCGGACGTGCTGGCGGCGCTCGGGCCGGCGGGGCGCGACGCGTTCTTTCCGATCACCGATCCCGCCTACGACCACCCGGCCACGGGCGGCGCATCGGCCCCGGTCGCGCCCTTGCCGCCGCTGAAGGTCAGCTATCCGGACGCCGAACCGCTGTTCGTCGCCGACGCGGGCGATCTCCGCGCGGGCCTGGGCAGTAACGAATTCGCCGCCGGGGCCGCCGCGACCGCGACGCATCGGGCCCTGCTGGCGAACGACCCGCACCTCGAACTCCGCATTCCGGGCGTCTGGTGGCTGGTCGATCTCGAAGCGCCCGGCTACCACGCGGCGGGCGCGACGCTCGCCGGCGTCCCCGGCGTGGTCCTCGGGCACAACGCGCACCTCGCCTGGGGCGCCACCAACGGTACCGTCGTCTCGGTGCGGGTCTTCCGCGAGCGGTTCCGTTCGGCGACCTCCGACCTCTACGCGGCGGGCGGCGGCTGGCTGCGCGCGGAGCACCGGCTCGAAACGTTCAACGTGCGTTTCGGCCACGCGGTCCAGCAGGATTATCTCCGGACGCGACACGGCTTCGTTTTCCGGGACGACGGCAACGTCCGGCTCGCGGCGGCCTGGACCGCCGACCTCGACCGCCGCTCGGCCTTCGAGCAATTCGACGGCCTTGCCCGGGCAAACGGCGTCACGCAGGCGATGACGGCGCTCTCGCGCTATCCGGGTCCGCCGCAAAACTTCGCCTTGGCCGACGACCGCGGCAACGCGGGCTACGTGCTGGCCGGCGACATCCCGATCGACGGCGCCTGGGGCTTACGCGAGGCCGATGGCGCGACCAGCCCGGTCGCGCCGGCTTCGAACGTCCCGTTCGCCAGATTGCCGCAGGCCGTGCCGGGGCGCGGCGTCGTCGTCGTAACCGCCAACAATCGCGTCTACGGTGCGGGCTATCCCTATCGTCTGAGCCCGATCTTCTCGCCGCCGTACCGTGCGGCCGAGCTGTGGAGAGATCTCGCCACCAGGCCCTATGGCGTAGCGAGTTTCAGCGCCGCGCAGGCCGACCTCACCTCGTTGCCCGAGCTCGAGTTGGCACGGGCGGCAGTGGCTGCGGCCTCGCGGAAACGCGTCTCGAACGACGCAACGCTAAGCGTGGAACTGGGAGCACTGCGGACCTGGGACGGCCGGTTCACCGGCGACTCGCACGCGGCGGTCTACGCGGTCGCGCTGCGGCGCGTCGCGGGCGAACGGCTCGTGCGCTATCACTTGCCACAGAAACTCGGGGTGCGGTACATCTCCACCGAAGGCGGCGGCGCGTTCGTGGCCGTGCTGCGGATGCTGCGCGAACGCCCGCACGGCTGGGTGCCGAAAGACGACTTCGACGCCTTCTTGGTGTCGGCGTTGCGCGACGCGAACGACGTGATCGAGCGGCATCAGCTTACCCAAGCGACGTGGAGCGACGTCGGCGCGCGGATCGCGCTGCACCCGCTGGCCGGTTTTGGTCTCGCGGTCTGGGACGGCGTGCGTTTCCCCGGCCTCGGCGACGCGTATTCGCCGCACGTCCAAGCACCGGCTAACGCTCAGAGCTTTCGCGCGGTGTGGGACGTCGGCAGCTGGGAAAACGGCGGGATGGTGATCCCGCAAGGCGAGTCGGGCGAACCGGGCTCGCCCCACTACCGCGACCTCGCCGCCACCTGGCTGGGCGGCGAACTCCTGCCGCTGCCCTTCGACGACGGCGCGGTGGAAAGCGCCGCCGCCTCGCGTTTAGAACTTAAGCCATAAATTAACATGCTCCTCGCAACGATCCGGCTGTGGTCGGCACACCGGTTGCTCCCGGACTCGGATACAGCAATTGCGGGCCGACGAAGGCGAGCGCCGGGCACGAGACGTCGTTATTACCGCACGCCGACAACGCGGTTGCGGCGGCGATCGCGAGCATGGGGATGCATTTCATTTAGTTGTAAACGAACCGGCGTCGTACTGGCTGATCCCGCAGACGACGGGCGGCGTGACGTTGAACACGACCGTGTACGTCGTGTCGGCCGCGAGGGCCGGGTACGCCGCGACCGCCGGCGGCGCGCCGGTTGCGCTGGTCGAAGGCGTCGCCCGCGGCGCGGGTGCGATGAAGAGGGGCACGGGCATCGCGCCGCCGAGGAGCTCCGGCGTCAAGCCCGGCGCGGGTGTTCCGGAGAATCCGAGCGAGCCTGCGGCAGTCGGAACGCCGGTCGCCCCCGGAATCGGGTAGAGCAGTTGCGGTACTACGCGAGCCGGCGCAATGGGGGTTCCACAGCAGTCGGTGTTGCAGCCGTTTCCGAGGGTGTCGCACCCCGTGAAGGCCGATGCGGTCGCTGCGGCCGGGACGAGCATGGCGAAGAGAAGGCGATACCGCATTGCGGCTCCTTGTTGAAGGGCGTGCGCGAAAGTTAACGCGAGGCTTGCGCCGCGCTTGGAGATGGAGCCGGTGAGTGCGTGGGCAGTGGGGACGGACTTGGTGCGTGAGCCGGGCCCGCTGAGGGGATGATGCCGCCGTTGCCGCATCCGCCCAGACCGACCGAGATGGCAGTCGCGGCGACGAGCGTCAAGAATGCGATCCGCCCGATCATGGTATAGCCCACATGGGCTAATATCTTATGGCTTGCTGGGAAATATCCTCGGACGACCCCCGGACGCTTATGGCCCGAGAAGGCTATGTTACGCGGTATCAGAATTGTGCCGCATGGGTTCGACTCAGTCCGCGCCGGCGTTCACGCTGGCTCAGGCGCGGGCCGCTTACCGGCGCGCGGAGTTCTCCGGTGCGGCCGCGGCTCTCGACGCGATGGCCGCCGACGACGGCTGGTTCGGCGCGGCCGCGCTACTGCGCGCACGTATTTATCTCAAACGCGATCCGGCGGCCGCACTCGCGCATCTCGCGCTCTGCGCGAACGTGTTCTCGACGCCGCGCGAGCGTGCCGAAGCGGAGATGCTGCAGGGCGTCAGCTATGCGCGCCTGGGTGACCCACCGGCCGCCGAGGCCTGCTTCGCAGCCGGCGCGCGCCTCGCATCGCGCGGTGATGCGCTCGCGCTCGAGATCACATATCAGCGCGCCGCCGCGGCCTGGATCGTGCGCGACCTCGACGGCGCGGAACTTCTGCTAAAAGACGTCTTGGCGGCTGCCCCGGGCGAATTTCTCGGCGTGCCATCGGTGTCGGGCGACTTGCTCATTGAGGCATCCGGTTCGAGCGATTTGCTCGTCGAGGCGTACGTGCTGCAGGGAGCGATCGCCGCCGCTCGAGGCGATGTCGCAGGCCAAGGCGCGGTCCTGCTCGACGCGCTCGGATTGGTTCGCGCTTCGGCATCACCCGGCGTGCTGCACTGGGCGTCGATTGCAAGCCAGATCGCGAACCTCGCACACGAATTGCCGTCCGATTCTCTGCGCGACGCGGCCTTCACGGAGCTCGGTGCGGTGCCGTGGACGCCGGACCTCGCCGAACTGCGTTTCGCGATGGTGCGCTCGGTGGCGTGGCGCCGCGCGCTCGACGGCGATGAATTCAATGCATTCCGGCTTCTAAGAGAAGCGGCGACTCTCGCACCCACGGATGCCTGGCGGGTGACGGCCTACTGCGACCGGGCCTATTTCGCCACGGCGCTAGGAGAACGGCGTTGGGCCGAACAGGAGCTCAGCGACGCGCACGAGCTGGCCTCGCGCGTCACCTGGACGGCCCTCGACGGCGAAGAACGGTTCGCCCTCTCGGAGCTTGCCGAATTGTTCGCGCCGCGCGACGCGGCCCTGGCCCTGGCGTACGTCGCGCGCTACAAGGACGCGGGCAAGCGGTACGCGCGCACCTTGGCGTCGCATCACGACCGGCGCGTCGACGCGATGGAGGCATACTCGTTCGGGGTCGTGCAGCTCGCGCTCGGCCGGCGAGGCGAGGCCGAACGCCTGTTGCGCGAGGCCTGGGACGTGTATGATGGCCTCGGTTACGACTGGCGAGCCGGCCGCGCCGCGCGCGCGCTGTTCGCCGCAACCGCGGACCAGGTTTGGCACGTTCGGGCCGCGAGCAAACTCGCGCCTTATCCGCGCAGCTGGCTCGTGTCGACGTCGGGCGACGTGACAACGCCCACCGCTCCGCTCGAACTGGCGGCGCTAACCCCCGCGCAGCTGGCCGTCTACCGGCTGCTGCTCCGTGGTAACTCGACGGCCCAAATCGCGGCCCAACTCGCCCGCAGCGAGTTCACCGTGCGCAATCACGTCAAAGCGATCTTCAAAGCTTTCAACGTCAATTCGCGGCCTGAGCTCCTGGCGCGCGCCCACGAAATTCCGGGGGCCGCGTTACTTTAGGTATTTACCGTAAAACGCTTGGACGCGGTCCCAAGCGTCGGCGGCTTCGCGGGTCGAGCTGCTGTTGCCGGTCGTGCGGAAGAACGAGTGGCCGACGTTGGGATACATCTGCACGTCGAAACGCTTGTTGGCGGCTTTGAGCGTCGAGGTGATCGTGTTCACGTCGCCCTGCCCGATCAGCACGTCTTGGCCGCCGAAGACCAGCAACAGCGGCGCGCGGATCTGCTTGGCGTCCTCGATCGGCGCGGCTTCGCCGCTCGGCATCAGCGAGGCGATGCTCTGGCCATAGAAGACGACGGCCGCGTTGATGCCGGCCAAGGTCGCGGTCACGAACGCGATCGTGCCGCCGAAGCCGAAGCCCCACGTGCCGACATGCCCCGATTCAACGTAGGGCTGGTCGTTGAGCCAATCCCGGGCGGCGGCCACGTCTTCGCAGGCTTCCGCCTTTTTTACCGCCTGAGCGGCCGCTTCGCCCCGGGCGCGGCCTTCCTCGGTGAAGGGCTCGCTCAAGGTCGGATTGGTCCGGTGAAAATAGTTGATGGCGAGGCCCACGAACCCCAGGCTCGCGACGAGATCCGTGATCCGCTTGAGCTCGTCGTCGAAGCCGTACACGCCCTCGAGCACGATAACGGAGGGATACGTCCCGCTCGCGCCCGGCCGGGCGAGATAGGCCGGCATCTTGCCGTCGCCGACGTCGATGGACAGATCCGTCGATAAGATCATGGGGCTCCTTGGAGTCTGGAAAGTTTCCACGAGCGGTTCCCAGGGCGGGAATAAGTTTCCCGTGTCTCCCGAAGAGGTTTGTGACCGTATATGCTAGCGATGGAAAAGGTTCTCGACGCGGAATGATTTTCACCTTATACGGGGGGACACGTCCCCCCGATCCCCCCACCGGGGACTCCCCCGGTTCTCCATAGTCGAACCACCTTCGCGTGGCGCCAAGTCTCTACACCGGGGACACGTCCCCC
>Ga0116229_10014812_pt1 | contig 10762 bp, 8 predicted proteins | sample S1TSphgellanicum_3_FD_87313 | JGI IMG/M metagenome (GOLD analysis project Ga0116229, IMG submission 87313) | Host-associated microbial communities from peat moss isolated from Minnesota, USA - S1T2_Fc - Sphagnum magellanicum MG | ecosystem: Host-associated > Plants > Peat moss > Unclassified...
CTCGACGCCATCGGATTCCTGCGCGACATCGGCAAGCACTTCACCGTGAACTACATGCTGCAGAAGGACTCGGTCCGCTCGCGGATGGACGCGGGGATCTCGTTTACCGAGTTCGCCTACATGCTGCTCCAGTCCTACGACTTTCTCGAGCTCCACCGCCGCCAGGGCGTGACGCTCCAGCTGGGCGGCAGCGACCAGTGGGGCAACATCACCGCGGGGATCGAGCTCGTACGCCGCACCACCGGCGCCGAGGCGCATGGCATCACGGTGCCGCTCGTGACGACGGCGACCGGGACGAAGTTCGGCAAGACGGAAGCGGGCGCCGTCTGGCTCGATCCGGCGCGGACCTCGCCGTACCAGTTCTATCAGTTCTGGATCAACGTCGACGACCGCGACGTCGGCCGCTACCTCCGGTACTTCACGCTCCTCCCGCGCGACGCGATCGAGGCGCTCGAACGGACCGCCGCCGAGCACCCCGAGCGCCGCGAGGCCCAGCGTGAACTCGCGAATGACGTGACGACGCGTCTCCATGGCGCCGACGCGGCGACGGCGGCGCGCGAGGCGTCGGAACTCCTCTTCGGCCGCGGCGACCAGAACGCCGTGTCGCCCGAGGTGCTCGATGTGCTCAAGAAGGAGATTCCCTACCAGGAGTGCCGCATTGGCGCGGCCCCTTCGGTATCGTCAGATGCGTCGGGCGCAGACAATACGGTCACGATCCAAACGGGAGTGGCCGGCACGGCCGCGGTCGGAGACGTCGTGGCGGTCGTCTCCACGGTGCTCGACCTCCTCGTCGCTTCCGGATCGGCCGCCTCGAAGGGCGACGCCCGCCGACTGATCCAGCAGGGCGCGGTCTCGATCAACGGCACCCGCGCGACACCCGAGACGACCGCCATCGCCGACTGGCCACTGCTCCCCGGCGGCCACCTGCTGATCAAGAAGGGGAGTCGCGACTACCGCCTCGTGCGACTCGACGCCCAGTAATCGCTACCGACTGGCGCGGCTCGACGCGCCGTACCGCGGATCCAGCGCGTCCCGCAGCGCATCGCCGAGCAGGTTGAACGCGAGCACCGCGGCGCCGATCGCGAGACCGGGCGCGAGCGACGTCCATGGCGCGTGCCGCAGCTGGTCCAGGTCCCGGCCGTCGGCGATCATCGCCCCCCAGCTCGGCGTCGGCGGCTGCACCCCCAGCCCCAGAAACGAGAGCGCCGCCTCGGCCATGATCGCGCCGGCGATCCCGAGCGTCGCCGCCACGATCACCGGCGCGATCACGTTGGGGAGCACATGCCGCCACAGAAGCCGCCGGTCCCGCGCGCCGAGCGCGCGGATCGCCTGCACGTATTCGAGATCGCGCACGACGAGCGTCTGCCCGCGCACGAGACGCGCCATCCCCGCCCAGCCGACGAAGCCGACCGTCGCGAAGACGACGACCAGCGACGGCTGCAGCGCCGCGACCATCGCGATCAGCAAGAGCAGCGTCGGGAACGCGAGCGTGATGTCGGCGAGCCGCATGATGATCTCGTCGACCCAGCGCCCGTAATACCCGGCGAGCAGCCCCATCGTGACGCCAAGTCCGACGGCGATCGCCTGCGAGATGCATCCCACGGCGAGCGAGATGCGCGCACCATAGACGAGCCGCGCCCAGACGTCCCGGCCCTCGCCGTCGGTCCCGAGCCAGTGCGCGGCCGACGGCGGCTCGAGCCGGCCGACCAGGTCGAGCGCGATCGGATTCGCCCGCGCAAGCACCGGCGCGCCGACCGCGGCGACGACGATCGCGACGACGACAGCCGCGCCGACGATCGCCCGCGGATCGCGCCGAAGCTGCTGCCAGGCACTCACGAAACCCGCGCCCTCGTGGCATCCGAGCCCGCGTCGGCATTGCTGCCGCTCCCCGCCAGCGCGGCTGCGCCCGCGGCCATCACCGCGTCCGCCGTCCCCTCCGGCGGCTGCCGGCGCCAGCGACGATGCTGCCAGAAGTACTGCGCCGGCGCCCGCCGGATATGGCGCTCCAGCGCGGCCGTGTAGCGCGCGACCAGTGTGTCGACGTCGCGCTCGCGGTCACCCGTCCGCTCGACCGGGATCGCCTCGACGGTCATCCGGAAATTCCCGTCGACGAGCCGCATCGACGAGGCGACGAGCACCGGCGCATCGAGCCGGAGCGCGAAGACCGCCGGCCCGCGCGGCGTCTTCGCCGGCCGGCCGAAGAACGGCACGAATGTCGACGCCATCCCGCGCACCCCCTGATCGGACAGCATCGCCACGAGCCGTCCGTCCTTGAGCGACCGCACCGACCGCCGCACCGCCTCCGAGTCCGGGATGATCGTCATGCCGATCCGTTCGCGCATCGTCGTCACGTACTGGTCGAAGAGCGGGTTCGCCTGTCGCCGCGCGATCGCGTCGGTCGGCACGCCACGCGCGGCAAAATAGGCGCCGGCGAGTTCGGCGTTGCCGAGGTGCCCGGTCACCAGCACGATCCCGCGTCCGTCGGCGATCGCGGCCTCGACCAGCGGCCACCCTTCCACTTCAGTGAACAGCGCACGCACCCCCGCCGCGCCGATCCGCGGGATCAGCGCCACCTCGGCGACGTTCCGTCCGAGATGCCGATACGACTCGTGGGCCGTCTGCCGCACCTCGCGTGCCGTCATCGCCGGGAACGCGGCGGCGATCTGCGACTCGACGACGCGACGCCGGATGCGGAGCGGCGAGTACCCGAGCCCGCCGAGCGCGGCGCCGAGCGACGCCGCCCACGACCAGGGCAGTGTCTCGAGGGCCGCGACGACGGCGCGGAGCGCGAGATACTGCGCGCGATCGGCGAGCGTCGCTCGGCGGCTCACGATGCCACCCGGTCGACGAACGCCAGCGTCTCTCGCGCGACGCGATCCCAGTTGTAGTGCGCGACGACCGCGGCGCGCGCGGCGGCACCCATCCGCTGGCGCAGCGCGTCGTCGTCCAGCAACCGCCGGATCGCGCCGGCCGCGGCGGCGACGTCGGTCGGCGGGACAATCAGCCCCGTCTCGCCATCGCGCACCGCCGCCCGTACCCCGCCCGAGTCGCCGGCGACACTCGCCGTGCCGCTCGCCGCGGCCTCGACGAACGACAGCCCGAACCCCTCGACACTCACCGCGCCATCGCGCCGCGAGAGCCCGACGTACACCGTCGCCGTCGCATACGCCTCGGCGATCTCGGCGTCACTCAATGCGCCGGCGATCGTCACGCGGTCGGCGACGCCGAGCGAGAGGGCGAGCGCACGCAGCCGAGCCTCGTCCGGGCCGGCGCCGATGATCAGGTACCGCACCGCCGACGGCAACGAGGCCAGCGCCTCGATCGCGATATCCTGTCCCTTGTGCGGCACGAGTCGCGCGACGGTGAGCAGGAGCGGCGCGTCCCCGAGTCCGAGTCGCGCACGCAGTGCACCCGTATCGCGGTCGGGACGGAAGTAGGCCGGATCGGTGCCAAGGTCGATCGCCGCGACCGGCGGCGGCTGTCGCACCCCGGCCGCGGCCATGACGTCGGCGACGAGCGCCGCGCTCCACTCCGAGATCGCGACGACGCCGGCGGCGCCCGCGAAGAGCTGGCGCGCCGTGAAGCGCTTCAGCGCGCCCGCCGGTCCGGCGAACTTCCGCGCTTCCTTGAGCAGGTCCATGCCGTATACATAGACGAGATACGGCACGCGCGTCCGCCGCGCGATCGCCCAGACGGGATAGCCGGCCGGCCGGATGTTGCCGCAGTGCAGCACCGTCCCGCTCGGCCAGGCGCGCGCCCCGAGCGCGCGGGCCCAGCGCAGCTGGCTCACCAGCCGCTTCGCGTCACGTTGGTCGAAGGGCTCGCGCTCGATCGGATACGACTCGCCCCGATCGAACGTGGCGGCCGCCACCGGATCACGCGGCTGCGCGACCGTCGAGACGAGCACGCCACCCGCGGGCGCGAGTCGGCGGCAGAGTTCGACGTGACGCCTGGCGATCCCGCCCAGGTCGGGGCCGTAGTCCTGGGTGACGAAGACGTGGCGCGCGGACCGCGACGCCGGTGCCATCACCGCGCACGCCACTGCGTGCGGTCGCGCGCCACCTCGACGGCCCGCTGCAGCGCGTCGACCATCAGCGACGCACTGTATTCGCGCGCCACGCGGGCGTGCCCCGCCTGCCCCATCGCCGCACACCGGTCGCCCTGCGACAGGAGCTCGGCGATCGTCGCCGCGACCGACGTCGTATCGCCCGGCGGAAGCACGCATCCGGTGATCCCGTCGGCGACGTAGCGCGCCGCCACGGTCCCGCGCTCGACGAGCACCGGCGTCCGCATCGCCATGAAGTCGAGCGCGCCGAACGCGCCGCCGTCCTGCCCGGCGACGACCCACCCGAGATCGGCCGCCCTGAGCACCGCGAGATCGTCATCGCGCGCCTCGAGATGGGTGACCACGCCCCCGATCCCGAGCGCGGCGGCGTGCATCCGGAGATCCTCGTGCCCCGCGCCCGGGCCGAAGAGGAGGAGATGGAGCTCCGGATGCCGAGGCGCCAGCTGGCCGACCGCGCGCAACACCGTCGCCGCCCGCGCCTTCCCGTCGGGATCGTAGACGCAGACGAGCAGCCGGGCGTCGCCGACCTGCGCCTCGGGGACCCCCAGCCCGTGCAGCGGGGCCGGTCGCAGCTCGTCATACCGTTCCGTCTCCACGCCGACATCGACGATCGCCGTCTCGCGCGCGCGCGGCACCGTCGGCGCGGCGGCGGCGTCCTCGGCGCTCGTGAAGAGAAAGCCCGTCGAGGCAATGCGCGCCGCGAGGCGCGTCGTCTCGCCGCCATCGAGTCGTGCGCCCGCCCCCGTTCGCCTGAGGATCGCGCCCCGCTGCGCCCAGCGCGTCGCCAGCGCGGCCACCAGATGGTCGCGGCTCTCCTCGACGACGACCGTCTCGATGAACCGGTCGAGGATCACGCGCCGGAGATGCCAGACGTCGGCGACCAGCGTGCCCCGTCCGCCCTCGAGCGCCACGACGTCGCACCCTTCGGCCTCGGCATGCGTCGCCACCGCGCCCGCCGGGCAGACGATCGTCACCTGGTAGTCGCGCGCGGCCAGCCCGCGGCCGGCGGCGACGCACGCGCGCGCGCTCCCCGTCCAGACCGGGGAGGTGAGATAGAACAGGACGCGCACGCGGGGCGGGTCGTCCCGGGGCTAACGGACCGGGGCCGTGATCCGGCCCACTAGTGCGACCCGACCGCCGCCGGCAGCCCGTCCTCGAGCGGCGCCCGGAACTGCGCCGCGTGCAGGCGGTAGTAGGCACCACGCTCGGCGAGCAGCGCGTCGTGGGTGCCGCGCTCGACGACGCGGCCGCGATCGAGCACGAGGATCAGGTTCGCGTGCTGGACCGTCGACAGCCGGTGCGCGATCACGAAGACGGTGCGGCCGGTCAGCAGCCGGTCGATCGCCTCCTGCACCAGTCGCTCCGACTCGGTGTCCAGCGCCGACGTCGCCTCGTCGAGAATCAGGATCGGCGGGTCGACGAGCAGCGCCCGCGCGATCGCCAGCCGCTGCCGCTGCCCGCCCGAGAGCCGGGTCCCGCGTTCGCCGAGCACCGTGTCGTAGCCGCGGGGGAGCGCGCGAATGAACCCGTCGGCGTTCGCCGCACGCGCCGCCGCCTCGATCTGCGCGTCGGTGTACCGGCCCTCGGAGCCGTAGGCGATGTTGTTGCGCACCGTGTCGTTGAACAGCACGGTGTCCTGGCTCACGATGCCCGTCAGCGCGCGCAGCGACGAGAGCTCGATCTCGCGCGCGTCGACGCCGTCGATGAGGATCCGGCCGTGCGTCGGATCGTAGAACCGCGGGATCAGATCCACGAGCGTGCTCTTCCCCGCCCCGCTCGGGCCCACGAGGGCGACGACATCCCCCTTCCGCGCCGTGAACGCGATGTCGCGCAGCACCGGCGTCGCGACCCCCGCCACGGCGTCATGCACGCCGGCGTCATGCACGCCGGCGTCATACGCAAACGACACGTCCTCGAAGACGACGCCCGTCTCCAGCCCCGCGATCCGCCGCGTGCCGCGATCGAGCTGCGTCTCCGTCGGGCGGTCGAGGACGGCGAAGATCCGGCGCGCCGCGATCTCGGCGTTGGCCGCCGTCGTGCGCAGCTGCGCGACCTGCTTGAGCGGCTGCAGGAGCCGCATCACGACCGTCAGGAAAACGATCAGCTGCGACCCGGTCAGCGTATGCGCGACCAGCACCTCCCGGGCGCCGACCCAGAGCAGGGCGACGGCGACGACCGTCCCCGCCGTCTCGGTAAACGGCTGCGAGCGGAGCGCGTAGTCGGTGACCTTCATCATGATCGCCGAATAGCGCCCACTCGCCTCGACGAACCGCCGCTCCTCGTACGGTTCGGCGCCAAACGACTTGACGAGTCGCATCCCGGTGACGACTTCCTGCAGCACGCTCATCATCCCGCCGTACTCGTCGCGCGCCTTGCCGCTCCGCGCGCGCAGCTTGCGCAAGAGCGGCTGCAGCACGAGCATGATCGCCGGTGCGGCGACGAGCGCAAAGAGCGTCAGGTGCGCCGAGACGGCGAAGAGGAAGGCGATGTAGCAGATGAGGAGCGAGATGTTCTGGAACCCCTGCGTCACGATCTGCGTGATCAGGACCTTCGTCGAGTCGGCGTCGTTGAGGACCGTCGTGATCACCTCGCCGGCACGCGTCTCCTTGAAGTAGCCGATCGGCAGGCGCTGCAGGTGCGCGTAGACGGCGTTGCGAAGATCGCGCGTGACGTACTCCTGCAGCTGCGCCCCGTAGGTGCCGCCCCGCCACGCGAGCAGGTTCTTCACCGCGACCGTCCCCACGACCATCAGGATCACGACCTCGAGCGAGCGCATCTTGTCGCTCTCGTCGAGCAGCCGGCCGACGGTCGCGGCGAGGATGTGCGTCAGCCACCCGCTGTTGAGCGGGAGCAGCGACTTGAGCCCGAAGAGGGCATTGAGGAACGGAATCAGCAGCGCAAACGCGTAGGCGTCGAGCGCGGCCGCGCCCATGCTGCAGACGATCGCGCCCGCCATCAGCCGGCGATGCGGGCGCAGAAACCGCAGCAGGCGGCGGACGGTGCGGGGTCCCTGGGCGGTGCCCCTGGCGGGGTCCGAGGCGGTGGCCGTGGGAGAGGCGGGCGCGGTGCTCACGTCCGGAGGACGCGGCTCACCGGCGTGGCGTCAACAGCGCCACGGGGAGGATCACCTCTTCCGGCGTGACGCCGCCATGCAGAAACGAGCCGCGGTACCGGCTCTGGTACTCGCGCAGCTTCGTCGGATAGACGAAGAACGTGTCCCCGGCCGCGAGCAGCGTGTTCCCGCCGTGCCCGCGCTTCGGCAGCCGCAGCGCCTCGGCGCGCGGGAAGAGCAGTGCGTGGTCCGGGATCTCGGCGCGGACGTCCTCGCCGAACTTGTAGCGCAGGTTGGCCGTCGCGTCGCGCTTGGCGAAGACCGTCGCCGGCGTCTGGCAGTGGATCGAGCCGTGATCGCTGGTGAGCAGCACCGAGACCCGCCGCCGCGCCGCCTCGCGCAGCACGCTGAAGAGCGCCGACCGCTGGAACCACTGCCGCGTCAGCTGGCGGAGCGCGATCTCGTCGCGCGCGACCTCGTAGAGGATCGCCGACTCGCTCCGCCCGTGCGTCAGCAGGTCGACGAAGTTGAAGACGAACGCGCTGACCCCTTCGGCGGCGATCGACGCGTTCACGCGTCGATCGAGCTCGTCCGAGTCGACGGCGGTCGAGATCTTCTGGTAGCGGACCGGGACGCCGAAGTGCAGGCGCCGGAGGTGCGCCTCGAGCAGCTCGCGCTCGTGCGCGTTGAGCGACTCGTCCTCGCGCTCGCCCGGCCCCCACCACTCGGGGAACCGCGTCGCGATCTCGGCGGGAAAGAGGCCGCTGAAGAGCGCGTTGCGCGAGTACGGCGTCGCCGTCGGCAGGATCGAGAAGTGGTGCGAGACGTCGACGTCGAAGAGCGGCTCGAGCAACGGCTGCAGGACGAGCCACTGGTCGAGCCGGAGGCAGTCGACGACGATGAAGACCGCGGCCTTGTCGCGGGTGAGGATCGGCGAGAGCGACTGCTCGATCACATCGACGGAGAGCGGCGGCCGATCGCCGTCGAGGTTGGCGAGCCACGCCGGATACGACTCGGCCATGAACGCGGCGAACTCGCGATGCATGTCCGGGTAGAGTCCGCGCAGCGACTCGTAGAGCCCCGTCTCGCCGGCGCCCGCCAGTTCGACATCCCACGCCATCAGCTCGCCGTAGCGCGCGACCCAGCCGCGCCAGTCGAGCGGCCGCACGCGATCGAGCTCGATCTCGCGGAACCGCTCGACGAACCGGCGCGAGAGCGCCTGCTGGCGGAGCCGCGGGCCGTCGAGGATCCGCCGCACGACGCTCAGCACCTGTCGCGGGTTGACCGGCTTGATCAGGTACTCGCGGACGTTGGCGCCGATCGCCTCGTTGAGGGTCGCGTCCTCGTCACTCTTGGTGACCATGACGACCGGGAGGTTCGGCGAGAGCGCCCGAATGTCACGGTACGCCTCCAGCCCGCGCGTCCCCGGCATCTGTTCATCGAGCAGCACCAGATCGAACGGGCGCCGGCGGAGGAGCTCGACCGCATCCTCGGCGTTGCTGGCCCATTCCACGTCGTAGCCGCTCTCCCGCAGGAAGATGCGGTGCGATTCGAGCAAATCGGCTTCGTCGTCGACCCAAAGAACGGCCTTGGTCATCGGTGCCATTTCAGCGGAATCTACCCGGCTCCCCTACATTCGTCAGGTGTTCGCGACCCGTCCGCCGTACGCGCTGCACACGCCGCCGTTCCGGTTTCCCGCGCTCGCTGCACTGGCGGGAAGAGGCCAGCTCGGCGGCGATCGGGAAGTCGCGTTGGCGGCGTTCGTGACCGCGCGCCTCGTCACCGGAGTCCTACCCCCCAACGCGCTATCCGCTCCGGTCCGTGCCACGCGCGCGGCCGCCGCGCGCCAGTGGCTCGCGGCGCTGACGCTCCCCGCGGCGATGCGCCTCGCCCTCGTGCGCCTCGCCGATGCCACCGCCGCCGCCGACCCCGTCAGCGTGGAGTCGGCGCTCCGCGCGATGCTCGACGCGATCGACCCGACCCTCGACACGCTCGCCCGCCAGGAACTCGCGACGCTGATCCGCGCCGTCGAGACCGCCGGTCAGAACGGACACAACGGGCATGCCGAGCCGACGCCACCGACGGCACCGCCAGCGCGCGCACGCCGCGCGTCACCCGCCTCGAGCCCGCGGAGCGAGTCAACGCGCAGCGAGTCAGCGCGCAGCGAGTCAGCGCGCAGCGAGTCGGCGCGCAGCGCGTCAACCCGCGACGAAGCCAAGCGAGGCGAAGGCAGGCGAGGCGAAGGCGCGCGAGACGACGGCACGCGAGACGAAGGCACGCGAGACGACTCCGCGCGCGACGCACCAGCGCGCGACGGAGCCTGACGCCGCCCGGACCGCGCCAGCGTCGACCGGACGATGCTCGGGCCAGCTCGCGGGATGCGCGCCCGGCCGCCGGGACCGGGGCGCGTTCCGGTCGTCTTGAGAGAGATGACCCCGCCCGTCGCCTCCGACCGCTCCGCCCCGTCGGCCCTGACCCGCCTCGTCGAGCGGATCGATGCGCGCGCGGACGGCGCGCCGACCGCCGACACCGTCCCGACCGGATTCCCGAGCGTCGACCGCCTCCTGGGCGACGGGATGCGCACCGGCGACCTGACCGTCCTCGGCGGGGATGTGGGCAGCGGGAAATCCGCGTTCGCCCTCGCCGTGGCGATGCGCGCCACGCTCTTGGGACACCGCACTGCGTTCTTCTCGAGCGAGATGGCCCCCGATCGCGTCCACGAGCGTGTGCTGGCGATCCAGGGTCGCGCGCGGATCGATGACATGCGGCGCGGCACGCTGACCGACGCCGCGCGCGCCGGCCTGGGCGAGGCGACCGTCGCGCTCCGCGAGCTGCCGCCGATCGCCCATGTGCTGCCGTCGTCGGTCGAGGCGCTGGGCGATGCGGTCGCCGGCCTCGGTGGCGCGCGACTCGTCGTCGTCGACGCGATCCAGGCGCTTGCCGCACCCGACCGCCCGCTCGACGAGGGGATCGCCGCCGCCGTGCGCGCGCTCAAGATGCTGGCGATTCGCGCCGACGTGGCGATTCTCGCGACGTCGCACGTGCCCGGTCTCGTACGCGACCGTCCCGATCCCCGCCCCACCCTCGATGACTTCGGCGCGCTGCAGTCGGTGAAGCAGACCGCCGACCTCGTCCTCGGCCTCTTCCGCGAGGAGATGTACGGCGGCGCGCACAACGTCGAGGGTGCGACCGAACTCCTCGCGCTCAAGAACCGCAACGGCGCCACCGGCTACGTCGATCTCTACTTCTACAGCCAGTGGATGCGCTTCGAGGACCTGCTGGAGCCGGAGTAGCGCTTGCGCGTCGCGCCCCCGCCGGCGACCGTCCGCGAGAGTGGAGCGGCCACCGCCAATGCTGCATATTGCAGCCATGGCCGGTCACTCCAAATGGAAGCAGATCAAGCACTACAAGGCCGCGACCGACGCCAAGCGGGGCGCGCACTTTACCAAGCTCATCCGTGAGATCACGATGGCCGCCAAGACCGGCGGCGGTGATCCGGCGGGGAACCCGCGCCTCCGCACGGCGATCGACAACGCCAAGGCGGCGTCGATGCCGAAGGAGAACATCGAGCGCGCCGTCAAGAAGGGGACGGGCGAACTCGAGGGCGTCGACTACGTCGAGGTGATGTACGAAGGCTACGGCCC
>Ga0116229_10014813_pt1 | contig 10759 bp, 8 predicted proteins | sample S1TSphgellanicum_3_FD_87313 | JGI IMG/M metagenome (GOLD analysis project Ga0116229, IMG submission 87313) | Host-associated microbial communities from peat moss isolated from Minnesota, USA - S1T2_Fc - Sphagnum magellanicum MG | ecosystem: Host-associated > Plants > Peat moss > Unclassified...
AAATCTTCTTTTCAAATTGGGAATTTTTTTCCATTTTTTCAACCTCACAAAATTGAAAAAAAATCCCTAATCTCAACATTATTTAAGTAATATTCTTTTATTTTTGTTTTGTTTTACAATCTTTACCTTCACTTTCACCATCAAATTTTTAACATCATAATGGTCACATAGGAGCGATATTCCACCATTCACCCTGAGTTTCTTAGGGTCAAAGCTCATTCAAAAATATATTGCAAAAGGGCACATAGAAATTCATGATGTCCAACAAATAATCTCCAAAGAAGTTCCTAATTATGTTGCAGAATCTTTCCTAATTGCCAATTACATCATATAATGGTTTGTTAATCAAAATTGGATAATGACCACCCACAGCTTGGTCAGGTCTTTTGTCCAATTCCCTTTTCTTTTTCCTTCTCTAGCAATAATCTCCCAAGCTCCTAGTCTCCAAAGAAGTTCCCAATTATAGCAGAATCTTTCTTGAGTGCCAATTACAACATATAATGGCTTATCATTAATGAAACCCGGCTAACGACCACTCGCAACTTGGCCAAGTCCTTACTTCTCTTCTATAACAAATAATCTCCGAAGCTCCTAATTATGTAGCGAAATATCTTTTGAATGTCAATTATGCCATTTAATGGCTATTAGTTTGACCCGGCTTCTGACCACCTGCAACTTGTCCGGGTCCTTTTTTCTATTCTTCTTTCTCTTTTCTCCTCTTCTTTTGTATTGTATTCTAGGTGAGAAGGTAGTATGAAGGTCAGGGTTGAGAAAATAAAACAGCCTAAAAAAAACTCATTAGTCAGAAACTAAAAAAAGTTGAATGATTAAGTGTCGCAACCCCACTTTGAAGGAAGTGGGAGGTCACCACTCACATTCCCGAAAATGGGACTTGGGAGTCCTTCGAGACTCCCAAAATTTTAGAGTTCGATTGCAGGGGTCAAAACACCTTGCATTAAGGTGTTCTTTATATCATTGGAAAGGTCTTGAAGTGTAGATGTCCAAAATGGCCTCACATGAGCCATTTGGACATCTGCAGCACAAGTTATGGTTGAAAGAAGGGCTGGGAGTCAAACTGCCAGTTTGGCTCCCGACCACTAAAAGTCAGGAATCGACTTGATCCCGATGCGTGCAGGTAAAGTGTGACACATTGTTGGAAAGCTCTTGAGGAGAAATACAACTTTGCTTTAGACCTCGTCCCAATCTGAAGTCAAGGCGAGAAGTTATGAACGCCCAAAGTCTTGGGAGTCTAAACCGGAACAATTTTGGGACTCCACTTTGGGAGTCCCAGGAAAAAGTGCCATTCGGATGCAAGTGCGGCAGTGAGACGCAGAGAATACTATATGGGGGAAGGTGGTGGCTTCCCTCGAGTTCGGGCCGTGGTGAATCAAGGTCACTCGTGGCTTGTCCCAACACTGAAAGTGTGCAGAATGAGTTCTAACCAACTTGTTGGTTGGATTTGGATGCAGGACCAATAACTAAGTAAGCTTGTTTCTCTTCCTAGTCCAATCCTAGAGCTTTCAGCACGCCCCTTTTACCCCCTTTAATGCTGGAAGCTGGGAGCGTGCCCCGAGTCCCTCACATTTCCGCAACTTGAGAGACTTAGCCCCAACTTGGGGCTAACTTGGGACTTGGGAGCGCGTCATTAAGGCTAGATGAAAAAATGCAGCCCATCCCATGGATAGAAAGGCCAACTGGTGCATTGGTGGGTGCTGGTTCCACTTTTTCTTCACCTCGTCAAAATAAACAGACCATGACAAGAGGAATGGATGACCGGTCAAATGGACGAATGGATGACGGGATAGATGGATGCACCCCGTGCCTAATGCATAGGTTTGAACCCCGTGCCTAATTCACAGGTTTGAACCCCATGCCTAATGCATAGGTGTGTGTGTATTTGACGATACATTTGTTCGTCGTGCCACACCTATATTTCACTCTTTCTCTGCACCGTTGGAGTAAACAGACCATGATGAGACGGATGGAGGGATGGATGATGGGACGGATGGATGAAATGATGTTTCACGACGTCCTTTACTTTGCTCGCTGCGTCGCATCTGTATTCCACTATTTCTCCACCCCGTCAAAGTAAACAAACCATGACAGGACGGATGGATGACAGCATAGATGGATGAAATGATGTTTCATGACGTCCTTTACTATATGTAACCAGATGCACCGATAGAAGGGGTTCAAGTTTTGTTTGAGCACTAGAAACAATGGAACCTTCCCCTTGGATCTGGCCTGCCCTGAGAGTTTAAATGTTCGGTCACCAACTGGATTACCCTAGTAAATATGAATTGCAATAGTATGAATACCCACACTCTCAGGAAGGGATATTATTATTAGCCCAGGTTGAAAATGGTGACCAAGAGTTTTAGAAAAAATAAAATCATGCAACCAATGAGAAGGCTTAGCATGGACTGGGGAGGGCACAACATTTTTATTCCAGGTTGAAGGAGGGGTTTTTTGCTCAAGAGGTAGTGCTCTTCTGTCTAGGTAGGTTTGCATGAGGCCAACTAAGGTTTGCATGAGCCCTAGTTGGCCTCCTAAGAAGATACTTTCTAAAATTGGAGTTAACTTACATTTGAACACATTGGCTCCTTTGTTGGTGGTTTTATTTTCTGATTTTTTCCAAAATACTTTGCCTAAAGTTGAATTGTCACATATATATAAAAGCTAAAATGGTGTGTCATGTGGAAGCCCTTATGCTTCTATTTTAAATAGAGGGGATGACATAGCTACATCCCTCCGATATGAAGTACAGTTTTTTAAACAACTGTCTATAGTCATGGTGACACACTGAAAATCCAATGTAGAAATCTGGCAATCTTTTACTATTTTCTCCCCTCACTTTTGGCTTTTGAAACCCTCCAAAATCACTTCATTTTTGAATTTTTGAATTTTTCATTTCACTTTTCAGTGCTCTGGTAAAAATAATGGCATCAAGGGCTTAAGTGGCAGAATCTGCCACCGAGGACCTAACCCTTAGCATTAAAATTAAGGAGTCAAGCCCAATGAGAAATTTGTAGGCCGGCCATAGAGGACCCCTTTCTTGACATTAAGAGTAGGGATGTAGTTGCAGAATGACAAAATCAGTAGCAAGTGCAATTGGCTCTCAATTAAACACCAGGTGAGCCTGAATGGTCATCCCCAGCCCTTTTATTTATTGGAAAAAAATCGCAGAAAAGTGAAATTAAAAATTGAAAAATTGAAAAAGAAGTGATTTTGAGGGGAAAAATAGTAAATAATAATACTATTTTAAAATTGGATCACATAAGGTATCAATCTTATTGAAAAATTTAGACTCATGAGTTAACAATTTCATTGTCAAAGTAATACCCCTGGTTATCAATTTACTTGGGTTTTTTTTTTTAATAATAAATTATGCATAAAGGTCAGTTTTCAAATAGTCACCTTGCAAACCACCAGTTATATTGTCTAGGTAGGGTAGGCTATAGGGTTTCTTTTTTAAAAAAGTAATATGTATTTTTTCTATTTTTCCATCATAAACATGTTTTCTTTTTTTCCTGTTTTTTTTCATAAACTTTTCTTGATTGAGAGGAGAAAGGAAGAACAGGAAAGGCAAGTGCTCCAAATGCTACAAGTGACAGGCCCTCCAGGCAGAGTCAGCCATTTTCAGTCGAAGTAAACAGACCATGACAGGACGGATGGATGACCGGATGGATGGACGGATGAATGAAATGATGCTTCACGTCTCAACATCCTTTACTATATGTAATAGTGGCTGAAGGGATTTTGGCCCCTAGGTTGATAGGTCTATTTTCGTATGAGGATTTTTGAAAGATATTATTTTGTATTGTGTTGAAACTTCAGATTAGTTATAGAGGTACAATATCAGTAAAGTCACCCTCTGTTTCACCCCCTATCTCCTGTCCTTTCGGCCCCTACCTCTCTTTCAATGGTATCCACAAAGTAACGAAATTTTATTAAATTTGGGTATGAAATGCTGAATCTCAGCATTTAATGCACAAGGTTCGAGAGTAATTGTAGTAGTTGTATAGGTAGGAGCAGTGAACATATATGTAGAACCAGCAGTGCAAGCGCTCAGGGTAAATGAAACACAGGATGAAACTCAGTTTACCACCAAAATTAGTGGAAATACTAGTTTGGGTCCCAGTTACGTGTTTGATGCCCTATTATGCCGAAACTGGCCGTTCTCGCCCCATAATCGCCTGACTTTACGGATAACTGTGATATATTGAAGGATTTTGGCTTTAGAGGATGTTTCGAAGATTATATTTTTGCATGGTGGAATATTTGAGTTTTCATAATTCTTCTTTTGCCTTAAGATACCTTTTAATGTAAATAGCAAGGCCACAGTGTGACACACCCCTTGTTTGAATCATATGGCAGTGAAGACACCATCTTTTTATGAACGTTCCAGATGCAGCTACAGACCACTTGCTGGCCAAATGTAACAGAAAAATCAGGCGGCTAGAGCCCAGCACTCCTTGAGCCCCTTTTATTCCTCCTGGTCTATTCCTCTCTAGGAGCTTTAAAAAACTTGGGTGAATCCCTACCAAACTTGATTAAAGAAAAAGCACTAATCGGAAAGTGAAAAGGATGGATGGTAGCTGGACAGGAACCTGTTTTTCATTGGGTTCCATTCCTATAACTAACCAGCATGATTATCAGAGTTTGTGCCAGACATTTTTTTATTTTAAATTGTTGAATTTTTTTATTGTACCCACCTACTAACCAGTTTTCTGTGATTCTTTACATTTTCAAAGAATGGTCACATCTGGTTCTTTGATTACTTGCAAATGAAAGAACCTTTGTAACCAAAAATTGGGCACAGAAGATATGCCTAATATACTATCTGCATTACCACTCCCATACACAGTTCATCCAAACATTTGAGAAATTTTATTCATAGCATCTTGGAACTGTACTTCCAGGGATCAACACCAAAACCCTAAGAAATCAACACACATGACTACCAATCAACACACAGTGTTCATTGTAATCCTTAACAACCCTAGACCAGAGAACATGGATCAGAATTCTCTATGTTCACCTCTTTGGCCTATGGACAAGTATCATCCCATGCTTCCAAAAGTAAAAATTCAGAATGTCCACCCTTGTTTCCTCAATGATGAATTCCCAAACCAATCCATCCTTACTCCATGAGTGGGGCAAAGATAATTTCTACCCAAAACTTTATGCATAGGACTTGTGAGACTCATAAACCTAGACATTGTCATCCTTTTTAAATTTTTTGTTTCAAATCAAGGAAAACACAAAACATCATTAACACTGCTCTATTCTACAACTTCACATAAAGCTATACCTACACAACGGAAAAGTAACAATTGGATATAGCCTCTGTTGTAGAGAACAAAATCAGCCAGAAGAACCACATGATTTCACAAAACAATGGTACTTAGCATTTCTATGTTGTATCTTGCTAAAAACGTTACTCCTCTTAAATCCTCTTTCTAGCTCCTTATCTCCACCCTTACATTTCTTCCACACAACGCCTGCACACAAAAAATCCACAAAAAGCTTATCAGCTAACACACATGCTCAACAACAAAATAGGTATAGCAGAATTGGAAAAATGACAATGCCATTGCTAGTCACCATCGCCTTCCTTCTTCAAGGACAAACTACCAAAAACGTGATGATCTCATCACCATGCAGCAAAACACAAAAAAAGTAAAACCCTAGCTACATCTTGCAACTCACAGGACATGCCTTTAGGTCACACCTTAACTTTGAAGCTAGTTCTTACAAAATTGATTATCTTTTCACTCATAATAGTCTATCATGTGTTGTCCATTTTGTAAGTTACTCAACATGGGGGCAACCTATTACCTCTCACCTCCTCAAATTAAAGACACATTATATATGTACAATGTGGGGACCGGCTGTCAGTATTTTTTTTATTGGAATATTTTCGCAAAAATTCGACCTGAAAAATGTGATTTTGACTTATACAAAAGATTTTTCGTGAGAAAATGGTCCAAGTTTGCCCAAATTTCTACAAAGTTCCAATAGGTAGCCAAGAATATAGAAGGATCCTAGTTTTTTTCTACTTCATATTTAGCATGTAACCATAATTGGTTAAAATACTTTCTAGATGGTTGCAACCTTGGCTACATTACAAAATCCATAAAAAAAACCCTACTAGCTGTTGTCTCTCACCTTCTTAAAATCCAAAAGATCTGTCACTTAAAGTTAAGAATCCTCACTTAACTTTTGGTTGTAGTTCTCAAGCACAACTAGTTCTTTCAGCCTCTTGTAGTATTTTTGTTAAACTAAATATTTTAAGAATATCGATGAAAAAAATTTCAGTTGTAAAGCAATATAATTAAATTCACATGTCTTTTAATTTCATAACTATAGTTATTTCTATTTTTTGAAATTTCAAATTGAAAGAAATTTCATTATTTCATAAATAATTATTTCAAAAATCTCAATGTAATTTCTTTTATTAAAATAATGTAATAATATGATTTCATACAGAAACTAATCTCACAATCAGATTTTACAATTTTTTAGTTTTTCTAAAATTATAATTATTTTAATTTTATAATTTCCTAATTACAATCAATCAATTATCAAAACTAACATATCTTATATCATGCACACCATAGTTTGATTTACAAAAAATTAGTCATGCTGATATAACTACAATTTCAACTTTATAGCCACTAAATGTGTTCATAATTCTCTAAACCTTTTTATGTACATATGTGGTTTCAAATGGGCGAACATACACATCATAGTGATGACATTCTTCATTTTGCAAAATAAAATTCTTTAAAATTCTTCATTTAGCACCTTGTCATAACATTCTTCGGGCGTGAATTTTAACGAATTTTGACGAATTTTAACGAATTTTAACAAATTTTGATGAATTTTAACGAATTTTATGGAGATCTTTGGGCTTCCATAACATTCCCACACCAAGAATGTCATAACTATGATACACATCAATTAATCTTCACAAACATTTGAATGCATGTTTACATTTTAGGGTTGAAGTTAAATTGAGATTTATGTAATTTTTATATTTTTCAATTATTGTCCCCCAAAACCCTTTTTTTCTTTGAGTCATTTTAAACAAAAATTGATTTGATTGCCAATTATTCAACAATCTAAAAAATATGAAAAGATCACATCAATGTCATTTGTTTTCATAACATGTCATTGCAGCCCTATTGATAGAAGACTGAATGTTCAGCAAACTGCAGACAATTCTAATCACATAACTGTGACTCCAAGGTACACAGATCCCCAACTTTGCATTTAACAAAAGACAACTAGCTGATCAAATCTGTTTTGTGTACTTAACTATGCAGTGAGAACCCATATTTTTTCTTTTTTCCCTTTTTAGATGCAAGCAGGACATGGTAACAAATATGTAGCCTGTTTAGTTCCCTGGCATGAACAATTATGTTGATGCACCTGTAATCACAATAATCACATGCTAAACATTTGTCAATAGTGAGCTTGTTCATTAAGACCAAGTTTGTTGAAGAAGATCCAGTGCAAATAGCATTAAAACTAGCATTGCAATCACATATGAAACATGACATTCCACAATACATTTGATTGGCCTATATTGTAAAACAAAATATTGTGAAGGAAAATAGAGAATCTTTGAAGAAATTAAATTTTCAACATGGAATTTTCAAACTAAATTTATTATTTAACAATGAAATGTTGAACTTGCTTAATGTTATGCAAGGTTGTCAAAATTGACATGATGCGCCCATTTTGCCTAGGGCATCACATAGACATCCGTCTTAACACATTCGTCGTGTTCATCAGGATAGACGTAAGAAAATCCTTAGTCATATTCAACTACCTTTGTTATGATTGGTGACCGAAAACAAATTTCAATCATCAAGATGATAGAGTTATGATATCTTAAAGGAGTTTGGTTTCTTTTAGAGAACTTCTTACTAAAGATTATATTTTTGCATGGTGAAATATTGGAGTTTTCATAATTCTTCTTTTTCTTTAAGATATTCTTTCATGGAAATGACAAGGCCACAATGACACACTGAAAAGATGGTGACAGAAAATTCTTGGTTGCCAATCATGCAATGATTGAAAATTTGAATGCCAAAAAAAATGAAAACTAAAACAAAAGTATACAAAGTGAATGCCTTGTAAAGTTTGCATTAACAAATGTTGCTTTAAATGAATTTTTATTGATTATTTTTCATTATTAATGTCTATAAATTATGAGAGCATTTATCAAAGCAAATTATCAATGATAACTCTAATCATCCATAATTCAAAAATTGAAGAAATAGATGGGTGGTACTTGTGTGAAATTGTATATGATCATTGTATTTATGTTTACAAAAAACCCATCATCATTATAGAACATAGATTTGGACACAAATTTCAAATGTGTAAAGAGGATGGATTCACAAATTTCAAATTTGATTACACATGACAACATGATTCACTTACAAAATTGAGTTTTATGAAATCTGTAAGTCCAAAACATGTCATTTTTTATAGATCATGTCAATTACACTACATTCCATATCTAGCAACTACAAATTGTCTATGGCTACTTTCAATAACATTCTTCAGGTGCAATCCAATTGTATGGAGGCCCCATCAATGTGCACACAATGTGTTAAACAATTTTTTGTGCCTTTGGATTTGGGTCATACATGTCATGGATCAATTTCCCAAATGACATCTTGGTTGAAATGTCCACAAAATATTTTACATCCCAATCATCACCCCATATGACATTTGCTAGCTTGCCCATTGAATATGCTTTAGACTTCAAAGTTGTGGCGTGTTGTTTAACAATTTGTTAAGGGGAATTTGTAGTTCCTAATTCACTGTAAACAAAAAACAATTATGGGGCAACGCATTTTTTTGCATTGGTGGCATCTTGCTCCTTTGTAAAACCATATAATGATGGCATCACCTCTTGTAAATGCTTGGTTTCACCCCAATTGCACACACCTATGTACACAACATCTGGTTTGTCTATTGGAAAATGCAATGTGTTGTTGTCCTTGGACAAGTTGTTGTGCAAAATTTCACAATGATGTATTACATTCATAATGTTTATGAATGCCCATGTCAACTTCACACAATTTCGTGTAAAGGCAGCAAGTCATGTTCACCCTTTCATATTTGGCCCCCCTTGCCACAATAAGTTATAATTATCAGTAATGGGGGAGTATTTTGTGTTGTAATCCAACATTTCTCAAAGAGTTCCCCCATTCCACCACAATGTGTATGCCTCCATGGTCTCTATGTGGATGGCAAGGAATTTGATGACACCTGGATGTTTACACAAGCTTGCCAAGGCTTCCACTAATCGTTGCCTGCATGTTTATCGCTTGTCATCCATTTTTGGTGTCTTTCTCGCCAACTTAATCGTGCTTGGGATGTGATTGAATATTTTGATTCGCACCTTGCACACCACACCATAACCACCCTAATTGTCTCCACCCGACAATGGGAACACATTTGCTATGCTTGGAATCCATAACACACCATGGCTTCCAATTTGGGTTAAAAGGTTTCAAGTGCCTTCTTCCATCCATGGTGTAACCCTTGCCTTTTTCTTCAACCAATTCTTCGATAAATTGGCCCATCATGAAATTTTCTTTCACAAGTTTGCCACTTCTATGGTCCAATGTGTCTTGTCTTTTTGTGGATAAAGGACATCAAACCATTACAACAAGTTTATGGCTAAATTTGAAATTTTGCATCCAAACAATTTTGGAAACCTTTCGGAAATCCAAAGTTCGGTGTAGTGTGAAGATCTATCTAATTTTGCCAAAAATTTATGTTCCATGACTTGTTTATACTTTTTTAGGCCAATTCCTTGCTTACTCACAAAAACACCATCAAGATATGCCATTATGTGCTCCATAAAAAATGTCATGACAATTTATTAGAATTGTCGTGTGGCGATTCATTTAGGATCATTATTTTCAAGTTTTTAACATTTCCGGGTATGTGTTGATGAAGTGTTTTCCCCACTTGACATTTTTGCAACCCCTCGTTTATGCGTGGTTAAGGGTGGGCCACTCAAAGGTTTAAGGGGGTAAGTCCCAAATGATGTGCGGGATAACTTCTTTCAGTGGTTTTGGTCAAATTGACCGCTTGATGGTTGTCCACTTGATGGTTGTTTGCTCGATTATCCACTTGACAACATCCATTAAATTTTGGATGACAAAAAATCAAAAGTCTTTCCAAACATTAATAGTTAAAAACAATTAAAGTTTCAAAAAGCCAAGGTTCAATGTGGTCCAAAACATTTGCAAAATGCAAAAAAATAGCCCTTCACTAAGGACTTGATCACCTCAATTCACCCAAGGTTCCACACAATGGTTGTAAGGGGGCAACCAAGACACAATACCCAAATGAAAGCAAAGGTGTTCAAAAATGAGTCATGGATTACATTTTTAAACTCATATACCTTCAAAAAACCTCTTCTAAAATTAATCACCATCTAATGGTTCCTAAATGGCAACAGATCCATTTGTGATAATTAAAATACATAGCCACCATCCAATGTGACTGAATTTAATCAATGCCATGGATGGAAACCAAATTTTATCGCCACACAAGTATGGTAATCAAAAACCTTTCGGTTGCCATAGTTGCATGGCGACCGAAAGGTTTTCGGTCACCACAATGTCTTTCCTCTCCCCCATCGTCCCCCCCCCCCCCACTGGACCCCAAAAACCTTTTTTTTTCCCTCTTTTTTTATCCCCCCATAAAAAAAATGGGGTTA